>OFFK01001426.1_pt1 | contig 17004 bp, 18 predicted proteins | sample 1521361 | NCBI WGS metagenome assembly OFFK01 (sample SAMEA3504096, study PRJEB24116) | mouse gut metagenome | biome: mouse gut; feature: mouse-associated habitat; material: faeces | place: Denmark | collected 2011
AAGCTTTAGTGGCATAGGCTTATTGTGCAATTTTTTAAATTTGCTCATTTATAGTATTCTATTTCATTTGTTGAGACGGAACCGCAATTGAAACAGGTTTTGGATTTTTGCTACGGCATCTTGGGGCAGCATCTTCGGGATATTTCGCCCTACAGATATGAGGACTGGAAAGAACGGATTGAGAGAGACAGTAAATTGTTGGTGTACGCACATGAAGACGGGAATGTAATATCCGCCGTCCTGGGAAGGCGGGAAAATGAGGAAAGCCTGGTATGCGGCTTTGTGGCCTGCGAAATCGGGCACAGACGGCAGGGGATCACCAGGAGATTGATGGATATATTTGAAACAGAGGCGGTCCGGGCGGGATTCCGGTATATCACGCTGGGCTCTGAGGAGGACGGCTTCTATGAAAAATGTGGCTTTCACATGATAGATGAAATGCATGGACAGAAAATCTATCAGAAATTATTATAGAGGGGGAGCCCAAATGACATTTTTGTCAAAAAGAGAAATCATTGATTTGATAGAACAGATAACGAATTGCCAGGATAAAAGCGAGGAAGAAATCGACAGATTGATAGATAGATTGGAGCGGGGCGTTCTCGACCCACAGATTTCGGATTATGTCTTCTGGAGCGACATGACGGCGGAAGAGATAGCGGACAAGGCATTGGGGTACAAGCCCATAGAACTGTGAGCCTGGGGCTGTATCGTCAGGGACTCTTTGGGGAGGAGACATGGGGCAGGGATTGGAAAGAGAATAATCACTGGAAAGAGAATAATCATAAGTAGAAAATAAATCAGAGGGGAACCGGAAAGGGCACCGGTAAGAGCAGTGCGGATAGACAAGAGGTTTGGATGAAAAGAATCGGAACAGGAGCAGGCGGGCTTTGGGCAGAGTAATCGTCATAGGCGGCGGAGCCGCGGGCATGATGGCTGCTGTGGCGGCGGCAGAAAGCGGCGGCAGCGTATGTCTCATAGAGAAAAATGAAAAACTGGGGAAAAAGCTGTTTATCACCGGCAAGGGGCGCTGCAATGTCACCAATGCCGGGGATATGGAGACGCTTCTGGCCAATGTGTGCACCAACAGCAAGTTCCTGTACAGCGCCTTTTATGGTTACGACAACCGGGAGGTGATGGCGTTCCTGGAGCGGGAGGGCTGTCCGCTGAAGACAGAGCGGGGAGACAGGGTCTTTCCGGTTTCGGATCATTCCTCGGATGTGATCGGGGCCTTTCAGAGGGCGCTGAAGCGGCTTGGGGTGAAGGTGATGCTGAATACGCGGGTCAAGGGCCTGATGCTGGAGGAGGAATCCGAAGGGGAGAGAGCCATTGGAGCGGAAGGGAGTGCTGGAAGAAAAAGAGTTGCCGGAGAGGAGAGAGCCGTCAGAGCGGAAGGGACTGCGGGAAGGGAGAGAACTGTCGGAGCCGGGAGAGTCATCGGTGTGGAGCTGGCGGACGGAAGGAAGCTTTTGGCGGACCGCTGCATTGTCTGCACCGGCGGGATTTCCTACCCTTCCACAGGATCCACCGGGGACGGCTACCGCTTCGCGGAGGAGACCGGCCACACGCTGACGCAGCGCCGCCCTTCGCTGGTGCCTTTCAATATCCGGGAGGAATGGTGCGGGCAGCTGATGGGACTGACGCTGAAGAACGTGTCCGTACGGCTGTACTGTCAGGGGATGGAAAAAGGGCATTCCAGGGAGGTCTATCGGGGCTTCGGGGAGATGCTGTTCACCCATTTCGGCGTCAGCGGCCCGCTGATTCTCTCCGCCAGCAGCTTTATCGGGCAGAAAGGAAAGAAATCCGGGAAAAAGGGGCCGGAGGAAGAGGGAGCAAGGCTTACCATCGACCTAAAGCCCGCCCTGAGCGAGGAGCAGCTGGACAGGCGTCTGCTGCGGGATTTCGAGGAGAACAAGAATAAGCGGTTCGGGAACGCGCTGGGAGGGCTTTTCCCCCAGAAGCTGATTCCGGTGATGCGGGACTTGTCGGGCATCCACCCGGACAAGAAGGTCAATGAAATCACCAGGGAGGAGCGCAGGGCTTTTGTGGGCCTGATCAAGAATTTGCCCCTGACGGTGACAGGGCTGCGGGGCTATGAGGAAGCCGTCATCACAAAGGGCGGCGTATCGGTGAAGGATATCAATCCCTCCACCATGGAATCAAAAAAGGTGAAGGGGCTGTATTTTGCCGGGGAAGTGCTGGACCTGGACGCGCTGACGGGAGGCTTCAATCTGCAGATAGCCTGGTCTACAGGGCATCTGGCGGGAGAGTGGGCCGGAAAATCGTGAGAAGAAGCAGCAGGGGGCCGAAGGGCGCGGCCCGGGAGCGTCCGGGTTCGCGGGGACAGACTTCCGGCGCGGTTTTATGAATTGCCCGCGCCAGTCCGCGGACAGTTCGCAACGATAGAAAACGGGAACAGGAAGGAAAGAAATCATGGGATATAACGTAGCGGTCGACGGGCCTGCTGGAGCGGGCAAGAGCACTATCGCGAAAGCGGTGGCAAAGAAGCTGAACCTGATATATGTGGACACAGGGGCCATGTACAGGGCCATTGCGCTGTTCATGCTGCGGGAAGGCGTGGATTTGTCGGACAGGGAGGCGATTGTCAGGAAATGTCCCCAGGCCGATGTGACCATCCGGTACGAGGACGGCGTGCAGGTGGTGCTCCTGAACGGGGAGAATGTGAACCCGTTCCTGCGCACGGAGGAGGTGGGCGAGACTGCCTCTGTGATCAGCCCCATACCCGAGGTGCGCAGAAACATGGTGGCGCTTCAAAAGGAGCTGGCCGCCCACAGCGACTGCATCATGGACGGCAGGGACATCGGCACCTGCGTGCTGCCGGATGCCCAGCTGAAAATTTACCTCACCGCCAGCAGTCAGGTGCGGGCGCAGCGAAGATACGATGAACTGGCCGCAAAGGGGGAGGAATGCGATTTCCGGAAAATCAAGGCGGATATCGAAGACCGCGACTACCGCGACATGCACAGGGAAGTCTCGCCCCTGAAACAGGCGGAAGACGCTGTTGTAGTAGATACGTCCGACATGACCGTGGAAGAAGTCATCGCCAGGATTACAGGTCTGTGTGAGAGCGGCGGCTTTTCGGGAGCAGCCAGTGGAAATCCGGCCCGTCCGGCAGAGGAGTCCTGAGGATGGAAGTGAGGCTGGCGGAGAGCCTGGGGTTCTGCTTCGGTGTCAGGCGCGCGGTGGACACCGTGTATGAACAGATAAAAAACGGGAAAAATATATATACCTATGGCCCGATTGTGAACAACGAGGAAGTGGTGAGGGAACTTGCGGAGAAGGGGGTCAAGGTGCTGGAGTCCAAAGAGGAGCTGGAGGCGCTCTCCACCGGCAGCGTCATCATCCGCGCTCACGGTGTCCCGCCGGAAATCTACGAGATTCTCCGGGAGAGGAACCTGGAATGCATCGACGCCACCTGTCCCTTCGTAAAAAGGATTCACAATATCGTGGAGAAAGAGAGCGCCGAGGGGAACCACATCGTTGTCATCGGAAATGCGGGGCACCCGGAGGTGGAGGGCACCGTGGGATGGTGCAAAGGCTCTGCCACGGTGCTGGAGGATCTGCCGGAAGCCCGGAATTTCGCGCCCCCTGAGGGGAAGAAGATATGCGTGGTTGCCCAAACGACATATAACTACAATAAATTTCATAATATAGTTGAAATTTTTGGAAAAAAAGGTTACAATAGTATTGTTGTGAATACTATCTGTAACGCAACGGAAGAGCGCCAATGCTCAGCGAGGGCGCTCGCAGCGGAGGCTGACGTTATGATTGTGATAGGAGGGAAGCACAGTTCCAATACCCGAAAGCTCTATGAGATTTGCGCTGAGGAATGTGCGCACACCTATTTTATACAGACACTGGATGACTTGCGTTTAGAACTACCTAAAGCTGTTCGACTAGTGGGGATCACTGCGGGGGCTTCCACCCCAAATAAATTAATCGAGGAGGTTCAAAATCATGTCAGAATTAACTTTTGAACAAATGTTGGAGGATCCAAATTCTATTAAGACAATACATTCGGGAGAGGTAGTCGAAGGTACAGTCATCGATGTGAAGCCGGAAGAAATCGTCTTGAATATCGGGTATAAGTCAGACGGTATCCTTTCCAAGAATGAGTATACCAACGATTCCAGCGTAGACCTGGCTTCTGTAGTAAAGCCCGGGGATACCATGGAAGTGAAAGTGCTGAAAGTCAACGATGGCGAAGGTCAGGTAGTATTGACTTATAAGAGGCTTGCTGCCGACAGGGGCAATAAGCGGATAGAAGAGGCTTACAACAGCGGCGAAGTTCTCAAGGCCACCGTGGCGCAGGTGCTTGAGGGTGGCTTGAGCGTTGTCTTCGAAGAGGTGAGGGTATTCATCCCTGCCAGCCTCGTGTCCGACACCTATGAGAAGGACCTGGGCAAGTACCTGGGCCAGGAGATTGAGTTCGTCATCAGCGAGTACAATCCCAAGAGGAGAAGATATATCGGCGACCGCAGGCAGCTGATTGTTGCCAGGAAGGCTGAACTGCAGAGGGAGCTGTTCGAGAGGATTCATGAGGGAGACGTGGTGGAAGGCGTGGTCAAGAACGTGACGGATTTCGGCGCGTTCGTAGATTTGGGCGGCGCGGACGGCCTGCTCCATATCTCGGAGATGTCCTGGGGCCGCGTGGAGCATCCCAAGAAGGTCTTCAAGGTAGGCGACAACCTCACCGTCCTGATCAAGGAAATCAATGGCAGCAAAGTGGCCCTGTCCTTAAAGTTCGAGGATCAGAACCCCTGGAGGGACGCTGCCGACAAATATGCCATCGGGAACGTAGTCACCGGCAGAGTAGCCAGGATGACCGATTTCGGCGCCTTCGTGGAGCTGGAGCCCGGCGTGGACGCGCTGCTCCATGTGTCCCAGATATCCAAAGAGCATGTGGAGAAGCCTTCTGACGTGCTGAACGTAGGCCAGGAAGTGACGGCGAAGATAGTGGATTTCAATGAGAACGACAGGAAGATATCCTTAAGCATCAAGGCCATGGCCGGATCCGGGGCCGCAGAGGCCAACCAGGACGAAGTCCCCGTGGACATTGATGCGGTGATTTCTGCGCAGGCGGAGGATGATGCCCAATAATGACAGGACGGAAACTGCCATGATATTTGATTTTGAGTATTTCAAGAGAGAAGTACTGATGATGACCGGAATCGACCTGAACTGTTACAAGGAAAGCCAGATGAAGCGCCGTATCGACAATCTGATTTCCAAGAACAGGATAGAGGGGTACGACAAGTATGTAATGTGCCTGAGGACGAATCAGAGGAAGTTCGAAGAGTTCGTCAATCACATCACGATTAATGTGTCGGAGTTCTACAGGGACTCGAATCAGTGGAAAGTGATGGAGGAGAAGGCGATTCCGGAGTTGATTCAAAGATTTGGCAGGAACCTGAAAGTCTGGAGCGCTGCCTGCTCTACGGGAGACGAGCCTTATTCCCTGGTGATGGCCATGTCGAGGCATCTGCCTTTGGCCAACATCAGGGTCAATGCAACGGACCTGGACAGACAGGTCATTGAAGCGGCCAAGGCGGGGCTGTATCCCGCGAAGAGCATAGCCGCCGTACCTGCGGATTTGAAGAGACGGTATTTCAGTCAGGTAGGAGAATCCTATAAAATTTCAGATGAAATCAAGAGCCGTGTGGATTTCCGGGAGCACAATCTGCTGAAGGATGTCTACCCAATCGGCTGCAATATGATAGTCTGCCGCAATGTGCTGATATATTTCACGGAAGAGGCCAAGGATGAGGTGTACCATAAGTTTTTCAAGTCCCTTGTGAGCGGAGGGCTGCTTTTCATCGGCGGCTCAGAGCAGATAATGAACCATAAGGAAATAGGCTATCTGAGGAAAAACGCTTTTTTCTATCAGAAACCATAGGCGTGAAACTGGAAAAGTCAAATAGACAGCGGCTGTCGATTGCAACATCGGACAGCCGCTGTTTTGGTTTGCGCGCCATGGGCGCGCTCTAACGGATGAATGTACCTGCCAGCCCTACGGAAGCGTCAGTAGGAGGAGGCCATCATGTTCAGGACATGGGTGGCATACGCCGAAAATGCCTGCCGGTCCTTCTTCATTTCATCCGTCAGCTCGAAGAAGAGCTCCCGGCTCTGGTAATCACGCTTGAAGAAAGGGGTGAACAGGAAATCCCACTGGGGCAGGTAGCTGGACACCTTGCGGGTGTAACAGTTGGCGGCGGAAGCAGGCAGGCGGTAGGCTTTGTCCACAAACCCGGCCACGGACTTGTGTAGCGCCACGTCTTCTGTGGGAAGGTAATAGTAGTCGTGGTAATTGGAATAGAAGTATTTCAGTTCCTCCTCGAAGATTGGAATCTTCAGGGAACACTCCGCTCCCTCTCCCCGGAAGAAACAGTTGTTGGCATTGGCGGAGACAGGCCTGGGCAAAGGGATTTCCGGACAGAAGAGGATGAGGAGCTCCCTGCGCCGGTTGCCGTTTATGTCTCTGTAGGAATTGGCCTGTACCCGTCTGGCCTTGACAGGCTGGTTGAATAGATCGTAGTAAGCCAGCATATCCAGGGTCTCCAGCATTCCCTTCAGGTCGTCCGCGTTGTGCAGGAACAGGGCGTTCTCGGAGAATTCGGAAGGGTTCTTGAGGTACTCGTGGTAGATGCTGATCAGTTCGCCGCCGGAGAACACGTCCTTGCGGTCCACGCCCAGGAACTGTTCCAAAGTCTTCTGCTTGCAGTTGGGGAGCTTCAGGAAAAACTTGTAGGGGGCGATTCGTCTGTAGAGGTCGAGGCCCTGGAACTGTTCGAAGTTGTAGGGCAATGCCAGCTGCGCGCACTTCTGGGTGATGAAGGGCAGGTCGAAATTGTTGCCGTTGAAATGAATGAGATAGCGGTACCGTTTGGCGAAATCAAAGAAAGCCTTCAGGATTTCCGCTTCCTGCTCGTAGGTTTCTGCCAGCCATTGGATCGTATGCCATTTCCCGGCCAGGAAATAGGCGCAGCCGATCAGATACAGATAGGAGGATTTCGCTGTAAAGCCAGTGGTCTCAATGTCGAGAAAAAGGATGCGCTCCAAAGGCGCAAGCCTATCCAGGGGATAGAAAAAAGAAAAATTCTCCAGTGTTTCCTCAGAAATTCTCATGGCAGCCTCCGTTTTCATAATCTTACCATCATATAATATCACATTTTTTCAAATTTCAGTAGTATTTTGTGAAAAAAAATAGTATATTTAAAGTACGTAAAAAACCAGTTGCATACATAAGAAAGGACTTAAGATAATATGGCAAAGTTGACATTTGTAGGAGGCATACACCCCTACGACGGAAAGGATCTGTCCAAGGATAAGCCCATCGGGGACGTCCTTCCGGGGAAAGAACTGGTCTATCCGCTGTCGCAGCATATCGGGGCCCCGGCCAAGGCTGTGGTGGCGAAAGGGGACAGGGTGCTGGCAGGGCAGAAAATCGCCGAGAGCGGGGGCTTCGTCTCCGCGCCGGTCTATGCCTCTGTGTCAGGCACGGTGAAGGCCATCGAGCCGAGGCGCGTGGTCACGGGCGACATGGTCATGAGCGTGGTGGTGGAGAACGATGGGCTGTACGAGGAGGCGGAATTTACGCCCTGCAGGGATCTGGCGAAGCTGGGCCGCCAGGAGATCATCGACGCGATCCGGGAGGCGGGAATCGTCGGCATGGGGGGCGCAGGCTTTCCCACCCATGTGAAGCTGTCCCCCAAGGAGCCAGAGAAAATCCAGTACGTCATTGCTAACTGCGCGGAGTGCGAGCCGTATCTGACCTCGGACTATCGTAGGATGCTGGAGGAGCCGGAGAAGCTGGTGGAGGGCCTGCGGATCATCCTGAAGCTGTTCCCCAATGCCCACGGCTTTCTGGCGGTGGAAGACAACAAGCCGGACTGCATCTCGCTGCTGAAGAGCATCGTCAAGGACGATCCCCTGCTCAGCGTCAAGTCCCTGAAGACGAAATATCCCCAGGGCGGGGAGCGGCAGCTGATCTTCGCCACCACCGGCAGAAGAATTAATTCCACCATGCTGCCCGCGGACGTAGGCTGCGTGGTGAACAATGTGGACACCGTTGTGGCGGTGTACCGCGCGGTCATGGAGGGGCGGCCCCTGATGGAGAGGATTGTCACCGTCACGGGGGACGCCGTGGCCAACCCGCAGAATTTCCGGGTGCGCACGGGGACCAGCTACAGCGAGGTGCTGGAGGCGGCGGGAGGATTCCGGGAGAAGCCGGAGAAGATCATCTGCGGCGGGCCTATGATGGGCTTCGGCATGTTCGACCTGAACGTGCCCACCACCAAGACTTCCACGGCCCTGCTGGCCCTGTCGAAGGACGATGTGGCGGCTATGGAGCCGGGGCCCTGCATCAACTGCGGCCGCTGCGTGGAAGTGTGTCCGGGCAGGGTCATCCCCAGCAGGCTGGCGGACTACGCGGAGCATTTCGATGAGGAGGCCTTCCTGAAGAACAACGGCATGGAGTGCTGCGAGTGCGGCTGCTGCAGCTTTATCTGTCCTGCCAAGAGGCCGCTGACCCAGCAGATTAAGTCCATGCGCAAGATTCAGCTGGCCAAGAGAAAAAAATAGGAACAGGAGAAACTAGGAGAGAAAGCTATGAGCGAATTGTTTAAAGTATCATCCAATCCGCATATTCGTTCCAAAGTGTCCACCAACGGACTGATGATGGCGGTCGTCCTGGCGCTGATGCCTGCCGCCGGCTTTGGAATCTATAATTTCGGCCCGAGGGCCCTGGCTGTCATTGTGGTGACCATTGGCAGCACGATTCTGACGGAATATTTTTTCGGACTCTATAAGAAGAAACTGACGATTACAGACTTGTCTGCGGTAGTGACAGGCCTTCTGCTGGCCCTGAACCTGCCGGTGTCAATCCCGCTGTGGATGGCGGCGCTGGGCGGCGTCTTCGCGATTCTGGTGGTGAAGATGCTCTTCGGCGGTCTGGGGCAGAATTTCATGAACCCGGCGCTGGCGGCCAGGTGCTTTCTGTTGATCTCCTTCCCCACGGCCATGACCGCCTTCGACTGCGATGCTTATACCGGGGCCACGCCTCTGGCGGCCCTGAAGGCCGGGGAGCAGGTGAACGTGCTGGACATGGTGATTGGGCGCACTGCCGGGACCATCGGTGAGACTTCCCTGATCGCCATCCTGATCGGCGCCTGTGTCCTGATTCTGCTGGGGGTCATCGACCTGCGGATTCCGGGCAGCTACATAGTGACTTTTCTGCTTTTCGTGGGGATTTTCGGCGGGCACGGGTTCCACCCGGCGTATCTGGCGGCGCAGCTTTCCGGCGGCGGCCTGATGCTGGGGGCTTTCTTCATGGCCACGGACTATGTGACCAGGCCCATCACCATAAAGGGGCAGTATGTGTTCGGCATTTTCCTGGGGCTGATGACGGGAATCTTCCGTGTCTTCGGGCCAGGCGCGGAAGGGGTCTCCTATGCGATCATCCTGGGAAACCTTCTGGTGCCCCTGATTGAGAAATATACGAAGCCGACTGCTTTCGGATACCGGAAAGGAGGAAAGGGCCGTGAAAAATAAGAGCGATATCAGCGTGATGTTCAGGGAGGCGGGAATTCTGTTCGCCATTACCCTGATCGCGGGGCTGCTGTTGGGCGTGGTCAATGAGCTGACCAAAGAACCAATCCGCATCCAGCAGGAGAAGGCGAAACAGGAGGCCTGCAGAGCCGTGTTCCAGGCGGCAGAGTCCTTTGAAGAGCTGGAGTACGAGCCGGACGAGGCGCTGGCTCAGGAACTTTCCGCATCCGGGGTAAAGCTGGGGAGCGTCTACAGGGCTGTAGGCAGTGACGGCAGCCAGCTGGGAATCGTGGTGGAATCCACTTCCACCCAGGGGTACGGAGGAAATATCACGCTGTATGTGGGCGTGGCCAATGACGGGACACTGAACGACATTTCCATCCTGGAGATATCGGAGACGGCAGGGCTGGGGATGAAGGCTCCGGACGTGCTGGCGCCTCAGTTCCATGACAAAAAGGTGGACAGCTTTGTATACACCAAGTCCGGGGCGGCTGCCGACAACGAGATTGACGCCATTGCCGGGGCCACCATCACCACCAGCGCTGTCACCAACGCGGTGAACGGCGGGCTGAAAGCGGCGCAGGCTTTGACGGAGGGAGGTGCTGGCAATGAATAATGCGGGAGAGAGGCTGTATAACGGCCTGGTGAAGGAGAATCCCACTTTTGTGCTGATGCTGGGCATGTGCCCGACGTTGGCCGTGACTACCTCAGCCATGAACGGTCTGGGGATGGGGCTTACTACCATGGTGGTCCTGACGTTGAGCAATCTGATTATCTCTCTGCTGCGGAACATCATTCCCAGCAGGGTGCGCATTCCGGCGTTCATCGTGATCATCGCCTCTTTCGTGACGGCGGTGCAGCTGCTGCTGGAGGCGTACATACCCGATTTGAATAAGTCTTTGGGCGTGTACATACCGCTGATCGTGGTGAACTGTATCATCCTGGGGCGGGCGGAGAGCTACGCCTATTCCAATCCGGTGATTCCGTCCATTTTCGATGGGCTGGGCATGGGGCTGGGATTCACCTTCGCCCTGACCTGCATCGGCGCGGTGAGAGAGCTGCTGGGGGCGGGGGAGCTGTTCGGCTTCGGGCTTCTGCCGGAATCCTTTGAGCCGATCCGGATCTTCGGCCAGGCACCGGGGGCCTTCTTCGTGCTGGCCGCGCTGGTGGCCCTGCAGAATTACATAAAAAATGCCCGCAAGAAAGCCGGGAAGAGCTATGAAAAGATTGGATCCGGGTGCAGCGAGGACTGCATGAACTGCTCCGAGAAGAACTGCGCAAAGCGCTTCTATGACGAGAAAGCGCCTCAGCGGGGCATGAAAGAGATAAAGACGTCGAACAGACAAAAAGAAGACGGGAAAACGGCAAGACCGGATGCGTATGAGGAGGACAGGTAGATGGGTATGGAGAATGTGAAAGAATTGCTTGTCATTTTAATCGGATCCTCTCTGGTGAGCAATGTGGTGCTCAGCCAGTTTCTGGGGCTCTGCCCTTTCCTGGGCGTGTCCAGGAAGACCAATACGGCCGCGGGCATGGGGGCGGCGGTGGTCTTTGTCATCACCCTGGCCAGCGCGGTGGCGGGGGCAATCTACAAGTTCGTGCTGGTCAGGTTCCAGGTGGAGTATCTGATGACGATCGTGTTCATTCTGGTCATTGCGGCGCTGGTGCAGTTCGTGGAGATGTTTCTGCGCAAGGCGATGCCCTCCCTGTATGAGGCGCTGGGCGTATATCTGCCGCTGATCACCACCAACTGCGCGGTGCTGGGCGTGGCCATCACCAATGTGCAGAAGGAGTACGGGATCCTGGCGGGCATCGTGAACGGATTCGCCACGGCGGTGGGCTTCACCATCGCCATCGTGATCCTGGCGGGGATCCGGGAGAAGCTGGAGTACAATGACATCCCCAAGTCCTTTCGGGGCATGCCTACGGTGCTGCTGACGGCAGGGCTGATGGCCATTGCTTTCTGTGGGTTTTCGGGGTTATTGTAGAATAAAAAACAGCAATGATTCGTCCAGTGCCCCAGAGGAATTACGGACGCGCCTTTTGCGGCCGGAAGTCCTCTGAGAGTGCCTGGGTGCCGGGCAGACTGATGCGGGACTGGAATAAAAAACAGCAATGATTCGTCCAGTGCCCCAGAGGAATTACGGACGCGCCCTCTGCGGCCGGAAGTCCTCTGAGAGTGCTTGGGTACTGGGCGAATCATTGCGGGACTGGAATAAGAACTGGAATAAGGAGACGTGCGATGAGCGTGACTGGTATTTTGACCGCCACTGCCGTGGTAGGCGTGGTAGGTATCTTCGTGGGGCTCTTCCTGGGGGCAGCGGGGATCAAGTTCAGAGTGGATGTGGATGAAAAAGAGGAAGCCGTGCTGGCGGCGCTTCCGGGAAACAACTGCGGAGGCTGCGGCTATGCGGGCTGCAGCGGCCTGGCCGCGGCCATAGCCAAGGGGGAGGCTCCAGTGAACGCCTGTCCCGTGGGCGGCGCTCCCGTGGGGGAGAAGATCGCGGCCATCATGGGCGTGGAGGCAGGGGCCTCGGAGAGAAAGGTGGCCTTCGTGGCCTGCATGGGGGACTGCGACAAGTCCAGACAAGACTATGATTACTATGGGGCGCAGGACTGCCGGATGATGGGCTTCGTGCCCGGCGGCGGGCCCAAATCCTGCAACAGCGGCTGCCTGGGCTACGGCTCCTGCGTAAAGGCCTGCCCTTTTGACGCCATACGTGTAGTAAACGGCGTGGCAGTGGTGGACAGGGAAAAGTGTAAGGCCTGCGGGAAGTGCGTGGAGGCCTGCCCCAAGCATCTGATTTCCCTGATTCCCTATGACGCGAAATATGTGGTGGCCTGCAGCTCTAAGGACAAGGGGCCCGTGACCATGAAGGCCTGCGAGGTGGGCTGCATCGGCTGTGGACTGTGCGCAAGGAACTGCCCCAGCCAGGCGGTGGAGGTGAAGGACTTCCATGCCGCGATCGATCAGGAGAAGTGCACCGGGTGCGGAGCCTGTGCGGAGAAATGCCCCAAGAAGTGCATCCTGCCAAGGACGTGAAGCGGGAGTTGAGTTTATGGAAGAGTTTTGGAAGGAACCATGTTTTTGAAGAAGAAAGGAGGCGAGGACTGTGAAGATGCCGGAGGATTTTGACGATCGCTCCAGCCTGGCGCCCACGGTGGTTATGTCCATTCTGGCGGTGACCGCTTTTGTGGCGCTGATCCTGGTGGCCATGCTGTTCCTGAACCAGAAGCCGAAGAACAGTGCGGCGTCCAGGGGCTCCCAGCAGGCAAATTCCGTGCAGGCAGCACAGGAGGCCGCGTCCCCCGTGATTTTATACCCTGAGACGGACGAACTGGTGGGCGGAAGCGAGCTGCATCCGGATGATTTCGACTTCTGGGACATGTATCCCGAGGAGACGGAGACGCCGCAGCCCACGGAGGAGCCGGAGGAGACGACAGCGCCGGAGGACGATCCGTCCACGGACGGTAAGCACACGCTGGTGCAGTATGCGGACGGGAAGGAGGAGTGGGTCCTGATCAGCCCCTACCTGCCCAAACATGACTATGATTTCACGAAGCTGGTGTGCCAGTCGGATCTGATGAAGTATTATGAGAACGGCAAGCAGGTGTCCTATACCGGGGTGGATATTTCCAAGTTCCAGGATTATGTGGATTTCGTGAAGGTGAAGAAGGCCGGGATAGACTTTGTCATGATCCGGCTGGGGGCGAGAGGCTATGGCACGGGACAATTGATTCTGGACGAGTATTTCCAGGACAACATCAAACGGGCCACGGACGCGGGCCTTCAGGTGGGGGTCTATTTCTACTCCCAGGCCATCTCCGAGGCCGAGGCCATAGAGGAGGCGAACATGGTGCTGGAGAACCTGGGGGAGTACACCGTCAGCTATCCGGTGGCCTATGACATGGAGCGGGTGGAGAACGACACCGCCAGGACGGACATCCTGACCAGGGACGAAAAGACCGCTATAGCGAAGGCTTTCATGGACACCATTGCCGCCGCGGGCTACAAGACCATGCTCTACGGCAACAAGGAGTGGCTGATCAAGGAAATCGACATGTCGAAGCTGACGGCCTACGATGTGTGGCTGTCCCAGGCGGCGGACATTCCGGACTATCCGTACCGGTTCTCCATGTGGCAGTACAGCTATGAGGGCTTCGTGGACGGCATCACGGGATATGTGGACATGAACATCAGTTTTGTCAATTACGCGGAGAAATAAATCCGCCCGGGAGGACTTCCCGGCCTTTCTCAAGTCATTTTTCATAAAAAAGAGTGAAAATGCCTGTACGATAGATCTATTTCTGAGAGTTGTCTCATATATTGATATATCGGACAGGCATTTCAGAATCAATATCAACTTGAGAAAGGGATTGAAGGGATGTATAAGAGAGCGTTAAGTCTTCTGGTGCTGGGAAGTTTTCTGTTCATGGCCAGTTTCCTGTGCGTAAAGAGCATAGACAGGATACAAGTATGCTCCGAGCCAGTGCAGATGCTGAAGCTGGAACTGGAGCAGCTGGAGGAAAAGGCCAAGGCCATGGAGGAGCGGGCGATCCTGGAGGTCAGGCAGGACCCCGGGAACCCGGAGAAGGGGCTTGGGATTCTGGACATTGCCGTGTCCGGGCAGCGGGTGGTGGACTATGGGATGATAGAACACACGCTTGCCTACGACCTGCCGGACGAGGAGCTGGACGCTCTGCTCCGCATCGTGGAGGCGGAGGCCGGGAACGAGGACGAGGACGGGAAGCTTTTGGTGGCCAATGTGGTGCTGAACCGGATGAACTCGGAGCTGTTCCCGGACACGGTGTCCGGGGTGGTGCTGCAGAGGGAGAAGGGCATATCCCAGTTCTCCCCGGTGGCCAACGGGAGCTTCTACAGGGTGAAAGTCAGCGAGGAGACGATCAGCGCCGTGGGCCGGGCCCTGATGGGGGAGGACATCTCCCAGGGCGCGCTGTATTTCGCGGCGCGGAAGTACGCGGACAGCGGGAAGATGAAGTGGTTCGACGAGAACCTTACATACCTCTTTGTGCATGGGGGGCATGAGTTCTTTCGGTGACGGCATTTAAAATATTAAGATAATTGTATTTATTTGATTGCATTTGCTTTCAAAAGAATGTATAATGGTGACATCAAGGAACGGCATCATAATAGTATCGCGGAAGGAGATGGCACTATGGCAAATTCATTGGTACAGTTCCGTACAGACGATGCAACGCGGAACGAAGCGGCTGACATCTGCGAGCGCCTGGGAATCGATTTGCCCACATACATGCGGATGTGCATTGCAAGGCTGATTCAGGAAAACGGTATACCTTTCAGCATGAAGCTTGAGAAGAAAACCGGGAACCGTGCGGTAGACGCTATGAAAGCCGCCAGCCGCATTGCGGAAGAAAATGGGATATCCGACATGTCATTGGAGGAAATCAACGCGGAAATCGCGGAAGCGAGGAAGTAGGGCAATGTATGAAATATTACGCAGTCATTGATACAAATGTACTTGTTTCCGCAATGCTGAAATGGAATTCCATACCGGGCCATGTCATGGAGCTGGTGTTTGAAGGGCCGATTGTCCCTCTGCTGGACGAGCGCATTGTAAAGGAGTATCGAGAGGTGCTCGCACGTCCCAAATTCCATCTTACGGAGGATATCATTGAGGATGTACTGGAAAATATCGAAAGAAATGGAATTTATGTGGACGCAAAGCCCCTTGATGTTGAACTGCCTGATTCAAAGGACATGATGTTCTACGAGGTGGTCATGGAGGAGCGCAGTATGCCGTCCCGCGCGAGGGGAGAGGCAGCGTGTGCAGAAAATTCATATCTTGTGACGGGAAATATAAAGCACTTTCCAGTGGAACGGTTTATCGTTACGCCAAGGGAGATGATGGATATCATCCTTGCCGACACTGAAGGTGGAAACCGGGTAATAAATTAAGGACAGCATCTGTCAGGAACGGCAGGTGCTTTTTGTATATGTCTGAAATTTTGTGCAGATAGGACTGGAAATGAGCGGGAAAAAATGCTATACTACATAACGCCAGAATGTACTGTACTGCACTGGCTAAACGTATATGGCTGGCGTTATGTAGTCAGGTTGCTGGGAAATTTTAACTGTTAAGCAGTATGTATCAGGGAAGATGGAAACAGAGAGAAGCGGATAGGAACAGACAGAAAAAAGCGTTGAAAAGGAAAGGATAAGGCGGGCAAAAGCTTATGGAAGTGTTATATAACAGCACGCGCAGCAGGGGAATTTCGATAAAGGCCTCCCAGGCGATATTACAGGGGCTTTCGGAGGACGGGGGGCTCTTCGTGCCGGACCATATCCCGGCCCTGGACAGGAGCCTGGAGGAGCTGGCGCAGATGGACTATCGTCAGGTGGCCATAGAAGTGATGAAGCTGTACCTGACGGATTTTACGGAAGAAGAGCTGAAGGGCTGCATCGAAAAAGCCTATGACGGGAAATTCGATACGGAGCGCATCGCGCCGCTGCGGGAGGCGGGAGGCGCGTATTATCTGGAGCTGTTCCACGGCCCTACCATCGCCTTTAAGGATATGGCGCTGTCCATCCTGCCCCATCTGATGACCACATCGGCAAGAAAGAACCATGTGACCCACGAGATCGTCATCCTGACGGCGACCTCCGGCGACACGGGAAAGGCGGCATTGGCCGGGTTTGCGGATGTGCCGGGGACAAGAATCATCGTGTTCTATCCGAAAAACGGGGTGAGCCGGGTCCAGGAGCTTCAGATGGTGACCCAAAAAGGGGACAATACTGCTGTCATTGCCATCCATGGAAACTTTGACAATGCGCAGACCGGTGTGAAGGCGCTGTTTGAGGACAAGGAACTGGAGAAGGAACTGGCGGAAAAGGGATTCCAGTTTTCCTCTGCAAATTCCATCAACATCGGGCGGCTCGTTCCTCAGGTTGTCTATTATGTATATGCTTACGCAAAGCTTCTGAAAAACGAAGAGATCGGTCCGGACGAGACAGTCAATGTAACGGTTCCGACCGGAAACTTCGGCAATATCCTGGCTGCGTATTATGCGAAGCAGATGGGCGTGCCGATTGCAAAGCTGATCTGTGCGTCCAATGAGAATAAAGTTCTGTTTGATTTCTTCCAGACAGGAACGTATGACAAGAACCGGGAATTTGTGCTGACATCCTCCCCATCTATGGACATTTTGATCTCCAGCAACCTGGAACGTCTGATCTATACGATCGCCGGAGAGGATGCCGGGAAGAACGAAGAATTGATGAAAGCGCTGAAGTCCGAGGGGAGATATGAGATCACGGAAGAAATGAAAGTGCGGCTTTCGGATTTTGTGGGAGGCTTTGCTACGGAGGAAGAGACCCGGGCAGCCATACGGGATACTTACCAGTCCACAGGATATGTGATGGATACGCATACGGCAGTAGCGGCCCATGTTTGCAGG
>OFFK01001427.1_pt1 | contig 16960 bp, 16 predicted proteins | sample 1521361 | NCBI WGS metagenome assembly OFFK01 (sample SAMEA3504096, study PRJEB24116) | mouse gut metagenome | biome: mouse gut; feature: mouse-associated habitat; material: faeces | place: Denmark | collected 2011
CAGTCAAACGGATTTATCCGGATATCCGTATCATTGCACGTTCCGGACGTCAGACGACCATTACGCAGGCGTTTGAGGAGCGCCTCATTGAAAATAAAGAAAATGCCCTTATCACGGATTTTGCCGACTGCGACGTGATTTTTCTGTGCACTCCGGTACAGCAGAATCTTTCTTATCTTTGCCAATTAAAGACGGTAATCAAACCCTCTTGTATTTTAACTGACGTTGGAAGCGTCAAAGGGGATATCCACCGCGCGGTTACCATGCAGGGGCTGGATTCCTATTTTATCGGAGGGCATCCTATGGCGGGTTCGGAAAAGACGGGGCTTTCCTATGCCACTGCGTATTTACTGGAAAACGCATATTACATCCTTACGCCAACCCCGCTTGTCGATAAATGTAAGGTTTTAGAATTTACAGAGTTTATCCGCTCGCTTGGGGCGATTCCCCTGATTTTTGAAAGCGGCGCGCACGATACGGCGACGGCTGCAATCAGCCATCTTCCACATGTGATTGCAGCCGCGCTTGTTAATTTTGTCCGGCAGTCGGACGACGGCGCGCAAAATATGAAGACGATTGCGGCCGGAGGGTTTAAGGACATTACCAGAATTGCCGCGTCTTCCCCTGTTATGTGGGAAGAAATCTGCCTGTCGAACCGCGAAAAACTGCTTTTTGCTTTAGACGATTACCAAAACTGCTTATCGCAGATACGCGCCGATATTGCCGCTTCTAACGCGGCGGGCATCAGGAGTTTTTTCCAGTCGGCTAAAAATTATCGGGATTCTCTCGCCGTCTCCCCAGCCCATGGAGCAAGGACTGTGTTTGAATTGTACTGTGACTTAATGGATAAAACAGGTGAAATCGCCACTGTGGCGGCAATTTTAGCAAAGGAATGTATTAACATCAAAAATATCGGCATTATACACAATCGGGAATTTGAAGAAGGCGTGCTAAAAATTGAACTTTACGACCAGAAGGCGTATGACAGCGCGATTACGCTTTTGCAGAAATACAGTTATACCGTTTATGAACGATAAGAAAGGAATTTCTATGGAATTAAGACATGCGAAACGATTAAGAGGAACCCTGTCTGTACCGGGAGATAAGTCTATCTCCCACCGCGCCGTGATGTTTGGCGCAATTTCAAAGGGGAAAACGGAAATTACAAATTTTTTGCAAGGAGCCGACTGTCTTTCGACGATTTCTTGTTTCCGCAAAATGGGAATTGAAATTGATAATAAGAAGGAATCCGTCCTTGTCTATGGAAAAGGCCTGCATGGGCTGTCTGCGCCTATGTCTGAGTTAGACGCCGGAAACAGTGGGACGACGACGCGGCTTATATCGGGAATTCTCGCCGGACAGAACTTTTCTTCCCGCTTAAGCGGCGACGCTTCGATTCAGAAACGCCCTATGGAACGGATACTCTCTCCGCTTGCCGCTATGGGCGCCAATGTTACAAGCTGCGCCGGAAACGGCTGCGCCCCGCTTTTATTTTGCCCGTCAAAACTGCATGGAATCGACTGGGTTTCCCCCGTTGCTTCCGCGCAGGTGAAATCTTGTATTTTGCTTGCCGGACTTTATGCCGACGGCGTGACTTCTGTTTTAGAGCCGGCGCTCTCGAGAAACCATACGGAACGTATGCTTTGCGCTTTTGGCGCCAAACTTTCTACGGAAGGCTTTCGTGTTTCGGTTCTGCCAAACCCGAATTTAATGGGACAGAAAGTAGACGTTGCCGGAGATATTTCTTCCGCCGCTTATTTTATTGCCGCCGGACTGCTTGTTCCTGATTCTGAACTTTTGATTGAAAATGTCGGCATAAATCCTACTCGGGACGGTATGATAAAAACCGTCCTTGCAATGGGCGGAAATTTAAAAAAACTAAATGAACGGATTGTCTCGGGGGAGCCTGTCTGTGACCTGCTTGTTTCATCAAGCCGGTTAAGCGGAACGGAAATCGGGGGTGATTTGATTCCAACGCTGATTGATGAGATTCCAATCCTTGCCATACTTGCGGCGTTTGCAGATGGGACGACTGTGATAAAAGACGCGGCGGAATTGAAAGTAAAGGAATCGAACCGCATTGAAACGATTGCCGAAAACTTACGCCGTATGGGGGTTTTTGTGGAACAGACGGACGACGGCATGAGAATTGAAGGGAATCCCGACGGCTTACACGCCGCTGATTTTGACAGCTTCCACGACCATCGGATTGCCATGTCTTTTGCTGTCGCCGCTCTCGCCCTGCCGGACGGCTGCGCGATGAAACACGCAGACTGCGTCAATATTTCCTATCCGGATTTTTATGGCAGTTTATATGGGCTGATTGATGGGTGATGGAATGTTAAAGTAAAAAAGTGTGGACCTGTTTGAGTTTTCCAAGGTTCACACTTTTTTATATTGAATTATTTTATTCTTTAATATAATCGAGTTCTGTCAGGTTTACTCCCGCAACTGCTAACAATGCTTTTAATGATTTATAATCTTCTTTTAAATCGGCATATGTTTTTTCTGCATTTTCTTCTTTTGCTAACTTCATACGTCTTTGGACTTTAGCGAAATCGTCAATAGCCCTCTGTGTAATTTCAAGACCGTTTGGCATACAATCACCCGCTTTCTATGATAAACCGTTTATAGAATACTCTTATTATACCAATCATTGATTCACATGTAAAGTTTTTACTGAGTTCTTATTTTGAAGCAAGCTCATTTTGTCTCATTTTCTCCCTGCTCTGCCGAAACTCTCCGGATATGCATCGCAAGGTAGCCAATTTCCACATCATCAAGCGTTTTCTTTAGATATGCGCCCAAATGGCCGCACACGGTCGCCGCCATGCGAAATTCATCTGGAAATTTGACCGACATATAGTCGTTCATGTCTAATTTCAGCTTTTCGCCTTTGAGCGCCCTTGCCACCATATACCGCACATGGTTCATCAAACGGTTATAAGACAAAGACATCACGTCAATCGTTGTTTTCGTCTCTTGTTCGACCAGCTCGATACATTCCCGCACAGTTCCTGCAATCTGCATGGAAAGCGCCACGTTTTCATCTACAATGGCGGAATGGATATGCAGCGCTACATAGCCAATTTCATGCTCGTCGATTTCTGCCAAAAGCCGCTCCCGTAAAATCGGGCGAAGACACTCTGCCGTTTTATATTCCATATGAAATAACGCCTGAATGTCGCTTGTCAGCGGATTACTAATCTGTTCGTTGTTTTGTATCCGCTTAACTGCAAACGCGATATGATCCGCCATGGGAAATAGTATGCTCCAGTCAATTTTTCCAAAAATGCGTTCCGCTTCTTTTAACACCTGCTGCGCAATCTCTAAATACACGGGGTCAATCTCTTTTACGATCTCCATTGCCGTCCCGCGGTCTGTTTGTTCGCGGAGGGAATACACTGTGCAGTCTTCCTGCGGTTTGATCCGCTCGCTGACTTTTTTCCCAAAGCCGACTCCTTTTCCAAGTAAAAGATATTCCTGGTTGTCTTCTAATCCGATTGCAATTACTGTGTTATGGTTCAACGCTTTTTTTACTCTGTACATACCGCTCTCCCCTGTCAATCCCTGACGTTTATTTTTCGTATGTGTCTACTGCAAACAACGCTTCTCCCGCTTTGATTGTTCCGGTTTTTAACAGGCGGATTTTCTGATTGTCAGACAGCTCTGTACATAACACCGGAGACGCCAGCGAAGGCGCATGGGTTTTGATATATTCTAAATCCAGTTTCAACAGCAAATCTCCTTTTTTTACCTGATCGCCGTTTTTTACAAACGCTTCAAAACCTTTTCCATTCAAATTCACCGTATCAATGCCCATATGGATTAATAGCGCAAGTTTTGACGACGTTTCAAAGCCGACAGCGTGTTTGGTGTCAAAGACAAAGCACACTTCCCCGTCTTCCGGAGCCCGCACTTCGCCGTCCGACGGAATGACCATTGCGCCGTCGCCCATCATTCTTCCTGCAAATGCTTCGTCCGGAACTTCTGACAAATCCGCCGCCTCTCCGTTGACCGGACTGTAAATAATTGTTGTCGATACTGCTTTGCCTGACGTTTTGCTTTCTTTTTTGCCGGATTCTTTTGCAGCCTTATCCGCAGATGGCGTATATTCTTCTTCTGGAGCGTGTTCCAGATAATCTTCCAGATTCGACTTAATCACCGTCACACGCGGCCCATAAATGACCTGAACGCCGTTTCCTTTATGCACTACGCCGGACGCGCCTGTGGATTTTAAAAGGCCGTCGTCTACCAGTTCTGATTTATGCACTGTACAGCGCAGCCTTGTCGCGCAGCAGTCGACGTCTGAAATGTTCTTTTTGCCGCCAAGCCCCCTGCAGATGGCTATGGATAACGCATCTTCTTCTGATGTTTCTCCTTTTGCCCCGTTTTTCCTTGCATCCACATCGCTTCTGCGGTACAGCTTCACCTCTTCACTGTCGTCGCGTCCCGGTGTTTTTAAATTCATTTTCTGTATTAAAAAGGAAAACAGGAAATAATAAACGGCGAAGTAAACAAGACCAACCGGAAGAATCATAAGCCAGTTTGTTTTTTCATTTCCCTGAAGCGCGCCAAACAGGAACATGTCAATTAATCCGCCGGAAAATGTCATGCCGACCCCTACGTTTAAGATGTGCATAAGCATATATGCAAATCCGGCAAATATACAGTGCACTGCGTATAAAAGCGGCGCAACAAATAAAAATGTAAATTCCAGCGGCTCTGTAATTCCGGTAATCATGGAAGTAAGCGCGGCAGATGCCAAAAGCCCTGCGACGGCTTCTTTTTTCTCTGGTTTTGCCACTTTATACATTGCAAGCGCCGCTCCTGGCAGCCCAAAAATCATCAATGGGAATTTACCGGACATAAAACGCGTCGCTGACACTGCAAAATGGGAAATGGACGGTTCCGCAAGCTGGGCAAAGAATATATTCTGGGCGCCTTCGATGACCTGCCCGCCCACTTCCATTGTTCCGCCAAGCGCCGTCTGCCAAAATGGAAGATAAAACACATGATGAAGTCCAAACGGAATTAACGCGCGCTCCATCAGGCCATACACCCATGTTCCGGCATAACCGGATTCTAACACTACGCCGCCGACAGAGTAAATTCCCTGCTGAATCACCGGCCAGATAAAAAACATTAAAATCCCGACTAACGTAAACGTAAGCCCGCAGACAATCGGCACAAACCGCGTGCCTCCAAAGAATGACAAGACCTGAGGCAGTTCAATTTTATAGAACTTATTATGTAAAGCCGATACGCCAAGCCCTACAATAATGCCGCCAAACACGCCCATCTGCAAAGACGTAATGCCCACGACGGAAGCCGTCGCGCCGTCTAACATCGCTTCTGCGCCCCCATGATTTGTAATCATAGCCCCGATAGACGCGTGCATAATGAAGAATGCAATCGCTGCCGAAATCGCCGCAACTTCCTTCTCCTTTTTTGCCATGCCAATCGCAACGCCCATCGCGAATATAATCGGCAGATTCCCAAACACAATGTCGCCCGCCGCGCTCATCACCTGCAAAATGGCATTTAACGCTGTGCCCGGTCCCATAATGCCCATCAAACCATACGTTTCTAACATTGTCTCATTTGTAAATGAACCGCCGACCCCAAGTAACAAACCTGCCACCGGCAGAATTGCGATTGGAAGCATAAACGACCTTCCAACCCGCTGCAATACACCAAAAATTTTGTCTTTCACGACAATCCCTCCTAAAATTTTTTTGGAAATCTTTTGTATATTGCCGCCTTTTTCTGTTCGCAGCCTGCAGTCTTATCATTCCCAAAAAACACGGTTTCAAGTCGGCCGTTATTTCGATTTGGAATAATTTTCTGCATAAAAAAGGCATTAATATACATAAACATCCTTTTGTTTTATGTATAGTTAATGCCTGCCTGCCAGTAACATACTATATCATATAAAAAAATTAACATGGTTTTTTGATTTTGTCAAGATTTTTTTCAATTCACCTTTTGCCTCTCCTTCGCATACCATAATTGAAATCCCCCATCTTTAGGAGCCAGTTCCATGACCCCATATCACTACGACTACGCAGTCATCGGCGGCGACCTGCGTCAGACATATCTCGCCTTAGAACTTACAAAATCAAAAAGCGCCGTCTGCAGCTTTGCCCTTTGCCAGCCGGCGCAGACGAATGCCGTCAAAACATTTTCTTCTTTAGAAGCGGCTGTTTCAAATTCTTCTTGTATTGTCTGTCCGGTTCCCTTTACCAAAGACGGTATATTTTTAAACCAAAACGCCATAAAAGGGAATCTTGCGCTCAGGCAGTTTCCTATGATGGTAAAGCCTGACCAGACTTTCTTTGCCGGGGCAATCCCAAAAGAAATTCAAAAAGCGTTTTCGCAAACAGGCGTCCCTGTCTTTGATTTTCTAAAAGACGACACGCTTGCCTGCTTTAACACAGTTGCAACCGCAGAAGGCGTAATCTGCGAAGCCATACAGCACAGCCCCATCAATCTTTCAAAAAGCAAATGCGCCGTACTTGGATATGGCAAATGCGGACGTGTCATTACGGCAAAATTAAAAGCGATGCCCTGTCATGTTACAGCCGTTTCCGCTTCTCCAAAAGAAACCGCCCAAGCGGCAGTGTTTGCTGACGAAGCGCTGTCCCTAGATCAATTTTTTTCCAAAATAGACGCTTACGACTTTATCTTTAATACAATACCTGCCGTTATCCTTACGAATGACGTCCTTGCCAGAACAAATCCCGCCGTCACGATTTTAGACATTGCCTCAGAGCCTGGAGGAGTCGATTTTGCCGCCGCCAAGGAACTGTCCCGTTCTGCCAGAAAATGCCCCAGCCTGCCCGGAAAATACGCGCCGCTTTCTTCTGCGAGAGCGCTATACAATTCCATAAAAACATTTGAAAGGAGATTGCCATGTCTTTAAAAGGAAAGCACATCGGAGTCGCATTTACCGGCTCCTTTTGCACGTATGAAAAAGTCTTTGAAGAATTGAAAAAACTGACCGATGAAGGCGCGGTTGTGCAAACCATTTTTTCAAACGCCGCGCAGACACTTGACAGCCGCTTTGGGAAAGCGGAGGATTTTTTAAAAAAAGCCGAAGAACTGACTGGGATTGCCCCCATTTTAACAATTCCTCAGGCAGAGCCCATCGGGCCAAAAGGGTTTCTGGACATTTTGACACTATTCCCCTGTACCGGAAACACGATTGCAAAACTTGCCAACGGCATCACCGACACGCCCGTTTTGATGGCGGCAAAAGCGCATCTGCGGAATAATAAGCCGCTGTTAATTTCTATTTCCACAAACGACGCTTTGGGCATGAATATGAAAAACATCGGAATGCTGTTAAACGCAAAACACATTTATTTCATTCCCTTCGGTCAGGATAACCCTGAAAAGAAGCCAAATTCCATGATTGCGCATACAAATCTTTTCATTCCGTCCATCGAAGCCGCCCTTTCGGGCAAACAATCCCAGCCGATTATAAAATCCTACGAATAAAATTGAAAGGAGTTTTCTATGTGTGGAATCGCCGGATTTTTTCACCCAGAGCAAAATTATGAAAACGAACGCGCAAAATGGATTTCTGTCTTAGAGCGTATGAACAAAGCGCAAACCCACCGGGGGCCGGACGGCAGTGGGACGTTTCTATGCCCTTCCTGCGGATTTGCCCATGTAAGGCTAAAAATTATTGACCTTCTGACCGGAGAACAGCCAATCGTCAAACGAAAAGACGGATTTGAGTTTGCCATTGTCTTTAACGGTGAAATTTACAATATGAACGCATTAAAAGAATCCCTGCTAAAAAAAGGGGCTGTTTTTGAAACGGCAAGCGACACTGAGGTAATCCTCAACGGCTATTTATATGAAGGAATTGAATTTGTCAAAAAATTAAACGGCATTTTTGCCGCCGCCATCTGGGATTCGCATGCCGCAAAACTGCATTTGTTCCGTGACAGGCTTGGCGTAAAGCCTTTATTTTATACCAAACATGAGGATACGTTTATTTTTTCTTCGGAAATAAAAGGACTGTTCGCGTATCCGGGCGTTTCCCCTGTCCTTGACAAACATGGATTATGCGAAATTTTTGCATTAGGCCCGGCAAAATCATATGGAAAGGGCGTATTCCAAAATGTTTTTGAAGTCCTGCCCGGCCATATTATTACGCTGGATTCTTATTCTTACACAGATCACGCTTATTGGAAATTAGAAAGCCGCCCGCATGAGGATTCTTTTGAAGACACGGTGGAAAAAACGGCATGGCTCTTAGAAGACGCCATTCGAATGCAGATGCTTTCCGATATTCCAATCAGCGCGTTTCTTTCCGGCGGCATTGACTCAAGCCTTGTGACTGCCATCTGCGCAAAAGAATTAAAAAAACAGGGAAAACAGCTTAATACGTTTTCGTTTGATTTTACAAATAATCAAAAATATTTTAAATCCAACGCATTCCAGCCAAGCCAAGACCGGCCTTTTGTCGAGCAGATGGTTTCCTTTGCGGACACAAACCATTATTTTCTGGAATGCGGCAATGCCGATATGCTTGACTGCCTCTATAAAGCCGTAGATGCAAGAGACCTTCCCTGTATGGCGGACGTGGAATCTTCCATGCTTTATTTCTGTTCTAAAGTGACGCCGTACAATAAAGTCACATTGACCGGAGAATGCGCCGATGAAATTTTTGGCGGATATCCATGGTTTCACAGCGAAAAAGCCTTCCAAACGGATGCGTTCCCATGGTCTGACAATATGGCGCCAAGGCAGACGCTCCTCTCCGATTCACTGATTCATGAGCTTGATATGGAAACATACGCCCATGCCGCCTATGAAAGAACGATCCATGAAACGCCAATCCTTCCGGAAGATTCACCAGAAGAAAAACGAAGACGTGAAATTGCCTATCTGAATTTACGCTGGTTTATGGTTACGCTTTTAGACCGCATGGACCGGACCAGTATGTACAACGGCTTAGAAGCAAGGGTTCCGTTTGCCGACCACCGCATTGTGGAATATGTGTTTAATGTCCCATGGAGCATGAAATGCCCCGACGGCATCGTAAAAGGGCTGCTCCGCCACGCAGGGGCAAACCACCTCCCAAAAGAAATCCTTTGGAGGAAAAAAAGCCCTTATCCAAAAACCTATGACCCTGCGTATGAAAAACTGCTTGGCAGGCGTTTACGGGAAGTGTTGTCCTCGCCTTCGGCGCCGATCCGGAAACTTTTAGACCTAAGAAAAGTAAAGTCATTTTTAAACAGCCCGTCGGACTATGGAAAACCATGGTACGGGCAGCTTATGGCAGGCCCGCAGATGATTGCCTATATGCTTCAGGTCAACTACTGGCTGGAAGCCTACCATATCCAAATCGTTTAAACGGAATGTTGTCACTCATGTTCTCATCTTCATAACAACAAATTAGAGCATATAGATTTCAGTTTCTATATGCTCTAACGCTGTTGCTATATATAATTTTGATTGATATAATTGAATTACGCTAACTGTATAACTTCCGCTTCGATTTCTTTTATGTCACTTTCCAATAATTCGGGAAAATACCCGCTGCCTTCATCAATATTTATTTTCCCTTCCTGCCACACTTCAATTATACAAAAAAATGCCTGTCTTTACAATAAAACTCACCTTAAATTCCTTCCGCCCTCCGTTTCACTCCTCCTTGTTGCCTATTATGCTGTCGGCTCTCGTGGATTGTCAACACTTTTTTAGTTTTCCCAGATCCCTTTCCATAAAAATCACTCGTTTCTGTCTGCAATAGAAGGATAGATTTTTGCTCGTTAGAAATATCCAAAATCCCATTTCCTTTTTTTGAAATTTAGATCTGATTTTATAATATTATATTGATTTTTTAAATTTGTGTAGCCCTTGACTGTGGGCTTAATGATATTGTGGAAATACAGAAAGAAGTTTGTTCAAAATGAAAAATAAAGCGAAAAAACTGCTTTTAGAATGCAACTCAAAGATTTTGCTAAAACTCTAACATGCTTTATTGCTAAAGATGATGAGTGGACAATACGCGGTTTCATTGAAATTTTCAAAAACATATATATTATTTCGTCTGACACTAAAATAGTTTCAAAAGCGCTTGAACTTCATTTGTTCCCGCATTTTCTTTCTTTTGCTGAAAGGATTGGATATAATATTGAGCTTGCAACATTTCAAAATTGGTTCCACTTATAAAACAAAGTGTTGATATGGATAAAAAATTCCGTTTGGATTGAGCCTTTTATGGATTCTGGCATTGTCGGTTTTAATGTTGAACCACACTACGCAATGTACACGCTTTAATCAAGAACATAATCCACTTGACTTTCTGTTCCTGAATCGATCCTGCTTTAATGGAATGATTAGATTCAATAAAAACTATCATTTTAATGTTCCATATGGGCATAAACCAAAACGATTTGCTTCAAAAATATGATTGGAGTTTTAAATGAGTATATTGCTTTAGTGTGGGGCGATTGTGAAAAGATTATGCAAAAACATTTTTATGATGTTGGAGCAAAAGAAAAAAACAGGAATCCAGTTATTGAAGCGCTTGTAACAAATTACACTGTTTGATATGGTATCCGCTTTATAGCTTTGCGCGGGTTGCAACCACCACAAGAGCGACATATAATCCGCGCGCCGCCTGTTATCTTTCAGTAACGTATCGCAAATTAAAATAGCAAACAAAAACAAGGTATACTATCCCCCACAACAACATATACTTCCCATACGAGGTAATGTATATGGATAAATTAAAACGCGATACAATCATTGGTCTGCTCTTTGTCCTGATTACTGGGACTTTGGCTCACTTTCTATATGGCTGGACTGGAAAAAATATAGTGGCCGGACTGTTTACCCCGGTAAACGAATCGGTATGGGAACATATGAAATTAATCTTTTTTCCTATGCTCCTTTTTTCCTCTGTAGCAATTTTTCTGTTAAAAAACCAGTATCCCTGCATTTCTTCCGCATTCTATATTGGAATCCTGATAGGAACAGCTCTGATTCCAATTTTATTTTATGCCTATACCGCTATTTTAAACACAAATTATTTATTTCTGGATATTGCTGTCTTTTTTATCAGCGCCGCGCTTGCTTTTTTTGTCTCTTACAAACTTACGCTTTCTTGTAAAGGAAAGCCTTATACGCTTTTGTCCCTTCTTCTTGTTGGCGTTCTTTTTGCCTGCTTTCTTATTTTTACTTACCAGCCGCCCAACGTTCCCCTATTTTTAGAATAAAAAAGACGCTGCCTGTTCCCAGACAAAACGCCTTTTTCTTCCTAATTTAATAACAAACTTTACACGGCCGGCTCTGGCTTTGTCTCCGTTTTCTGCCCTTCTTTTGCCACAGCGGAATCGCTTTTGGTTTCGGAAGGCTGATTTGCCACGCTCTTTTGGACTTTCTCCGCTTCAGTAACCTGAGCTGTTAATTTTTCATTTTGCTTTTTTAGCTTCTTGTTATCTTTTTCTAAACTGGAATAGTCTTGTTGCAATTTCTCATACTTTTTCTGATTATTTTCAAAAGACTCCAGTTCTGTCTTTTTTTCTGAAAGTTCATTTTCATATTGTTCCTTCTCTGAAGATAACGTATCAATTTCATTTTCTAATTCCGTCTGATTCTCTTTTAGTTCCTGATTCTTCTCTGACAAAACGGAAACCTGTTTGGACAAAGTTTCCGCCTCCTCTCTGGCTTGCCCAGAAGAACCAGACACGGACAACAGCGAAATTACAAGCCCTGCAATTACAACATTTTTTATCATGCCTGATTTCGGCTGGTTTTGTGACTTCAATGCTTTTGCTAAAAATGCGCTCAACTTTTTCATGTGTATTCCCCTTTTTTATTAAAACAGACTAATCCGCCATCTTCCCACCGCGGCTTAGCCTGCTAAACTCTTTTGGAAGTTACATTATTTTCCCGTTATGCCTGTTTTTCGACAATTTCATTTTTATTCTTATAGATGGAATTTGCCGGAACAGTTCCTCGTACCATGGATAATGGATAAATATTGGTATGCCTGCCAATCACGCTTCCCGGATTTAACACGGAGTTACAGCCGACTTCTACATAATCCCCCAACATCGCGCCAAATTTTTTTAATCCGGTTTCAATCTGCCCTTTTGCATCTTTGACAACGACAAGCGTTTTATCCGCTTTCACATTTGAAGTAATGGAACCTGCGCCCATATGGGATTTATAACCTAAAATAGAATCTCCGACATAATTGTAATGCGGAACCTGAACCAAATTAAAAAGAATGACGTTTTTTAACTCTGTGGAATTGCCGACAACACAGCCTTTGCCGACAACCGCGCTCCCGCGGATAAATGCGCAGTGGCGGACTTCCGCTTCTTCATCAATAATTAACGGCCCGTTTAAAAAAGCGCTTTTGGCTATGTTTGCGCTTTTCGCCACCCAGATATTTTCTCCTCTTTGCTCAAACCGGTCCGGATCTAAAGATGGCCCAAGGCTCCGGATAAAATCACTGATTCCTTTTAAGGCTTCCCATGGATATTCCACTCCTTCCAAAAGCCCGGCTGCAATCGTCTCGTTTAGATCATACATATGTTTCACTTTGCATTGTTCCATAATAAAATCTCCTTTTTATAAAGCCGCCATGCGGCTATGATTTGGCATAGTATTTCGCGGACTGTTCAAAAGCGCTTTTTAGATAATATTGGTTATTTAGATTTAACACGCCGCTTGTGCGGCTTTCAATAAATTTTGTCAGCTTTTCCATATATTCTTCTTCCGTTATACTGCCTTCCGCTACATATGTCAAGCCTTTTTCCCAGCTTGCAGTAAGCTCTGGGTTTAATAAGGATTTGATGGAGGCATTGACAACATCGTAAATCATTTCCCCCATAAATGTCGGCGTAATGACCTGTGTTTTTTTGTTAAGGGAAAGATTTTTGTTTGCAACTAATTTTTTCAGGATTTCCGCCCTTGTCGCGCTGGTTCCGATTCCGCTGCCCTTGATTTGGGAACGGAGTTCCTCATCTTCGATTAGCTGGCCGGCATTTTCCATTGCCAATATCATAGAGCCTGAATTGTAACGTTTCGGCGGCGATGTTTCGCCTTCTTTGATTTCATATCCTTCTAACGCCAGTTCGTCTTTCTTTTTTAGGGACACTATATATTCCATTAATTTTTCATCTCCCGATGCGTCTTCTTTTTCGGAAGTTTTCTTTTTCTGGAATGAGTAATGCATCAATTTTAAATAGCCTTCTTCCACTAACACTTTAAAACTTGCAAAAAACTGTTCCGTCCCGGCTGTCTGTGCAATCAGGCTGACTTTTTGATAAATTGCCGGAGGATAAAAAATTGCCAGAAAACGCCGCGCAATAATCTCATAAACGTTTACGGAACGTTCCGGCAGGGATTTTAATGCGGCTATGCCCTGCCCTGTCGGGATTATGGCATAGTGATCTGTAATCTGCTTATCATTGACGTATCTCGTTTTCCCGATTGTCTGATAGGAGCCTTTTTCCAAAATTTCTTCCGCAAATGGGCGCATACCGGCAATTTGCTTGATCCCATTGATATTTTTGCTGATTTCTTTCGCCACTGCCGCCGATAATACCCTTGCATCTGTACGCGGATAGGTGACTAATTTTTTTTCATAGAGTTCCTGTACGATGGCAAGCGTTTCGTCCGGGCTGACTTTGAAAAATTTAGAACAGTCGTTTTGAAGTTCGGCAAGGTTATAGAGCAGCGGCGGGGTTTTTGTCTCTTTCTTTTTTCTTGTTTTTTCCACGAAAAGCGGTTCGCCTGTCACAAAATCAATGAATTCTTTTGCCGTTTCTTCTTTTAAGAAGCCATTTTCTTTGTAGAGTTCTGGCGACTGGAAATAACGGGATTTGGGATTTACTCTCCATTCCGCATCAACTGGGCTGCCGCTTAAATTAAGTTTGGCTATCACACGGTAAAAAGGAGTTTTTACGAAATTACGGATTTCCCTCTCTCTGCGCACCACCATTCCCAAAACGCACGTCATAACCCTCCCGACGGAAATAACGGCGTATCTTTCGTTGAGGAAAGATGCAACTGCATTGCCGTATTTTAAAGTTAAAAGCCTAGAAAAGTTAATGCCCATTAAATAATCTTCCTTAGCCCTTAAGTACGCGCTTTTGGCAATATTGTCGTATTCTGACAGGTCTTTCGCTTCACGGATTCCGCGTAAAATTTCTTCTTCCGTCTGGGAATCAATCCAGACGCGTTTTCTGGCTTTGCCTTTCACGCCCGCCATTTGCTCCACTAAACGGTAGATATACTCTCCTTCTCTACCGGAGTCCGTACAGACGTAAATGGTATCAATATCTTCACGGTTTAAAAGCTGCTCTACGATTTTATATTGGTTTGCGGCGCTGCCTATAATTTCATATTGGAAAGTCTCCGGTATAAAAGGAAGGGTCGCCAAGCTCCATTTTTTGTATTTCATATCGTATGCTTCCGGGTAACTCATTGTGATAAGATGGCCGACGCACCATGTAATCACTGCGTCCGCGCCTTCACGATATCCATTATAGCTTCGCATTTCCATTTTAAGTGCTTTTGCAAATTCCTGCGCAACGCTGGGTTTTTCGGCTATAAACAGTGCTTTAGACATATCTGGAAATCCTCTTTCGAATGTGTTTTTTCTTTTTATTTTACTGGGTATTGTACCACAATGCAGAGAGAGCGTCAAATCACTATGCCGCCTGTTTGATCCTAATTCCCTTCCAAAAGAACTGCAAACATACATTCATATTTATTTTCTGCAAAAAGCATTGACGATTCCAATCATTTTCCAGTATAATTAAATTCGTATAGATATGCGAACTACGAAAAAGAAAAGGAGAGGCGGCAGTATGAAACAGTTTTTTGGAATGAGCCAAAACGGGAATCTTTCGGAAGCTGTAAACGGGCTTAAAAATCCGCAGTTTATTATGTTGTTTTCCAACAACTCCCAGTTTGAAACTCATGTAAAAGCTCTGGAAAAACTATATCCGAACGTACCGAGCATAGGCTGCATTGGAATGAGCTATGACACCAGAATTGTAGAAAAGGGGGTTGGCGTCATCGCTTTTTCGGACGGAGTGCTTGCAGCGGCAAATGCGCTTGAACAGGTATCTGTCATGCCGGTAAAATACATTCACCGTCTGGAAGAAGATATACATAGAGTAAACGGCTCGCAAAAAGATACGGTTTGCATTGATTTCTGCACAGGAAACGATGCCTGCGCGCTGACTACGATTGACACAGCATTAAAGAGAAACGGCATATCCCTCGTCGGCGGCACAGGCGATGCAGGAAAAGTGTCCGCCAACGGTAAAATCTATGAGGACGCAGCCGCCTATGCGATTGTGAAAAACAAAAACGGACGCGTCAAAACATACAAGGAGAATATTTACCACCAGCTTGGGAATTACCGCTTTATCGCTTCCAATACCGATCGGGCAAATTATATCATTGGATCTTTAAACGGCAAACCTGCAAAACAGGTCTACCAAAGCATTCTTCATGTCACTGACAGGGAAATCCTCACACAGACATTTAAAAACCCTTTTGGAAAAATCAATGGAGACGACACCTGCATTATTTCCATTAAGGAAGTTGCCGGAAACTCTCTTGCATGTTTCCGTCAAGTCAATGATTCCGACGTATTGATTTTATTGGAACTGGGTGATTTTCAGGCTACTGTAAAAGAAACGATACAAACTATCTGCCGGGAATTTCCAAAACGTTCCGCCGTTTTCAGCGTCAACTGCTTATTCCGTTACAAACTATTTTCTGAGCGGAATTATATGCACACCTATCTCCAAGAAATGGCGGCTCTTGGAAGCCACGCTGGGCTTGTCGGATACGGCGAACACTACAACAACCGTTTCGTCAACCAGTCCATGACATGTGTAGTATTTGAATAAAGGAGGAAAAATATGTTATTTTCAAAGAAAAACCGGCAAAAACCGCAGAAGCCGGGTCAGGGGAATCATAACGCAAACAGCCTTTATCCGGTACTGTATGTGACAGAACATTTAAAAGATTACAAAGACGACCTGATTCAAAAAGAAGTGGATTCCCTTTTTGAACTAAGCCTAGTCAACAATTCTTTTTCCGGCGTTTTAAAGAAAGCGGACGATTTCCAAACACAGCTTTTAGACTTTGGGGAATCCTTTACAAATATCAACCAGACAGCGGAACAATTTTCCGAAGTCAAAGAATCAATTGCAAACACGGTTTCTGAAACACAGGAAAAAGTTGAAGACTTAAAACATACGTCCATGGTTATCGAACAGGCGTATACCGAGATGGAGCAGACGTTTGACCAGCTTCAGGAATCCGTCAAAGGCATAAGACAATGCATCAATAAAATCGTTTCCATTGCAGACGAGACAAATATCCTTGCCATCAACGCATCGATTGAAGCATCGAGAGCCGGACAGGACGGCAAAGGCTTTGCCGTCGTCGCCTCGAAAGTCAAAGAACTTGCCGAAGAAATCAAATCGCTTGCCAATGACGCAGATTCCGGCATCCACAACGTAGAATCCGGCGCAACCGAACTCAATGACAGCATTTTATCTTCTGCGCAAAAACTAGGAGAAGGAACCGATATTGTCAACAGCGCCTACGACTCATTCCATGAAATTACACAGGCGGCGGAAGGCGCTTCCCAAGTGCAGACAGAAATTTCAAATGTAATTGAAGATTCCCAAAAGAAAATGCAGACGCTCTGCCAGTTTTTTGATGAGATTAAACTTCAATATCAGGAAGTTGTCAAACATATCAAACGCGCAAGCAGCCTTGGCACGACAAAAAGCGCAATGTTTGAAGACATTGACAACATGCTCTCCCAGATTCCTCCAATTATTAAAGACCCGAATCCACAACAATAAACGAAAAATTTTTGTCATTCCCATAAAAGGGGCTGTCGCTTTAACGAATGAAAATTCGTGAAGCGGCAGCTTCATTTTATCTG
>OFFK01001429.1_pt1 | contig 16946 bp, 16 predicted proteins | sample 1521361 | NCBI WGS metagenome assembly OFFK01 (sample SAMEA3504096, study PRJEB24116) | mouse gut metagenome | biome: mouse gut; feature: mouse-associated habitat; material: faeces | place: Denmark | collected 2011
TTTCTCCTCATCGGGTTCTTCCGGATCGGGTTTTTCTTCCGGCTTCGATGTTTCCGGAGCCTTGCCCAGACCCATGATTTGCGACATGGAATATTCCTTGCCGTTTACAATGATTGTCGGTGTGCCGTTATAAAGATTAACGCCTTCCACAACGCCGTAAACGGTTTCCATCTTGCCGGTTGTAGTATCCGCAATGATAACTTCCTTGCCCATCAGGGAACCCGCGTAAGTCGTCATGGACATCGTCATCATATCCTGCATCGCGTTTATCATGGACATCTGCACCATCTGGTTCATCATTTCCGCCGTGTTGCTTTCGGGATTCAATACGTCCTGATACTGCATTTCTGCCGCCATCAGCGTATAAAAGTCATCCATGTCCAGCGTTGTATTATCCTTGTAATTAAACGGCCTTTGAGCAGGGGCAAATTCGCCTTTTTCATTTTTCCATAATGGTGTTCCCCCCTGCGCGATGCTGCCCGCATATTTCGTATTTGCTGCATCCATCTGTCATTCCTCCTTTTCCGGCTATTTTTGTTTCTTTATTCCGCCTCCACAAGGCCAAGCCTCAGCTGCTGGATGAAATCCATGGAATCCGCGCTTTCCCTGCCGCCCTGTCTGCGGTTTGTGTTCTGCTGCGCGTCATTCTCCTTGCCGTTCTGCTTTTCCTGCTCGTGGTATGGCGTTTCGCTTTCCTGTTCCACATGTACGTTTACTTCGCTGCCCGTGCGCTCCTCAATCATCTCTTTCAGGCGGCTGCTTGTAGAAGAAAGCAGGTCCATAGCCTTCTGGTTGTCGCACGTCATTGCGATGTGTATTTTGCCTTCCTCGAATACCATTTTGATTTTTACCTTGCCCAGTTCTTCGGGGTTCAGCTGCATTTCAAACTCCCTGTTGCCCTGTGACGCACGTACCATTATGGTATCCGCCATTTCCTGCGCCGCCTTGGGTTCTGCCAGTTTGACGGAATCGCCGACCTTAAAGTTCAGCATATCATCGTCCTGCACTTCCTTTGGTGCCGCCGTATGTGCGCTTACGTCCTGCGCGGACGCATTTTCTTCCTTTGCAGTGCCCTTTGCTGCATCGGCTCCGGCCTTTGCGTCTGTCTTTTCAGCCGCGCCGTCCTGCTTCGTTTCCTCTGTCCCCTGTACTTTTACTTCTTTTACCGCTTCCGTCTGCTGGTTTTTCCCAGCGTCAGGCGTTTCTACAGCTTTGGCAGTTTCGCCGCCTTCTTCCGCGCCTTTCTGGTTCTGCCCGAAAAGCCCCGATTCATCTTTGGTCAATGTGGCCTGCGAATCCTTCTGCTGCGCGCCGGCTTCTGCCGCGCCTTCCACAACTTTGCCCACAGCTTCCGTCTCGGTAATCTTACCCGAAATATCGGCAGGGGTTTCCTCCGCCCAGTTCAGCGATGCGCGTTCCTGCTCGGGAAGGATTACGAACTGTGCCGCAACCTCCAGCGCAATCCCGCTTTCTTCCACATTTTCATCTTTCGGAACTTCTGCGCTGTTCTCCGCAGCGGGAGGATTCTCCTTGTTCGGTGCCTCCGGTTTCGCGGCCGCATCGGTGTTCTGCGTGTTCTGCGTGTTCTGCTGTGTGTTTTGTGCGTTTTTATCGAGCATTGTCTTAAATTCGCTGTCATTGTTCTTTTTCGGTTTCGCCGTATTTATTTTGCTTACAACCGAAAGCATGTCAGCGCCGCCCGATAACGCATTTTTGCCTGCTACCACATCGTCCACCTCCTTAAAGTTATATTTATCATTAACATTTTATAAAAAATGGAATGACCCTCTAAAAACAGTTACCTGTATATTCCCAATTTATCAAAATAGAAATTTCCTTCTTCAGCCCTCAATCTGTTTTACCATATTCAGACGATTCTTTCAATGCTTTCCATGCATTTCAACCAGAAATTTTATCTGACAACATTTGTCAGACCCCGCGTGCCGCAGCCCTGCTGTTGGAAACAAATTCCTCGATAAACATTTCGTTTTCCCGGCTTGCTTCCTTGCGGTATTCCTCCATAGTGATTTCTTTCAGCTTTTCAATGGAAAGGGATTCCTTTTTTGCCTCAAGTATTTCTTCCTTTTTCCGCTCTTCTTCCTTCCGGATATGTTCCAAAGCAGTATATTCCCGCCGTATGATATGGTTCTGACGGGTCAGGTAGTTCTGATAATTGACAGCCTCAACAGGAATGATTCCGCTCAGCTTTTTTGCATTGAATTCCGCCGCGCAGGCGTCCCGTTCCCATTCCAGTCCGGCTATTTTATCTTCCTGCGCCCGTATCCGCCGCAGTATGCCAGCGTGCTCGTTCCGCAGCATTTCCAGTCTGTCATTCTTGTATTTCAGTACGGGCTCCAGCTTAAATGAAAACTTTTTCAAAATATTTTCCTCCCTTTATGCCCCTTCCTTACAGGCAGGCGCCGTTCAGGAAAGGATATGCTCCAAGGAATGCATCACTTCGTCATAATCAAAGCTTTCGTTAATCCCCTGCTTCAGGAAACCATTCACAAGGTCTATTTTAGAAATCGCGTAATCCACACTGGGGTTTGTCCCGGCCTTATACGCGCCAATGGAAATCAAATCAGAATTTTTTTCGTAAACGCTCAGGATATCCCTCAGCTTCGACGCCAGCGCGCGGTGTTCCTTGCTGACAATGGCGTTCATAAGTCTGGAAATGCTTGCGTTTACATCTATGGCAGGGAAATGGTTTGAATTTGCCAGTTTCCTTGTCAGCACGATATGCCCGTCCAAAATACCACGGACGGTATCGGCGATTGGTTCGTTTGTATCATCGCCCTCCACCAGAACGGTATAAATTCCGGTAATAGAGCCTTCTTCGAAATTTCCGCTCCGCTCCAGCAGCTTAGGCAGCTCGGCGTATATGGAAGGCGTATAGCCTCTTGCTATGGGAGGCTCGCCAACGGCCAGCCCGATTTCCCTCTGCGCCATGGAAAAACGCGTCAGGGAGTCCATCATCAGAAGAACATCTCTGCCCTGCCCTTTGAAATACTCCGCAATCGCCGTTGCGACAACAGGGCATTTCGACCGGAGCATCGCGGACTGGTCGCTGGTGGCAACCACCAATATGGAACGCGCAAGCCCTGCTTCGCCCAAATCGTTCTGGACAAACTCCAAAACCTCTCGGCCACGCTCGCCCACAAGGGCAATTACGTTGATGTCGGCTTTCACATTTTTTGCAATCATGCCGAGCAGCGTACTTTTGCCAACGCCGCTGCCAGCGAATATTCCGACCCTCTGCCCTTTACCGATGGAGAGCGTGCCGTCTATGGCTTTTATGCCGAAGTCCATACGCTCGCTGATTGGCGGACGGGAAAGTGGGTTGATGTACGGGTTTTCTATGGAAAAGAACTGGTCCGGCTTAAAACCGGAAAGCCCGTCTATAGGCCTGCCCAGCGCGTCAATGATTCTTCCCTTCAGGAAATCCCCCACAGGTATTCTCAGCTGCTGTCTGGTATTACGGACAAAGTTCCCTGCCGCAAGCCCTGTCATATTGTCGTAGGGCATAAGCAGGATTCTGTCATTCTTGAATCCAACGACCTCCGCCAGCGCCTGCCCGCGGGCATTCTCACTGTAAATATGGCAGATGTCGCCGATAGCAGCTTTTCCGCCGGAAGCCTCTATGGTCATTCCTACGATATTCTCTATTTTGCCGATGTGGCTGATGGTTTCGGCGTTGTAAATCATATCCGGCATATTCCTGAACATAAAGAACCTCCGATGCTAAGACCTGAAAACCCTGGCGGCGCTGCCTCCAAACCTCCGCAAGCCCTTTAAGAAGGGCTTGACCCTAAACTTTAACGGGCAAAATTTCGTTTTGCCAGTGTTCTTTACTGCAAATGCTTTCTTTAAGCAGATAGTGCTTTGTGGTGCTTTCAGATTTGTATAAATATCAGGCAGCGGACCGGACCTTGCCCCTGCGAAACGCTGTTCCGCAAAACCTTCTCTGCTTTTTTTGAAAGAAGCAAAGTTCTGAGGCAGGCCCTGGTGCTTTACATCCCGCTGTTGTTCAGTATTTCCTTAATATTTTCCACCTGTGTGGACGCGCTTGCGTCAATGATTTCGTCCGGAAGCTCAATAATGACCGTTCCGGGCTTTTCATTTTCCATCGCAACGACCTTCAGGTTGGGGGAAAGGCGGGAGATGGCCTTGAGGATATCCAAATCCCCCTGTACCATCAAGTCCGCGTCTGTCCGGGCAATGTAAATCTTTGCCCACTCCCTTGTTTTCAGCCGCTCCGTCGCAGTTACAATCATTCGTTCAATGACGCTCCCGCTGGATTTCAGACTGACCTGTATCACCTTTTCGCCGATGGCAACGGCGATATTTTTCAAATCGTGTTTATATTTCTGGAGCATTTCCTCCTTCATCCGGCTGACCTCGTCCACCGTTTCGCGGATCTCCTCCAGATAAACCCTGCATTGTGTGTCCATGGTTTCCCTGACGTCCGTCATGCTTTTGGCATGGCCTTCGTCATATCCTTTTTCGTAACCTGCCTCATAGCCGCTGTCATACGCCTGGCTTTTCAGCCGCTCGGCTTCCTCCCTTGCGCGGGCCAGCATTGCCTCTGCTTCCTCCCGTGCCTGAGAAAGAATTTCCTCCGCATGGATGCGGGCAAGCGCATCGCCCATGCCCATGCTTTCCGGCTCCTCCTGCGGTTCTTCTGGCTCCTCCGGAAGGATTTCTTCCGGCTCCTCCGGTTCTTCCAGCGCAGCTTCTTCCAGTTCCTCCGTGATGGGCTCTTCCGGCTCAAGCACAGCTTCCTCCTCAGGCTGCGTTTTTTTCGCTTCCTCCAGATATTCGTTAAAGCTGTACTTTTCCACTTGCTTTTTATGGTAGAACTTCAGAAGATTAGGCAATAATATCACCCTTTCCGCCCTTCATGATAACGACTTCGCCGCGGTCTTCAAGGGTTCTGATAATCTGTACAATCCTCTGCTGTGCTTCTTCAACATCCTGCAGCCTTACGTTGACTGTAATCTCAAGGTCAGACTTGATATTCTCAGCCATACGCGAGGAAACGTTTGCGAAGATAACATTCGCAACCTCTGCCGTAGTGCCTTTAAGCGCAAGCACAAGGTCTTTCTGGTCGCAGTCGCGCAGGAAACGCTGGATAGAACGCGCGTCCATGGTGAGGATATCCTCGAAAACGAACATTTTCTTGCGGATCTCGGCAGAGAGTTCTTCGTCCTCTCTGTTGAGGCCCTCGAAAATAGATTTCTCGTTGCTTCTGTCCATGTTGTTCATTACTTCCGCGATATAATCTACGCCGCCGACATGTGTAAAGTCCGTCGTAAGTATCGTGGAGAATTTCTTCTGCATTTCCGCCTCTACCAGCTTAATGGCTTCGGGAGATGCGCTGTCCATTTTTGCGATGTTTGTAACAACACGCAGCTTCATTTCATCCGGCAGCATAACGATAACGTCTGCCGCCTGCGTAGGCTCCACATAGGAAAGCACCAGCGCAATGGTCTGCGGGCGTTCATGCTGCAGTATCGAAAAGAGGTTTTTGCTGTTTGTCTTGCTGAGGAAGGCAAACGGCATAACTTTCAGCGACTTGGATACCTTCTGGAGCAGTGTATTCGCCGTTTCCTCGCCGAAAGCCTTTTCCAGAACCGTTCTTGCGTATTCAATGCCGCCGTCCGTCACAACCTTCTGTGTCAGACATTCCTTATAAAATTCATCCAGCACGGTTTCCGTTGTTTCCGCCTCGATATGCCCAAGGCGGGCGATCTCGACGGTGAGCCGTTCGAGATCCTCCTGCCCTAAGTGTTTGTATAGCTTTGACGCCTTATCTACGCCAAGCGAAACGATAACGGCTGCCGCCTTCTGTTCCTGTGTTAATTTATCTGCCTCAGCCATCTGATTCGCCTCCTTTGAGCCAACGCTTCAAAAGCTGTGCCGCAATTTCGGGGTTTTCCTCCGAAAATTCGCGTATCTTGTTCTTGAGTTCCAAACTGCGCTCGTTCTGCAGGTTGAGCAAATCGTCCGTCATGCCGCTGGCATCCGTATCGGCAACCGGAACAGCTCCCAGCGCCGCCTGACTGTATTCCTCCATCGCCGCTGCAGCCGCTGCAGCTTCCTCTTCCAGTCTGCGTTTTTTCCTCCTGCGCCGTACCAGCAATACAATTACCAGTATCAGCAGCAGCAGAACTGCCGCCGCAATCGCCGCAAGGATAAGCAGCTGTGTCTGCGTAAATGTCGAGAAGATGCCCGCAGGGCTTACCGGTTCTTCCGCAGGTTCTGTATAGAACGGTGCGTTCAGCACTTCGACCCGCTCATTCTGGAGGGTCGGGTCAATGCCCGCCGCCCTTGCGACAAGGGAAATCAGCTCTTCCCTGTCAAGGCTGCCCAACGTATTGCCGTCAATGATAACGGCTACGCTCAGGTCGCGCAGGTCACCCGCTGTAACCTCCGTCTGCTCCTTCAGCTGGTCAACAAGGTAGTTGATGTCGCCATCTGCGCCGACAAAGCTCTCGGTACCATCGGAAGTGATGCGGGTATAAATCGGTATATCAGAATTTGTTTCCGTTCCCGGCACACCGCCCTCAACAGGGTTTTCGCGGTTGATTTCCCAGCCCGCCTGTTCTCTGGAGATAACACCTGTGTTGCGTTCCGGGTCCTCTGCGGAATAATTTATCAATTCGCGCAGCTTTTTGTTGATATCAATATCCGCCTTTACGGATACCTCGAAATGCCCTTCGCCATAAATCGGCAGGAGCAGATTGGAAACAGCCGTTTTGATGCGGTTTTCCATATCCCGCTCAAGGGAATTTTTCAGCTTGCTTGCCAGCGTCTGTTCCTCGCTGTCCTCATCTCCGGTCACATCCTGCCCGTTGCAGAGCACTACAACGTTTTCAAACGTCACATCCGGTATACTCTTGGATACCAGCCGCTGGATCGCTTTTACCGTACTGGAAGGAATTTTTTCCCCGTCTTTCGTCAGAACGGTAACAGACGCGCTGGCTTCTGTTTTGTCCTCGTTATTCAGCACATAACGGTTATCCTCACCCAGAGCGATGATGACCTTTGCATCTTTAATATTCGGGAAAAGCGAGATTGTCGCGCCGATTTTATTCTGCAAATCCACAAGCTCGTAGTGCGCTTTCTCCGATTCCGTTGTCGTCAGGCTGACCTTCTCCGAATAAAGACTGTATGTAAACCCGCTTTTGGGATATCCCTCATAAACAAGCTGGGCTTTCAGAAGCTCCTCCTGCGCCGCCGGAACAAGTATCGTACCGTCGTTCTGATATTTATAATCCACTCCGTCCTCTTGGAGCTTGCCTATGATTTCACTGGCTTCTTCATTCGTCAGCTCGCTGAACAGCACCTCATAGGGTCTTGTATTCAGCCAGACTGCCAAACCGACAGAAACCACAATCACGAGGGCAAGCGCGCCGATAATCAGCTTTTTCGTCCTGCTGCTCAGAGCGGAGGCCTTTTCTTTTACATTCTGCCAGATATTTAATAGACGCTCTTTCACGTTCCATCCCTCTTACTCTCTTGTAGTCTTGCGCTCCCGCGCCGCAGGCTCCCCGCCGGCAAAAAAAATCCTCCGCCGGACGTCTGCAAAAATAAGAAATTAAATGTTCATTCTCATCAGCTCATTATAGGTATCCAAAGCTCTGTTGCGCAATGTGACCAGAAAATCCACGGAGGTTTGTGCCTTTGTGGACGCAATCGTCAGTTCATGGGGATTTTCCAGCTGACCGGTTGCAAAAAGGTATTCCTTTTCGGAATAATCCTGATCTGTCCGCCGTACTTCATCTATTGCGTTAAAGAAAATATCGCGAAATACGCTGCTGCCGTCCACTTTCGGCGCTGCATTATTAAAAAATGTATTTTTATTTTTTTCAATCGCGCTGAGCGCAGTCATTGGCTCAATAAACATCTGTAACCCCTCCATATCTGTTTCAAAATCAAATCATTCGTTTTCAGAATCCCGGTCATTCGTACGATGTACGGGGCTTATTTCCCGATTTCCAACGCCCTTCCAGCCATTGTCTTAAAAATATTGAAAGCTGTAAGAGATGCATCGTATGCGCGGCTTGCCGCCATACTGTCTATGGTTTCCTTCAGGATATCCACATTTGGACGCTCCACATAGCCATCTTCGTTTGCATCAGGATGTGTCGGGTCATAGACCATTTCAAACGGTCTTTCATCCTCCACAATCTCCGCCACCTTCACACCGCCGCCATACAGGTACTGCTGTTTATTTTTTTCCCGAAGCAGATATTTATGAAAGCTCGCGTTCTGGTTCGTCGGTTCAAACACTACCATTTTCCGGCGGTAAGGACCGCCGCCTTCTGTTCTGGTCGTATCTGCGTTAGTAATATTTTCGGAAGCAACGTCCATACGCAGCCATTGAGCCGTCATGCCGGACGCACAGATATCCATGCCGTTCAAAAAACCCATCTTCCGCTCCTCCTTATATAAAATGTAGATTATTTATTTTTATGAAGTATTTATGATGGCCTGTTACTGCCCTTTGATTGCCGTACGCAGGCGCATATAATCATCGCTGATCGCCCTCGTTGCGTATTCATACTGGATACCGCTCTTTGCAAGCTCTGTCTGCTCTGCAACAAGGTCTACATTGCTGTTGTCCATTTTATTGACCTCATCATACGTTGTATGCACACGGGGAGAAACTTCCGATATGCGCTGCCTGATTCTGCGCGCATTCGGTTCACGCAGCTGGCCGATATGCTGACGCATTTCTTCCTCAAATGTAACATAGCTGCTTTTGAAATTCGGCGTTTCGCTGTTTGTAACGTTGTTCGCTGAAACCATCTGCTTCTTCCACAGATAGTCAATGGATTTTTCCATCAGGAACATGGAATTGCTTGAAAAGATACTCATTGTCCTGCCCCCTGCCTTTCTGTATCATATGCTGTCCTATTCATAATGTGCGCACAGATTACGGTCAACCTGCGTGCAGACATATTCCGACACCCTATTTCCAGCGTATATGTAAAATACTATACGATTTTCTGCAAATTGTCAACAAAAATGAGAGTTCCTGCCGTATTTTAATCATTTACAAATTCTTTTGTCGAACGCGTTTTGTTTCCCTCTCAATTACCTTCAGAAAACACAAGATATGCTATTTTATACTGCTTTATTCATGTATATTGTGCATAAGATTCTGCGCTTTTCACACAGGCTTTGCGGCATGTATCAAATTTTGCGCAATTTTCTGGTAAAAATTGCTTTTTTTACAAAATTTTATTCGCATTTCCTGTTTCTATTTGTCAAAACCTCTAGCTTTTTTGTACAGATTATGGTAATATTATATTCAAGCTGTCCCGCGCAGACGGACACATCAGCGCGGGGCGCACTGCTTCTCTGAACTTGGCTAAAAATTTTTTAGGAAACACTAATAGTTATACTTTTTTGGTCGATATATTCAGGGATTAGTTTCACAGGGCGGGAGCAGTCTGTCCTTTTCCGCCTCATACACAAATATATGTCACAACTTAATGTTAAAAGACCTAAGGGGGAACGCAATTATGTTTAGAAAAATGAAACTCAAGAAAAAATTGATTATTTCGTTCTTTCTGGTTGCGGCGATTACAAGTATTTCCAGTATTCTCGGCGCAGTCATCTCAAAAGACATCACGACGAAATATTCTGCAGCAATGGAAAATTATGGCTTTGCACAGGGTGACATCGGCATGGCGCTGGTGTATATTTCCGAGGCAAACACTGCTCTCAGCAACGCGGCTGCCCTGACAGACGCAGCTGCCACACAGGAACAGCTTTCTACATACAATGAATGTATGAAACAGGTAGATGTTTACATACCTGCTATCCGTGCAAGCCTTTCCACGGACGAAGGCATTGCCATGTTCAACAATACTGACTCAAAATTTAAGGCTTATACCTCTGAAGCACAGAACATTATTAACAGGACCAACGCAATCACAACAGACGAGGAGCGCGAAGCCCTGCTGCTTGATATCGATCGCAGTCTGCTGCCTCTTTATCAGGATTTCTCCGTAGCGGCACGCGAGCTTATGAATCTGAAGGACACTCAGGGTACCGCGCTTGACGCCAGCCTGTACAGAAGCATGATGGTTAGCCTGATAATCATTGTTGTTATGATTATTGTTGGTATTCTGCTTTCCATCTTCCTTGGGACAGCCATCGCAAACAGCATTTCCATCCCTATCAACGAATGTGTTGACCGTCTGGCGCTGTTCAAAAAGGGTGACGTTCATTCTCCCTGCCCTACTGTTAAAAGTGAGGACGAGGTCCGCGACCTTGTAAATATGACGGAATCCATTCTGGCGCATCTGCGTGATGTATTCTATGACCAGAGCTCCATGTTTGACGAAATGTCCAAAGGCAACTTAGATGTAAACACGACTGTCGAAGAACTGTATGTAGGCGACCTTGATCCCCTGCTGAAATCCATCAGACGCATGAAAGACAATGTAAGCAACACGATGATGCAGATTCACCAGAGTTCCGACCAGGTCGCAAGCGGTTCCGACCAGGTTGCAACAGGATCCCAGGCACTGAGCCAGGGCGCGACAGAACAGGCAAGCTCCGTAGAAGAACTTGCAGCAACCATTAACGAAATCTCCACAAGGGTCAACGAAAACGCAAAGAGTGCGAACGATGCTATGGAGCGTGCGCGTTCCGTAGGCAGCGATTTGGAAAACAGCAATCAGCAGATGAGCGCGCTCATCGAAGCTATGGGCGATATTACATCCAGCTCCAATGAAATCGGCAAGATTATCAAGACCATTGAAGATATTGCGTTCCAGACCAATATCCTTGCACTGAACGCCGCTGTTGAGGCAGCACGTGCCGGCACAGCAGGCAAAGGCTTTGCCGTTGTTGCTGACGAAGTACGCAACCTTGCGGCTAAGAGTGCAGAGGCTTCCAAGAATACAGCCGCGCTGATTGAAACATCTATTCGCGCGGTAGAAAACGGCGCTTCCATCGCTTCCGCTACGGCAGAATCCCTTCAGGTTTCTGTTGCGGGCGCAGAGGAAATCGTTAATCTGGTTGAAAAGATCAACGATGCATCTTCTGAACAGGCAAGCTCTATTGCACAGGTTTCCATCGGTATTGACCAGATTTCCTCTGTTGTACAGACAAACTCCGCAACAGCTGAACAGAGTGCAGCTGCCAGCGAAGAACTTTCCGGTCAGTCCAATATCCTTAAAAACCTTGTTGCAAAATTCAAGCTCAGCTCCAATGTTTCCTCCGGTTCTTACTCTGCTCCGGCTCCCAGCTATTCCGAGCCTGCGATGAGCTCCGCGCCTGAGGCAAGCTATGACGATTATGATTACGACTACAACGACTTCAATTCCTCGTCTATGTCTTTTGGCGATAAGTATTGATACGCTTATAACAAAAATGAACACGCAAAAACCGGAGAGGCTTCTCTCCGGTTTTTCTTTTAGGGGCAGGATTTGTTTGGCGGAATTTTTCATGCCGCGCGCTGGCGTATCTCCCCTTGTGTATCCCTGACCTCATTTTCTTTCTGCGGCTCCTCCTGCGGGACGAGAAGGGAAGCCTGAATCCCGCAGAAGATATATAACACCCCGAATGCTAACGCAGCGGCACCCTGGACAGAGGGCAGTACATACCCTGCCTGTTCCCAGAAAAATGCGGCTGCAATGCATAAAATGAGGGAAATACCTGAAACCTTTGCAAACGATGCTTTTGCATTATAATCTGTATATCGTTTTCTTTCTTTATTCATAACCATTCCTCCTTGCCTGAGATGCGTAATTAACGTGAAACGGGTACTGCCAGCATGCTGTTTTGTACACCAAGTATGCGCATTGCGCTGTCGCGTACATTTCGGCTTTTCGCCTTGCTTTTGTTTACAGGCTCAGTATAGAACAGTTTTTATATAAAGTAAATCCATAAATTATAACAGTTATATTAAGTAAAACTTAATACAGCAGTGGCGCATTTATCCGGCGCGTTTCCGCTCCATTTCCTCAATCAACGCGACAATTCTGCCGTTTGTGGTTATGGACGTGCTTTCGATATATTCATCTGCGTCCTTTGCCGCCGTATCCGCTGCCCGCCGGATCTGTCGAATCTTTTCCTGATCTGTACCATCTGTACGCAGCCCGATGATTGCCGTATGGCCTTCCACAACAACCGCACTGCCCAGTATGCCGTCCAGCTGGTCTAAGCGTTTCTTGATTGCCGCCGCACGTTCCTCCTGCGTTTTATCCCCCATCATATCGTCATATTTCACAAAATGCAGCTGTGAAAGGTTGTTTTCTGTCGCCTCTGCACGGCAGCCTGCACAAAAAAGTGCGACTGCCGCCAAAAGAAAAAATATGCCGCTCCCTTTTTTCATTTTCCCGCCTCCTTTTTTCCTAGTATCCCGACCTGACGGATATTTTATTGCAGTAAGTTCTGGCTGTTTTGCTTGTTTTCGGTTATACTGGATAAAAATAAAAGCCACAAAAATATGTTAGAAATATGGCAAGGAGGGTTCAAAGTGGAAGAAAGAAAGAGATATACACGTATTTCCGTAAAAGATATTGCAGCCGCGCCGCACAACGGTTTTTATATTACCTCAGCGGATACAAAGGCATATGCTGCATTCATCGGGGCAGTATTCGCGTTTTTTTCTGCCCTGCTGTTGTTTGGCAGGCGCAGCAGGAAGGGATAAGGGTGGATATGGAAAGCGGCGCCATGCAGCTTATCAACGCATTGCGGGGCAGAAAACTGCAGCGTTTTTGCTGTGAAGCGGAAATACTGGATTTTGATTTTGGTACATTGACACTTCATGCTATGGGCTGCTCAAGGGTAATAAAAAATAACGATATTCTTGTGACAGTACCGGATTATCAGGCATGGGACGGGGTGGAAAGCCGCCATAATGATGAATGGTACAACACAGAAAGGTTTCGGGCAGAAATCACAGGCGGCATCGTGTGTTCCACAGAAGTAAGCCCCTGGAATGACCTGCGGGTTATTTTGGACAACGGCTGTACGATTGAATGCCTGATTGCAAACGCATACCCACATTATGGGGAGGAATCCGAACAGTGGGTGTTGTTTGAGCATACAAAAGACCACAGCGGGGCATTTTTGACTGTTTTTAGCAAAAGGGTGCACTTTCAGGAAGGAACTGCACCCGATTCCGGCAGGTAAGGAAGAAACCGCCTTGCTATTTTCCGCGCTATTCGCTATAATGGGGAAGATGAAAATGAATGTTTGCTTGGAAAGGAAGAAGCCAAATGAAATTAGGTATCGTGGGTCTGCCCAACGTGGGCAAAAGTACCCTGTTTAATTCTATGACGCTGGGAAAGGCCGAGGCCGCTAACTATCCCTTCTGCACCATCGACCCGAATGTGGGCGTTGTTCCCGTACCGGACGAACGGCTTGCAAAGCTTACGGAAATGTATGATTCCGCAAAGACGACGCCCGCTGTAATTGAATTTGTAGACATTGCGGGGCTTGTACGCGGGGCAAGCAAGGGCGAAGGCCTGGGCAATAAGTTCCTTTCTCACATCCGCGAGGTGGACGCGATTGTCCATGTTGTGCGTTGCTTTGAGGACACCAACGTTGTACATGTGGACGGCTCTATCGACCCGATTCGCGACATCGAAACTATCAATCTGGAGCTGGTATTTTCCGATCTGGAAATTCTGGAACGGCGCATTGCCAAAACAGGCAAAATGGCAAAAGCAGACAAATCCCTCCAGCATGAAATGGATATCCTGCAAAAAATAAAAGAGGCTTTAGAGCGGGGCAAGCCTGCGCGCGCTGTGGAATACGACACACCGGAGGACGCCGCTTTTGCGGAAACCCTGACGCTCCTGACCTCCAAGCCTGTGCTTTATGCCGCAAATGTCGCGGAAGAAGATTTGGCAGATGATGGCGCATCCAACGCATTTGTCGGGCGCGTGCGCGATTACGCGAAAGCAGAGGGCAGTGAGGTGTTTGTGCTCTGCGCAAAAATTGAGGAGGAAATTTCCGATTTAGACGATGCTGACAAGCATGAATTCCTTGCGGAGCTGGGTGTAAAAACAAGCGGGCTGGACAGGCTCATTGCCGCAAGCTATAAGCTGCTGGGGCTCATCAGCTATCTGACGGCAGGGCCGCAGGAATCCCGTGCCTGGACGATTGTAAACGGCACAAAAGCGCCACAGGCGGCAGGTAAGATCCACAGCGATTTTGAACGCGGGTTTATCCGCGCGGAGGTCGTAGCATATGACGATTTGATGCGCCTTGGCTCGTATAACGCCGCGAAGGAACAGGGGCTTGTACGCTCCGAGGGCAAGGAGTATGTCGTAAAGGACGGGGACGTTGTGCTGTTCCGGTTTAATGTGTAACGGCGCGGACAGGCATGGAGCAGGTGAAAAATATGGACTGCCAAAATATCAGGGTTGATTATCGGGATACTCCTGAGAAATATCGTGGAATGGCGGATATCGCATAGTTGCTCCGGACGGAACTTTGACTGAAGATAAAATATACGGGCAATATGCCTATGTCAATTATGGCTGCGCGCTTGCGGTTGCCATGAAAAGCAGCAAACGCGCAACCATTGAACTTTTTTATGTAAGCAAAGACCCGCCTGAACAGATGGCAGAAATTCATACTTACATATACTGACAAATGGCGTTTATCTGCTATCAAACAAAAGCTGCATGAAGAAGATAAATGGAAAAATGATACCCTGTGAATCAAAAGCCAGACACAATGAGCGGAAAAGAAACGTATAACGAATATATCCGGCGGAGGCAACAAGATGGATAAGCGTATTGAAAAGCAAATAGCGTTTGCTTTGGAAATCGACAAAGTGAAAAATATATTCCGGCAGACACATCTGTCCCATGGCGGCAGGAACGAAAACGACGCCGAGCATTCGTGGCACATGGCAATTATGGCATACCTGTTCCGGGAATACGCGAACGAACCCATAGATATCGCGAAAGTGATGCTGATGTGCCTGATCCATGATATTGTCGAAATAGACGCAGGGGATACTTACGCCTACGATCCAGAGGGGTTGAAAACGCAGAAAGCCAGAGAGGACGCCGCTAAGGAGCGCATCTTTTCCATACTGCCTGACGAACAGAAAGCAGAGCTGACTGCTTTATTTGACGAATTTGAGGCATACGAAACGGCAGAAGCAAAATTCGCGCGCGCTATGGACAACTTCCAGCCGCTGCTTTTGAACAACAGCAACGATGGCGGTGACTGGCGGGCGCACGGCGTTACGGCGGAACAGGTTTACGGCAGGCAGGCAAAAACAAAGCTGGGGGCTGAAAAGCTGTTCGAGGTAACGGAACAAATCATTCAGAAACATATCGAGAAAGGCAGCCTGAAACGCTAGGCAGTGTTGTCACAAGTGTCTGCACACACCTTTCCGGCAAATTTTGTCAGCTTTTTCGTTAAAAATTCTTGCCATACTGCCGCCGGGGCAGCGCGGCAATGCCGCGCCACATTGTACGCCTGCGAATTTTTGCCTGAAATCCGCCCGAATTATGCTCGAAAATACATATACATGACTTATAACGGCACTGCCTAAACAGGCTGCCCTTTCCCACGTCTGTGTACATTTTATCTGCGGAAAGGCTTTGAACGACTGAAGGAGAGATTTACCATGAATACGGATTTAACGGAAGGCAGCAGCCGCAGAGTACTCTGGGCTTTTTCTATTCCCATGCTGCTGAGTGTTGTATTCCAGCAGCTTTACAACATCGTTGACAGCGTTATCGCGGGGCGTTTTATCGGGGAGGACGCATTGGCGGCTGTCGGCGCATCTTATCCTATTACAATGATATACATGGCGGTGGCTGTCGGAAGCAGCATCGGCTGCGCGGTTGTGGTTTCTACGTTGTTCGGCAGCAGACACTACGGCAGGCTGAAAACAGCCGTCTGCACGATATTTTTCGCCTCCGCCGGATGCAGCCTGCTAATAAGCGTTTCAGGGCTCTGGCAGGGAGATTCCATGCTGCGGCTCATTCTTACACCGGATAATATTTTCCGCGACGCCTCTCTCTATCTGCGCATCTATACGCTGGGGTTTGTATTCCTGTTCCTGTACAACGTCTGCACAGGGATATTTACCGCCCTCGGCGATTCCCGCACGCCGTTATATTTCCTTATCGGCTCCTCACTGGGGAATATCGCGCTGGATATTTTTTTCGTCATTGCGCTGAAAAAAGGCGTTGCAGGCGTAGCATGGGCAACACTTCTGGCACAGGGCGCTGCGTCCCTGCTTGCGCTCCTTTCCCTGCTGCACCGTCTGGCACAGCTGAAAACCACAGAGCCTTACCGTATTTTTTCCCTGCATACGCTCGGGCGTGTAGCTGTTGTGGCAATCCCCAGCATATTGCAGCACTGCTTTGTTTCTGTCGGCAATCTGTTCATACAGTCACTGGTAAACAGCTTCGGTTCGGCTGTCATTGCCGGATATTCCGCGGCAATCAAGCTGAATACATTTTCCGTCACATGCATGACAACGCTTTCCAACGGACTTTCTTCCTTCACCGCGCAGAATTTAGGCGCGGGAAAAAAGGAACGCGTACAGGAGGGTTTCAGGGCGGGGGTACTGCTCGGCGCGCTTGTTTGCGTGCCGTTCATACTGTTATATTTCTTTTTCAGCAGTTTTTCCGCCGGACTGTTCCTGAAAGCAGGGGAAAGCCCTGCCGCGCTTCAAGCCAGCATGACGTTCCTGCGTACCGTTGCGCCGTTTTACATCATCGTGATGGTAAAGGTTATGTGCGATGGCGTACTGCGGGGCGGCAGTGCGATGCTGTATTTTATGGCTACAACATTTACGGACCTGCTTCTGCGCGTTCTGCTGGCGTTCCTGTTCGCAAAAGGAATGCGCATGGGTGCGGCTGGGATATGGCTTTCCTGGCCGTTTGGCTGGACGCTTTCCACACTGCTCTCCTACGCTTTTTACCGCCATAAGCCATGGG
>OFFK01001431.1_pt1 | contig 16922 bp, 10 predicted proteins | sample 1521361 | NCBI WGS metagenome assembly OFFK01 (sample SAMEA3504096, study PRJEB24116) | mouse gut metagenome | biome: mouse gut; feature: mouse-associated habitat; material: faeces | place: Denmark | collected 2011
CTTGCAGCCATGTATACTTTTGCGGAAGGCCCACAAAAGTAGCGCAGGGCACACTTGGGGCACTCCAGGGGCACACTGCGTTCACAAACTGTTCACACCAGAGGGTATTGCAAGGGCACTATTCTCTGTGTTATGATTAAACTGCCAAAAGAAGATGCTCTCCGGTCAATGAACCGGAGAGCATCTATCTTTGAAAACCATTTTATCGGCGTGAGGAAATAAAAATAAATGTGCCGGGGGAGCCAAATGTCTCTTGCATTGCCCGGATAGTTATCGTACAATAGCTATACGAGCCAGCAATGCACCTTGACAATTACACAAACTTCGGTACGCGGCGCACAAAGGAGGACTACCATGTGTGAAACCCAAAAGGAGACCTTGACCGTCAAGGAAATGCAGCAAATTTTGAAAATAGGAACCAACTCAGCATACAATCTGATTCACAGCAAAGCATTTCCGGTTATCAAGATCGGGCAGTCCTATCGGATACCCAAAGGGTCGTTCTATGCGTGGATGGCAAATTCCTGCGCCGCAAAGAGCTAAGGCCAAATCTTCAATTTATATTAAAAATTGGAGGTTTATCATGGCTAAAAGACGTTCTAACGGCGAGGGGAGCTTCTGGCAGCTCCCTGACCGCACCTGGGTCCACCAGATCACCTTGGGCAGAAAAGAAGATGGTTCCCTCATCCGGAAATCCTTCAAGGGCCGCACAAAAGCCATCTGTAAGGAACGCAAGGACGCATGGCTGGCTGAACAGGCTGTGTTGAAAGAGAAATCAGAGGCGCAGGCACAACTGGCCGCAAGGGAACTGGCTGAAGAAGTCCGGCGAGGCCATTCGCTGGAATCTGAGGCGCAGTTTGAAGCCGCCTTCCTGGAGTGGCTCAAGCTCTACAAATCGCCGCCAACCCGCAAGCCGTCCACCTATGCCAGTTATATCGCCACCTATAACACCCATTTTGCGGAGTTCTTTGGTGAGATGCCGCTATATCTGATTACCCAGGATGTAGTTCAGAACTACTATCAGCAGAAACAGCTCAGCGGCAATCGCAGGGACGGGAAGGACGGCGGACTGTCTCCTAAAACCATCCGTAACCATCACATGATCCTGAAAGACTTCTTCACGTATGCGCAGGGACGGTATAAGCTGCCCTGCAACCCTACTTTGAGTACGACACGCCCGGAGGTTGTCCATCGGGAAATGCGGGTGCTGAGTCCGGATGAGATGCAGATCTTCATAGAGGAAGTCATGAAAGAAACCCAACGGATCGCTATTTTAACAGACCTGTTCGTGGGCTACCGCATTGGTGAACTGCTGGCCCTGGAGATTTCAGATTTCAACCCCAGACGGCAGACGCTGACAGTGAACAAGAATTTGCTGCGCGTTTCTACAAATGCCCTCTCTCTGGACAACCCCAATGTCAAAATCCTCAACTATAACCCGGCAAAGAAAACCCACCTGATTATCCAGAGTACGCCCAAAACCAAAAGCTCGAACCGTGAGACAGCTATCTCTGACGGACTTTGCGAACTGCTGATCCGCCACATCTTCACGATGGCCCACAGCGATTGGCCCAATCCCAACAATCTGCTGTTTCCTTCCACCAAAGGAACCTACCTTGATCCCAAGAGCTTTGAGATCCGCCTGAAGGCCGTTTCCAAACGCTGTGAGATTAAGAAGGTAAACCCCCATGCGCTGCGCCACACACTGGCAACGCGGCTGGTGGAGGGGAATGTCCCGCTGAATATTGTCCAAGGCATTCTGAGCCACGCTTCCATCGAGACCACCAGAAAATATTTACATGGGAACGAAGAAATTGAGAGGGAGGCCATCGGAACGATGACAGATTACCTTGATGTAGAGAGGCTGGTGACAGCTCCCCAGCTCAATGGAACCAGGAAACGGGGGAAATTCGCAGATGTTCAGTTGCCAGACTTTTCTACGCGAACTGTCCCGAAGAAGGAGCGGAAGTAAGCGGCATTTGCATATTGTGCGGCGTTGCCTACTTTAGTGCAAATTCCGCTTTTAAGGCACCCTATCGCAAACAAACAGGAGGAAACGATTTTGAGGGCAACTTATTTACAAAAATACGCTGGCAGCTCGCCGGGCAAATCAACTGCAAATTGCAATCGGTTATGAAGAAACCCCTGAAACCATTGCAATTTCAGGGGTTTTGGTTGCGGCGGCAGGACTTGAACCTGCGACCTCCGGGTTATGAGCCCGACGAGCTGCCAACTGCTCTACGCCGCGATATTTAGTTTTCCGTTTCTCGGAAGTGCGGCGGTAACTCTAAGAGTTATGAGTTTTTTGTAAAAGAACTCGTAACCGAAAGGCTTTTTTTCATTTCTACCCCTTTATTCCCAAGGACTTGCTGGCTCAACTGCAAAACGGCCCACAAACCGACTATTCGTTATCCATATTTATCTTTTGTTATCTCTTTTTATTCGTTTTGCAAATTTACTGCAAATGGAGATTTGGCCGTTTCTTCGCTGAAGTCTGTTGTAAAGAATTAGAATCTGCATTCATAATCGTTTGAGCAAAGTGTGGGAATGAGAAATTTTGACTATAGTCTCAGCGAAAGAGCCGGAAATCTCATAGTCTTTACTGCGCCGTCTGGAATGATTGAGCCAAGAGAGGGTGCATTCAACCGCCCATCGCCAAGGGAGTTTTTCCCATAGGTGGAGCTTGATTTCTCTGAAATATCAACATCCAGGCCAAACTGCTCACTCAAATCTGAAACGAAAGTGCCCTGATATCCAGCGTCCGCATAGAATTTCTGAATAGACGGATACCGCTCATACGCCCGTTTAGCGGTAGGTATTCCACCTTTTGTGTCATGAATAAGTGTTCCAAATGTTTTATCAAATGTTATTGCGAAAGGTTTCAAATGGAAATCCTTGCGGAACAAATTCTATGGAGATATTTTTCAGTCAGAATGTACCACCCTAAAATCGCGTATAAGAAGCTCTAGTCCGCTAAGAATGAAGGAAGTCTGCTTGACTACTGTACCACTTATATCAATCGAAGTTACTGCTGATTCTTTTTTCAAGCGTGTTGCATAGACTAATAGCACAATGGCCTTCCGGACATTTGGGTCGTCGCTCCTGCGGCACAGAGAATTTTGGTGAAATTATGCCGAAAATTCCGTTGACATAGAAAAATTTTTGTGGTAAAATACCACTTATCTCAACAGAGTTGTGGGTAAAGAGTATTTATGGAAGCTGATTTTCGCGGATTAAAGTGTTATAGCGATAAATTAAGTGGTGAAACCGCTCTCGGGGAGGTCGCAGCGAGTGAGTGAATTCTCGTTGGCTGAAGTAATATTGGGCCAAAATGAATATACTTCTTTGAGACGGTTTTTCAATGAGTCATGGAGCGGAACGTACGCGTTCCGCGTCTATATTACTCGCCGCGCCTCGAACTTGAATGAGATTTTTTTCCGGGAGGAGTATCAGCGCAGATACGCCCAGTCGCCTGAGGAAGCCGCAGAGCTGGAAGCGGTCAGGCAAAATACCTTCCTTACGCAAAATGCACTATTAGCGCGTATACCCCGGTTGACGCATGAGTATATTCAGACGAAAAAGTTTCCCCGGCTCCTGATCATCGATGAATTGATCATATATGGGCGTGAAATCAATTCTTTGATGCAAACGCTGGAATCAGCGATTCTGTCCGCCTGGGAGGCAGAGATGGGGGAACAGCCCACCGATGATGAGGCGTGGTGTCTTCATAATGCGTTTTTTGGGGCCGTTGATTTGTTTGTATATGCGCGGAACGCCCAGCCGCAGCTGCTGGAGCACCATCTGAATGCTAGACTGCGCACAGTCCAACTCATGTCCGGGAGTCAGTGGCGGGGGTATACGCAGAATGTATCCCGCATAATCAGTCTGGACAGCCGTGTTGGCAATACGAGCTATGCGCCGTCCTATATTTTCAGAAAGTCCGGCTATCGTAAGATGTGCCACAGGCTGAGTAGTTTAGGGTGGTGGTCGCTGGACACGGACAAGAACAAATTGATCTATCACGGATCGGAAATGGCGGTGTGGCAGAAGAGCGCGTTCCCTAACGATAAGGAATGTTCTCTCCATTTGACCCTCCGTTGCTATATGGGGATCGACCATACGGTGCGGATGATCCCTCTGCCGGTGTTTGGCGATATGGGGGATGCCGTGCTGGAGAAGCTGTTTCTCAATACGGCGGTGCTGCTAGATGAGTCCCTGCCGGGGAGGGCGCTGGCCGCCTTGCTGGAGAGCCGGAACGCTCTGCTGCAAGCGGTAAAGCTACAACTGATTTCCTGCATCCTCTCCATTATCATCATGCACGACTGTCTGCCCAAAGACTGGACCCCGAAAGCTGGGACGCCGAAGCCGATTGCCAACGGGCTGGATAAAGTGGCGGAGAATTTCGGCACGATAAGCGAAATCTTGCCGGAGCTGGAGGAGATTGATGGCAATGGCATCCTGCGGAACAAATTGCGCGGCTTCCTCTACTTCTTCCTACGGAAGCGGTCGGCGGTTCTGTACCGGACGGCGGAGCCGTCTCACCCGACTTTTGAGCGGGCCGCGTACTTGAAGCATGCGGATGAGTTCTTCTATGGCGTAGGGCAGAGCGACGAGAAATACGTTCTGGATCTACAGCAGGCAAAGGGCCTCTATAACGCCTGGACACAGCCCACGATGGAGGTTGCGTTTCATGAATATCTGACATCTTTCGAGCAGAAGGGGATGCGTGGCTGCCCCTTTGGGGCCAAAATCGCCGTGCTGCTGCCGCTGATGGACCAGGGCGTTGTCGCCATGAACATGGGCCGCCATGGAATCTTCCTCAAGGCGGGGGAGCAGTCTAAATTCTGTAAGGTCCGTCAGATGTACCGCTTTGTACCAGCCCTTATCGAATTGGAGCGGTACTGCTGGCGTAACGGGATGTATTTGCCCAATCTGGCGGCGCAGTTCGGGAGATATCTGGACCAGATAATCCCTGGCGAGGGCTATGAGAAGCTGTTTGAGAAATTTACCGGTGAGATAGACGAGTATGGACAGTCGATGTCGGATTGGGATATTGACCTGATCGTCGGACTGGACCAGCCCGACCAGGATCACGGAGTCCGGTGCGTACAGGAGTGGTCCAACCGCGACTGGGGCGCGGAGTGGGAAATTATCCGCAACCAGAGCTATGGACAGTATCTGTTCTGGGAGCGGATGAATCAGAAAAAATATAAACAGATGGCGATTTCTTTTTGCGAATTTTGAAATTAAAACAGGAGTGGCTGCATCTCAGGCAAGGATTCAGCCGCTTTTGTTTTGATAATTTGTCTGAGAGGATGACGGTTCTGTGATAGAGAAAGAAACGGATGCCAGGAATTTCAAAGAGCAGATCAAGCTGACCCTACATACTGGCGAGGAGCACAATCTGTATATCAACAGCAATATCTTTGACGCTTCGGAATTGATGTATCCCGCCTTTCAAGCGGCGCTGGCCAGTCTGAGGGAGATTTTGGATAACGCCGGCAAGTGGGAGGACACGCGGAAGCGCGAGTGGGCGGAAAAGAACGGGGAGAGCGGCCAGATAGAGCAGCTCACGTCCCGATCCCGCCAGCTGTATGAGTATTCTAACAACATCCTTGCCTTCTGCGCCGAACGGGGACAGGGGAAAACCAGCGCCATGCTCTCCTTTGCGGAGGCTCTCCAAATGCACAGCGGGAGGAATCAGAAAATCAGCGGGATGGAGGACGCATATTTTTATGTTATCCCACCCATTGACCCGACCGTGCTGACGAAAGAGGACAGCGTCGTGGAGATCGTGCTCTCCCGGCTTTACCATGAGTTCAACCGGCTCTTGAAAAATGGATCCAGCGGCGGTTTAGTGCTCTCGGCCTCGGAAAAGGGCGAGTTGCTGAGCGACATCCAGGAGTGTATGTGCGGCCTGCGGACGCAGGGCCGCCGGGGCGGTCTGGAGGACGACTTTGAAGCGCTGACGCAGCTGAGCGACTGCTTTGAGGTCAAGAATCTGCTCCAGAAAATTCTAGCCCAGCTTTTCCGCATATCCGGCAAGGACCCCAAATGCAGCTATCTGGTCATCCCGCTAGATGACACGGATTTACGGTTCCAGTGCGCTTATCAGACGCTGGAGGAGGTGCGCAAGTACCTCTCGCTTCCCCATGTCATCGTCCTGATGGCCACGAACCTGGAGCAGCTGCGCAAGCTGATCATTGACCACCATCTCGCCATGTTGGACCATGCGGTCAGGAGTGAGGTCATTGAAATGCCCGAAATTCAGCGCATGACCGCGAAATATCTGGACAAGCTGATCCCTGCGTCCCACGCCATCTATTTGCCCACCGTCAGGATTCAGTATGAAGCAAATAAGGAAATCCTGCTGGATTACAAAGAGACGGCAAAGAAAACAGAGGACAGGAGGACGGAGCAGGAAGCGGCGGTGGAATTGCAGGAGAAGATCCTTGCGTTGATCGGTCAGAAAACGGGCATTATTCTGGCCCGGAGCAGCGGCAGGATGCACCCGCTGATCCCTACGACGCTGCGGGGGCTGCGCCAGTTCTACCGATTCCTGATACAGATGGAGACGTGCGAAGAGCCTGAAACGCTCGTAATCGACCCGGCAATAGAGGAAGGCGAGAATATCAGGAGAAGGGAGGCGTTCTGTCGGCAAAAGCTGGAATGGATTTCTAAAAGAGAGCAGAACCTGAACCTTCTGGAGAGCTATTTGATAAACGACTGGTGCAGCAGCAAGCTTTCCGATAAAGATTGGAAGCTGGCTAAGAAGATTGGAGGGTTGAGTCCGGCGGACGGTATTTCGCTGGCGGTGGAACAGATTTCCAGCAATTACTATCCAAGATCTGGATCGTCCGGAGCAAGGGGTTATTGGGCTTTTGCCAATCTGCTGAGACGGCTGGAGGAAGAATCCACGCCGGAAATACAATATTTTGCCTGTGCCCTGCAAACCCACTTCTCCATTCAATTTCAAAAACTGGCGCTGAGAGGGTGGCGGGATTCCATTTACCAGTGGGCGGAGGGAAGTACCACTCGGGGGCTTTCCTTCCGGTTCCCGGCACTATATCATTGCATTGGCGGACGCCTGACCACGGTCAGGAAGGAAAAAATAGAAAAGCAGATTCGTTACGAACTTGTCAACTGTCTGACAACAACCTTGATAGCCAGCGAGAAAGACATACCGTGGCAGGCAGAAACGCTGATGATCCGGATACTCAACTTTGTGACCGCCGTTTGCTGCAACTGGGACCTACAGGCGGAAGCCCAGAAATATGCCGGTGGCGGCGATCTTAAAATAACCGATCAGGACTCCTTCGAGGAGATCGTCCATAACTATTACGCGGGGTTGGAAAAAGCTCTGCGGGCTCGGTTCGCACTGAATGAGGCGGACGGCTTGAACGGACTGACCCCGATCGGTATGTTTGCATCCGCTTTTGAAACGGAAGGGCTGCAGAAGCTGAGGGACGGCCTGGAAGAAAGCCATAGGAAGAACGCCGGAGCGGCACTGGCAAATCTGGCGGCGATTTTGGAACCGTACGACCCCGAAAAGGATCCGGATGGCATAAAATTGGAAGATATTGCGGGGCAGTTCCAGACAACGGAAAAAGCGCTGGCGCTCTTGTGCGAGGATATCCCCCATGTGACCGCCGTCAAGGAGCTGAAGAATGTACTGACGGAACTTGAAAAGAAGATTGCGTCGGGGGAGCTGACGGCGGAGGACACGGACACCGTAGCGGCTGAGCTGCGCAAGTCGGCGCAGGCAATCATGTAGCAGGGGGCGGAAAATCGTGGATCTCACCTCTAAATCGCTGCACATCGCCTTCCTTCAGATCACGCCGGAGCGCGTTCTGAACTTTCTCCTGCCCGCCGACGGCGTCATGCGCATTCCCGGGCCAAAGAAGTTTGAGGAGTGGTTCCTCTCTGCGGCGGAAACCACGCTGCACGGATATTCCGGGAACGAGCAGGATCTGATCCTCCAGCATATCCGGGAGTGCTCGGAGGAATACGCCAACGAGCAGGATCTGCCCCCGTTTTCCCTGCTGGTCCACTATGGGGAAAAGGTCCTGGATTATGACCAGGACAGCCCAGTGTGCCGGTTTGAGCAGGTGCTGGGCTGGCGGAAGGATTATCTCCAACTGGGGCAGGACCTGTTTACCGCGGTCTGGCTCGCCCACCGCATGCACACCCTGGGCCTGCCCCCGACGGGCTTCTCCTGGCCGGCGGTGATCCCCACCGACCACGCGGTCCTAAACGAGATCGTCCGCAGCGGACTGGCGGAGAACCATCACCATCTGTATGGTTCCGCGCAGATTTTTGCCATTACCTGGAGCCAGGTGATGTGCTATCCCGAAACCCTGCAAAAAAAGCAGGGGTGGTTCGATGAGGCACTGCGGGTCCGGTCCAGCCGCAGTACGGCGGACAACGTCTGGCCGCTGCAGCGGCGTCTGGCCTATGCGGCGGCCCTGCGGTGCATGCTGTTCCATTGGCTGCAAGGGCCGCCGCAGACGCAGGAACAGAGGCGGGAGCAGGCAGAGAACTACGAGAAGGGACTGCTGAACTTCCACCGGGGATATTTTGCCGATGCGCAGGCGCTGCACGACCTCAAGCCGCAGACTGCGGCGCTGCGGGCCATGGCGGGCGTCCGCTTTCCGCAGCCGCCGGGGCAGCAGGACGCCTGCCTGGACTACACGTTCACCGCCGCCCTGGCCCAGGAGCTGAATGCGGATTACCGCATTCTGGCGGGCGAGCGGCACTTCTTGTATCGGTGCTTCCTCGACTGTTTTTCCCACCGGTTCCCACCAAAACTCCAGTGGCTGTTTTATAGCTACCTGCTGCTCAAGGCCAACTTCCGGACGGAGCTGATCCAGGCAAACCGGGAGGTGGGTTTCTTGAATTTCCAGAAATATCAAGGGCGCAAAGGCGATCTGTGGCAGATGCCGGCATACTGGAACGAGGCCTGCCGCACAGCGATCAACGCCACCATCCACGAGCAGTCGCTGGCCTCCCTGGAGACCCGGGTGACGCCCAGCGGTCGGGGGAAGGCGATCCTGGCGAACCTCTGGTCCATCGACCAGGCAGCGCTGTTCTACCGCGGTGCCGATACATCCGAGCGGCGGTTCCCGTTCAGAAAAGGCTGCGAGGCAGAGAACAAGGATTTCTATTTCGTCCTGCATTTCCCAAAATCGAGGGACCAGAAGGAGGGGCTGGACTCTGCAGGCTGCCGCCACCAGGGGCTGCGTCGGCGGATCCGCAGGCAGTCCATTGAATTGGCAAAGCTGCTGAGCAATTACGAATATCCCTGCCGCCGGATCCGCGGAATAGATGCCTGCGCCAATGAGATCGGCTGCCGTCCGGAGGTCTTTGCCAATGCTTTCCGGTTCTTGCGCCAGTTTCCCACGGAGTTTTACCGGAAAAACAGTCTCTGCGTTAGCCAGCCGTACCTGTCCGCGACCTATCACGTCGGGGAGGACTTTCTGGACATTGCCGATGGGCTGCGGGCTATTGACGAAGCGGTGTATTTCCTAAATCTGAAGCGCGGCGACCGGCTGGGACATGCCCTGGCCCTGGGGGTAGATCCGCGAATCCATTACCAGGTCAAGGGCTACCGCATCGTCCTGCCGAAGCAGGATTATCTGGACAATTTGGTCTGGCTCTACTGCCGGAGCGCGGAGCTGAATATATCTATCCCGCTGAACCTGCGCCACCAAATCCAGACGGAGGCCGAAACTCTCTTCAAAGAGATCTATCAAGAGCCGTTTCAGTCTCCAACATCCGGCCGGATGCCCACGCTGCGGGATTACTACTGCAGCTGGTTTCTCCGTGGGGATTCTCCGGAGCGATACAAGACGGGAAACTTGAACCACGTCTGGTTTTCCGACTTTTTCGATTCCTTTGCGCTAAACAAATCGCACCGAATCAAAGAATCCCTGGAGAAATACCGCAGGGATGATCAGATTACCGCACTGTATTACGCCTATCACTACAACATGAAGGCCCGCGTGCTGGGGGATATGACAGACACTGCCAAGATTTCGGAGGAATATATCGTACTTATGGAGCAGATGCAGTCAGCCATGCAGCGCTACATCAACGACCTAGGCATCTGTATTGAGTGCAACCCCTCCTCGAATACGCTGATTGGCACTTTCCAGGACTACGGAAAGCACCCGGTACTGTACTTTAACAATATGTGCCTCCAGCACTCTCCCAAAGCAGTCCAGCTTCACGTTTCCATCAATACGGACGACCAGGGCGTGTTTGATACGTCTCTCTCCTTCGAATATGCGCTGCTATACGCCGCATTAGCAGCAATGACGGACGGAAGCAACAGCCGGCTCTATTCTGACCGGGAAATCGAGGGCTATCTGCGGTTTCTCCGGCAAATGGGCCGGGAACAAATTTTCCCCACGGCAAGGCACACCGAACAACTCTCCTAGCGAACCTATAGTACAAGACCGGTTCCTGCGCGTCAGGTACCGGCCTTGTACTGTTCACTGATGTGCTCGCTGACAAGGAGCATATAGGCATCTTGGATACATTTCCTGTCAAAAACCTTCCACTGATAGTAAAATACTGCCATTGCTCCCGCATAGGCCAGAATCAGCCCCAAGCACCGTGTAGAGTTGGATTCGCAAAAAAATGTGATGATGATCAATATCGGTATTAAAACGAGCGCCGTGCGGGCCATGGTATAAAAGGCGTTGAAGAGGACGATTCTCTGAGGCCGAACACGTCTTTGCACATAATAGAAAACATTTTTCCCCGCCTCAATCTGTCCTGCGTTATCGTCAGGGAATTCCTCTCCAAGTTTCTCCTTATAGGCATCTCTGATTAGGCTTTGTTGGCGTCCGCAGGTGGCGTACACATTGATTTCGGTTGCCATTCGGCTCTCCACTGCTGCGCCCAACTGGTGAAGGATGTTACCACAAAGATAGGCCAAAGCAATAAAATATGCGGCAAGCATGACGGCATTGTTTCCAAAAAATGTAATACAGGGAACTGTCAAATCCAAAATATAATAATTGCACGCCAGCACGAAAATAGCACCTGACACAAAGATACCAAGGAAATCGATTAATGTACATTGCTTTGCAATATGTTCCATGACAGCCCTCTTTCCAACAAGAAATCTTATGTATCAGACACATTTTATAATTAAGCAACTCTATTTTACCATAGCAGATCTTTAGATACAAGAGGAATCAACCCCCAAAAAGGGTCGTGGTATTTATAGTGTAACAAAAAGAATCTCAATGAAGCGGTTGGGATTGGGAGCGGCGGCGAAACGCTTTTTCTGCATGCTGAATCTTTCCCAAAACTGATATCCAGCGACCAGTGGAGTTGATTTTCAATGGACAAATGATCGCGGCTACGATACAGATGCGATTGTTTTGAAGATTGTTGAAGCCCGTATGATACCTATGATTTCTCCTAAAGAAGAATCGAAAACAACCACGTGTTTACGATGAATATCTTTATAAGCTCCGCTAGCTCGTTAAGAATGCTTTCTTGCTTCTCAAAAGATGGCGGGGCATTGCTACGCGCTACGCAAAAAACACATCTTCCTTTGTTGCTGCTGTCTAGATCCGCTACATTGCTATTTGGCTCACAATTTATTGACAACGCTATCTAGCAGATTTTTTTGAATTTATTGATACTGAATCTTCTTCATGTTAAAATACCTCCTGCCGCATCGTGTTCTGGCGGCAGGAGGTATTTATATGAAACATATTTCAGAATTTCAGAAGCACGAAGCCCTTATCAAATATATATGCGGATATTCTCCGCAAGAATTGGCAAATGAATTGAATGTCCATTTTACTACGGTCTACAGATGGGTTAGTACTTGGCAAAAGGATTTATCATGCCGTAAACTCACAGATTTGTCGATCCAAGACATTGGAGAGATTCTGACCTATACAGAAGAGTTGCGACAGCAATTGATTGATTTAGAACGCTCAACAGCTATTATTCACGAAAGTAAAGTGATGCAAACCATTCCTATGGAACAACGCATTGATATGGCAGTATCACTTTGGGATACATACCCTGTCTCCACGCTTTGTCAGACTTTTGAAATAAAACTTTCTACACTTTACTACCATAAGCGAACTTCCCGAAGTGGAACAAAGCGCTTCAATCAAGATGATCAAATAAGCGTTGCTATTGCTGAAATTTTTGAGGAGAGCGGAAATCGGTTTGGCGCTGAACGGATTCGGGTTCAACTGGAAAAGCGCGGAATAAAAACAAGTAAAAAGCGGATTATCAGACTGATGCAACGTATGGGGCTCTATAACAAAAGCGCAGAGCGACCTTACTATCCGTCGTCCAATGCTGACCATTTGGAGAATACATACGATGTCCAGATTTTACAGTGAAACCTATAAGTGGTCCTTGTACGAGAAATATCGGGCAGGATTCACCTTAAAAGAAATTTGTGAAATTTCTGGCATCACAGATAAGCCATTGCGAGAATGGTTCTAAAGATATTGTCAAGGGGGAATGTAAGATTGAATTTTTACCTTTTTAGTTTTCTTTATTCTTTCAAAGGCAACCGCCGCCACTCATACAGAGAGGCGGCGGTTATAACCAGCATTATTTTAGCATTACCTCCAGGTCACTCTTCGGTGTTGTGATCGGCGCAATGTGATAATGCTCTACCAGATACTGTAACACATTGGACGACAGGAACGCCGGAAGTGTAGGCCCCAAGCGGATATTTTGGATTCCCAGGTGTAAAAGCGTCAGCAGGATGCACACAGCCTTCTGCTCATACCAGGAGAGAACCATTGACAGCGGCAGATCATTTACACCACATGAAAAAGTCTCTGCCAGGGCCACAGCCACTTGGATGGCACTGTATGCGTCATTGCATTGTCCCATATCCATCAGGCGGGGAAGTCCGGCAACGGTGCCAAGATCCAGGTCATTGAACCGGTACTTGCCACAGGCAAGAGTAAGTACGATACTGTCAGGAGGTGTCTGCTTTACAAACTCAGTATAGTAGCTGCGCCCTGGCTTTGCTCCATCGCAGCCGCCAACCAGGAAGAAATGTCTGACCGCTCCGCGCTTGACTGCTTCGACCACTTTGTCCGCATTGGACAAGACCGCGTGGCGTCCAAAGCCGGTTGTGACGGTTCTTCCGCCATTGATACCAGTAAACTGCATGGCTGTGGGGTAGCCGCCCAGTTCCAAGGCTTTTTGGATTACCGGCGAGAAGTCCTTTTCCGGCCCAATGTGAACCAGCCCCGGATATGAGACGGCTTCCGTCGTAAACACCCGGTCCGCGTAGCTTGTTTTCGGCGGCATGAGACAGTTTGTTGTAAAAAGGACCGGAGCGGGGATAGAAGCAAATTCCTTTTGCTGATTCTGCCAAGCAGTGCCGAAATTTCCTTTGAGATGGGGGTGCTTTTTCAGCTCGGGATAACCGTGAGCCGGGAGCATTTCACCGTGGGTATAAATATTGATGCCCTTGTCCTTGGTCTGCTCCAAGAGTTGTTTCAAATCAAAGAGATCATGTCCGGAAATGACAATAAACGGCCCTTTCTCTACAGTCAAACTCACTTCTGTTGGAACGGGATTACCATAGGTTTCCGTATTAGCCTTATCCAGCAGCTCCATGCATTTCAGATTAACCGCTCCGACTTCCAGGACGATAGGGAGAAGTTCATCCATCCCCCAGTCCTCCATACCGACAGCAAAGAGGGCCTTATAAAAGAAGTGGTCTATTTCCGGGTCCGTATAGCCCAGGACAGCGGCGTGATACGCATAGGCGGCCATACCCCGGATGCCAAACAGAATCAGCGACTTCAGAGAGCGAATATCCTCCTCGGCAGTCCACAGATGCTCCATGGTATAATCATCGTTTTTCCCGCAGGCTGAGGTACACTTATAGCAGAGAGGAACAATCTGCCGCTTTACCTCATCCACACGCCGGAGCAGAGCAGAAAGGGCCTCCTTGTCAAAATTCACATTCGTAATTGTCGCAAACAACCCTTCCCGCACAACCTGATTGGCGGCATGGCTAATCAGATGCTCATTTCCGTCTATAGTCCTTGCGAGGCCAATCAATTTCCCAGTAAGCTGATCCTGCATTTCAGCAATACCGGCCTGCTTACCACATACGCCAGAATTTCCAGTACAGCCTTTGCATCCCGCTGTCTGTTCACACTGGAAGCAAAACATTTTCTGTTCCATCACAGTTTCCACCTTGTAATTATTCTAAAATTTTTCCGTCCGTAGAAATAGTCACCACATTCCACGGAATAAACTTCCCGCTCTCCTGCAAGGCCTGTTTGACCGCGTTTTCGATTCCGCCGCAACAGGGAACTTCCATTCGTACTATGGTTACGCTCTTGATGTCATTTCCAGAAATGATTTGCGTCAGCTTTTCAGCATAGTCCCCCTCGTCCAGCTTGGGGCAGCCGATGAGCGTCACATGGCCGCGGATGAACACATCGTGGAAATTGCCATAGGCATAGGCGGTACAGTCTGCGGCAATGAGCAGCTTCGCACCGCTAAAGTATGGGGCGTTCACTGGCACCAGCTTAATCTGTACCGGCCATTGGATCAGCTGGCTGGCGGCAGGCGTCTGTGCGGCAGGGGCAACGTAAGAATCTCGGTGAATCGTCTTTGCGTTTGTTCCGGGACAACCGCAAGGCAGAGGCGCGCTCTTCTGTTTAGCGGCCATCACAGCCGCATGGTCATAGGCGGGCGCTTCTCGTGTCTCAAAGCTGATCGCCTCCGTGGGGCAGGCGGGCAGGCAGTCACCCAGACCATCGCAGTAGTCCTCACGAGTGAGCCTCGCCTTACCGTCTACCATCTCAATAGCTCCCTCATGACAGGCAGCGGCACAGGCTCCGCATCCGTTACACTTTTCTTCATCAATATGAATTATTTTGCGAACCATAAAATTGTCCTTTCCGGTCAACTATATTTTTGAATCCCTGTTGACATCTTGGGATCAGTATAGTATGATTCACTTGTTTTGTATGTTGAAATTTCAACAGAGGGGACAAATCTGTGGAAAAATATTTTGAAGTATTGTGCATGTGTCCGCTGTTTCGGGATATTGCGCATTGGGAACTGACCAAGGCTCTACGTTGCCTCAACGCCAGGGTATTTTCCTTTGAAAAGGGAGAAGCCGTGATGAATGAAAGTGAACCAGCAAAATATGTGGGAATTGTCCTAACGGGCAGTTTCCAAATTGTTCGGACGGATTTCTTTGGTAATCGAAGCATGATTGCCAACCTTGTTCCTGGTGAATTATTTGGGGAATCCTTCGCTTGTGCAGGAGTAGAGGTAGTCCCAGTTTCTGTGCTGGCATCGGAGGCTGCGGAGGTTATGCTGATTGACTGTTTGAAAATTAGTCATTCATGCAGTAATGCTTGTCAATTCCATCAACAGATGATTGACAATCTTCTTCAAATTGTTGCGGCAAAGAATTTGGTGCTTCACCAAAAAATCGAGGTCACATCCAAGCGCACGACACGTGAAAAGCTGATGGCGTATCTGATGCTTCAAGCTAAACAATTTGGCAGTCTGGAATTTGAAATACCATATGATCGCCAGGAGTTGGCAGATTATCTGGAAGTAGAGCGCAGTGGGTTGTCGGCGGAAATCGGAAAACTGCGTCGGCAAGGGGTCATTGAAGCAGACCGCAACAGATTCAAGATATACAAACCGTTTGATGTTTGAGGCATGAAAACATAGCGGTAGCAAGTAGCGGCAAGCAATGCGCCGGTATATACCCGGCGCGTGCTTGTTGGTGGCTGACCGCCCCCAAACCCCTGTAAAACCGGGCGCAAGTTCGCCCGGTTTTTTAAGCCGCCTTCGGCGTCTGCTGTTACCCGCAGGGAGAGAAAAATCTTCAACGCGCCTCCTGCTGGCGGTCACGATTTTTCTCTTTTCCCGTCACGCCTAAAATCCGCTCCACGTTGTTTTTGGCGGTGAGCAGTTCTATCATTTTTGCCTTTGCCTGCTTGTACTCTGGATACCGTTGTTTGTTCTCGGCCTGCAACATGGCATACTCCTGTTTCAGCGATTGCATAGACGGCAGCTTTTTCAAACCGAGAGAATCAAAGTACCGCTTCGCCGCTTGACAGGCCGTGATTTCACTGCTATGCTGTTCATAAAAATTTTCTCTTTTCCTGCCCGTCAATTTCCGATACTGTGCGTAAATCTCCCGTGTCTTACCGTAGGTTCCGATCTGCTTTTGCAGTTCAGAAATATCTTTCATTCTTGCACTGGCGGCTTTCGACTGGTCAGCTAAATCGTTGAATTTCTGAACTGCCGCATCACAGGCTTTTTCCAATTCTCCCAAGTCGGTCAGATGGTTCTCCTGCAAGTACATAACGGTCTTTGCCATCTCTTTGAGATTGAAAATCTTTGCCCAATGCTCAAACCCAGGAGAGTTGATTTTCTGCATCCTGGCTTGAATATCAATGAGCATATTCGGCTTGGAGGATGCTACCGCTCTTGCTTTGGGAGCGACAATTCGCTTGCCGGAAATTCGCTCTATAATCGCCGCTTCGGTGTAATCGTCACCAAGAGAATCACAGCGGACGAACCTCTTGCCATTTGGAATTTTGAACGCAAGATGTTTGCCCTGTTTTACTTCCACGCCCGCCACTTTCATAGCGGCGAGGAAGCTGTCAAAATCCTTGCAGCCTTGACCGAGGGCGGTATCGATCAAGCCCTCCAACTGGCCCCGGACGGTAGGCGGCTTATCCTCCCCCAACCATGTGCCGTAGCTGCCCCGGCTGGGCTTCGGTTCAGCAATCACCGACAGCCCATTTTGCAGGCACAGCATATCGGAGATTTTACGAATTGCGAATGAGGACCGCCAGAAGTTTCGGAATTTCCGGGTGCAGTCTATGGCAGTCGAGTTAAACACAATATGCGAGTGAATGTGATGTTTG
>OFFK01001433.1_pt1 | contig 16910 bp, 8 predicted proteins | sample 1521361 | NCBI WGS metagenome assembly OFFK01 (sample SAMEA3504096, study PRJEB24116) | mouse gut metagenome | biome: mouse gut; feature: mouse-associated habitat; material: faeces | place: Denmark | collected 2011
GGCTACCACTTCGTGGTGCTGGACAACGACAACCGGCATTCCGTAGATGTGGGGCTCCGATATGTGAACAATGACGCCTGCTATCCGTCCCTGCTGGTCATCGGGCAGATCATGGAAGCCCTTCAGTCCGGCAAGTACGATTTGGACAGGACCGCCATCATCATGACCCAGACCGGCGGCGGCTGCCGCGCCACCAATTACGTGGGCTTCATCCGGCGGGCGCTGAAAAAGGCCAATATGGAGCAGATTCCCGTGATCTCCCTGAACCTGGCCGGCATCGAGAGCAATCCCGGGTTCCACCTGAACGCGGATATGCTGGTCCGGGCCGCGTTGGCCGTGCAGTTCGGCGATATCTTCATGCGCTGCATATACCGGATGCGCCCTTACGAGGCCACCCCTGGCTCAGTGGACGCCATGCACAAAAAATGGTTGAAAAAAACACAGGATTTCGTTTCCGCCAGACATGTGAATCTGTTTCGGTTCGGTGGAATGTGCCGGGCTATCATCCGGGATTTCGACAGTATCCCTCTCCTGGACGTCAAAAAGCCCCGGGTGGGCATCGTGGGCGAGATACTGGTGAAATTCTCCCCTGCGGGCAACAATCATCTGGTGGAGCTTCTGGAGAGCGAAGGGGCTGAGGCGGTAGTGCCGGACCTGATGGATTTCATGCTCTACTGCTTCTATAACCAGATCTACAAGGCGGAACATCTGGGCACCAGCAAGAAGGCGGCCCGCCTGTCCTCCCTGGGCATCTGGGCCATTGAGCACATCCTGCGGAGAAGCATGGTGAAGGGATTCCGGAAATCCAAGCACTTTACGCCGCCTACGCCTATCCGAGATATCGTTTCCTTTGCGGAGCCGATTGTATCCATCGGCAACCAGACCGGGGAGGGGTGGTTCCTCACGGGAGAGATGGTGGAGCTGATCCACGAAGAGGTGCCCAATATCGTATGCACCCAGCCTTTCGGCTGTCTGCCCAACCACGTGGTGGGCAAGGGCGTCATCAAAGCCCTGCGGAAAGCCTATCCTGCGTCCAATATCGTAGCCATCGACTACGATCCGGGTGCCAGCGAGGTGAACCAGCTGAACAGAATCAAGCTGATGCTGTCCACGGCCCAGAAGAATCTGGACGCCGCCGTATTGCCCACAGCGGAGCCGGCAGCACAGACATAAAGAAATAGCAAGCATAGGAAAAACCGCAGGAACGCACAAAAAAATGCGCCCCTGCGGTTTTTCGCAAGAAGACCGGCAGTCCCTTCACGCCGCGAGCCTTTTCTCCAGGACCCTGCGCACATGGAAGTACGCCGGAATCAAAAAGGCGTCCGCCAGCACCCAGGCAATCGGGCTGCCCAGGGCCACTCCCGTAAAGCCCAACATGGGCACCAGCAGAAAGCCCGCCAGGCCCCTGGCGATCATCTCGAATACCCCCGCCAGGATGGCGAAGGAAGGGAAGCCCATTCCCTGTATCAGGAAACGGATGATGTTCACCAACGCCAGGTTAAAATAAAATGCCGTATTGACCACCATCACCAGCCTCACCTTGTCAATGATGGCCGTCTCGGAGGCGTCCAGAAAGAGCGCTGCCAGAGGCCGTCCCAGGAAAATGCTGACACAGAGCGCAATCACCGCATATCCCGCACCGAGCAGAATGCAGGATTTCAATCCTTTGCTGATGCGGTCCAGCTTTCCGGCGCCTATGTTCTGTCCGCCGTAGGTGGCCATCGTGGAGCCCATGGCGTCAAAAGGACACGCCAGGAAGCCGCTTATCCGCCCGGAAGCCGTGACAGCCGCCACCGCGTCGGAACCCAGTGTATTGGTGGCGCTCTGGAGAATCACGCTGCCGATGGCCGTGACGGAATACTGCAGCCCCATGGGCACACCCATGCCGCAAAGCAGCCGCATCCGATCCCTGTCCGGAGCCCATTCCTCTCTCCGGATTCTCAGGATTTCGAACTTCTTCATGATGAACAGCAGACAGCAGAGCCCGGATATCCCCTGAGAAATCACGGTGGCCAGAGCCGCCCCCCGCACGCCCAGGTGCAGGTTCACGATAAAGAACAGATCCAGGCCTACGTTCAGAAAGGAGGACATCACCAGGAAAATCACCGGCGTCCTACTGTCCCCCAGAGCCCGGATGACGCCCGATGTCATATTATATAGAAAGGTCACGGGAATCCCCAGGAAGATCACCCCAATGTATGCATAGGATCTGTCGATGATGTTCTCCGGCGTCTTCATCCAGCCCAGAATCTGCCTGGCAAGTGCGGCCGTCAGCACAGTCAGCACTGCGGCGAAGCCGATGGACAGCCAGACACAGTTCGCCGCATACCTGCGCAGATCCGCATAATCCCCCGCCCCGAACTTATGGGCTATGGGAATGGAAAATCCGCTGCACACTCCCATGCAGAATCCGATGATCAGGAAATTGATGGAGCCCGTAGCCCCCACCGCCGCCAGATTGTCTGTCCCCAGGAACCGCCCCACGATTACCGTATCCACAAGGCTGTAGAACTGCTGAAACAAAAAACCAAATAAAAGCGGTATGGAAAATCCCAGAATCAGCTTCATGGGAGATCCTTTTGTCATATCCTTTGTCATAACCCATAACCTCATTTCCGACAGGCCACGGCATGACTGGACTAGCCCCGGAACCTATCATTTCCGACAAAGTATAGACTTTCTGTCCCGAAAATGCAATGTACTTTTTTGCCCGGAATCCTTCTTTTTATGTACTATCTTATCATTTTTCCGTAAAAAGGCTGCCGCACGAAAACAACCGCCACAGGATGGCATCCGCTCTCTTGCACATGCCCGTCTCCTGTAGCCGTCCTTCCCATACGGCAGCCTAATCCAGTTTTCCCAATGCGGCGCCTGCCTTACACCCCTTAAGAAGCCGCCGCTTCCCTGCTCTCCAGGTATTGCTGCAGCACCTCGGCCACTTCCTCCGGCCCCAGCCCCGCTTCCTCGATGATGTCGCTCACCGCTTCCAGCTCCTTGCGCTTCTTCTCCTGGTACAGTTCCTCCAGCTCCCGCTTCTCCGACTCCACTCGGGTCATCAAAGCCTCGATCAGCTCCTGCTTCGCAGTGATTTTCTCCTCAATGGTCTTACGCTGTCCTCTTGCCATAGACTTTCTCCTTTCACAGGACCGTTCCCCAATCCTTTTCTAACAGTATATGGACAAGACCTGGAAAATATTCCTCTTTTTTCCAAAATTCTGAAAACGGGAACCTGCCCCGCCGCGCCTAGGACAGCAGGGAGATGAAGTCCTCTTTGCTCATCCCGCCCAGCTGCGCCGCGTCGCCCTGGATGACCTGCTCGGAGAGCGCCCTCTTGCTCTCCTGGAGCTCCTGTATCTTCTCCTCGATGGTGCCCTTGGCGATCAGCCGATAGACCACCACCATCTTCGTCTGGCCGATACGATGCGTACGGTCTGTCGCCTGGTTCTGGACGGCCAGGTTCCACCAGGGATCGTAGTGGATGACCACATCCGCCCCTGTCAGGTTCAGGCCCACGCCCCCCGCTTTCAGGGAAATCAGGAACACCTTCGTATCGTCCCCATTGAAATCCTTCACCAGCTGCATGCGCTTCTCCTTGGGCGTGGCGCCGGTGATGGTGTAGAAGCTGACCTGCTCCTCCCTAAGCCGCCCGGCGATCAGCTCCAGCATGGAAGTGAACTGGGAGAACAGCAATATCTTATGCCCGCCCTCCACAGCGCTCCTCACTAGATCCACGCAGGCGTCCAGCTTGGCGGACTCGCCCTTATAGTCCTCAAAGCACAGCCCAGGGTCGCAGCAGATCTGCCGCAGCTTCATCAGCTCCGCCAGAATCTGAATCTTGTTCTTCTGGAATTCCTCCGGATTCTGCATGACGATCCGCTGTTTCATGTGTACTACCTGCGCGTCGTACAGTTTCTGCTGCCCCGGCTCGAACTTCACGTACCGGTTCTCCTCCAGTTTCTCCGGCAGATCCTTCAGCACGTCCTCCTTCATCCGGCGCAGGATGAAGGGAGAGGTCATCCTGCGCAGCCGCTCCAACGCCCCCTGATCCTCGCTGCGCACGATAGGGGCCTCGAAATCATTCCGGAACACATCATACCCGTACAGATATCCCGGAATCAGATAGTCGAAGATGCTCCACAGCTCGCTGAGCCGGTTCTCAATGGGAGTCCCCGTCAGGGCATAGCGGGTCTTGCTCTTCACCGCCTTCACCGCCTTGGCCGCCGCCGTGGTGTGGTTCTTGATGTACTGGGCCTCGTCGATGACCTGATAGCCGAACTCCTTGCCCTCGTAGTGCTCGATGTCCCGCTTCAGCAGGTCATAGGAGGTCACCACCACATCATATTCCCTGTAATGGGAAAGCTTCTCCCTGCGCTCCTCCTGGTTCCCGGTGATGAAGCAGCAGGAGAGCTCCGGGGCGTACTCCCGCATCTCCTCGCCCCAGTTATACACCAAAGAGGCAGGCGACACCACAAGGGAAGTGTCCGTCTTGCCCTCCAGCTTGGCGGACAGCAGCACGGACAGCACCTGCAGCGTCTTGCCCAGGCCCATGTCGTCCGCCAGAATCCCGCCCAGCCCGTATGCCTCCAGCATGCGCAGCCACCGGAAGCCGTTCTTCTGATACTCACGCATGATGGGGGACAGAGAGGCTGGCTCCTCGAAATCCGCATCGTTCACGGTCTTGAAATTCTTCACCATCTTCCGGAAGACAGCGTCCCGCTTGCTGTAGATTTCCTCGTTCTTCTCCAGCAGCTTGTCCAGGTAGAGGGCCCGGTACAGGGGAAGCTTCACATTGCCCTTCAGCAGCTCCTTGGGAGACATCCGGAGGGCTTCCATCATCTCCGCCAGAGTCTCCAGGGATCCTTCCTCGTCCAGGCTGAGGAAATCCCCGTTTTTCAGCCGATAATATTTTTTCTTCTGCCGATAGCTCTTCAGGATGTCAAGCAGCTCTTCCGGCGGCACGTCCTGGGTGGCGATGTCCAGGTTCAGCAGATTCCTGGACACCGATATGCCAACGGACATCCGCACCCTGCGGCCGATGTTCAGGTTTGTGAACCGCCTGGTGCACTGCACCTCCCCCAGGGCCAGCAGCGCGTCCACTCCCTTGTCCAGCACCTGGAACATCAGCTGCTCCTGCCGGCCGCAGTTCAGCTCCTGTTTCCCCTCGTCCCAATAGGGGAACCACTGCCTTGCCAGGAAAAGCGCCTCACTTTCTCTGGTTCCTTCCCGGAAAGGCTCCTGGGGCTGTCTTCTGTCGCCGGTTTCCACAACGCGGAACTCCGCCTCTCCGTATCTCGCCCCCACCCGGCAGCTCATATCCTCCCCCTCCGCGTCCAGGTAGAACACGAATTCCGCCTGGGGAGGCAGATAGGCCGCTATCTCCTCGGCATTCTCCTCCATGATGTCCACCGCCCCTTCCAGCTGGGGCAGAACAGAGTAATAGAACTGCGGCAGCTTATTGCGCCCCACCCGGAAGCTTAAGGAGCCGTTCTCGCAGAACCGGGCAATGGTGCGGATCTTCTTCAGGAACTCCTCTTCCAGCCGGCAGAAAGCGTCCTCGCAGATATAGTACGCCGATGCCACGCCGTAAAAAAGCCGCGGCATGCGGCAGTCCACAGTGATGCCATGAAAGCTTCTGCCGCCTCCGAAATCGTTCTTCCGGATGGTCATGGAAATTCTGGGGTTCTGCTCTCTGGCCGTCAGGATGGTCTTGCACTTCTCATAGCTGTCCTTGTCCTCGAAGTCAAAGGCCTCGTGCTCCACCAGCCGGTACAGCTCGTCCAGCCGCCAGCCGAAGAGGGCGAATTCCCCGTTCTTGGAGGCTGCCCGCCGGGAATAGCTGTTGGCCTCTATCATCCGGCGCTCGAAGGCCAGCTCCTCCTTCACGATCCGACCGATGAAGTCAATCCATTTCCTGGAATTCTCTGTGAAATTATCGATATGATGGTTCACATTGGTATTGCTGCCGTAGGCGGCTGTCCTGGACTCCTGCACATTTGTATAGAACTCGAACAGGTCCTTCACCACGAACAGCTTCTTCTCCCCCACCTTGAAGGAAACCGCCAAATCCTCGTTCTTCAAAGTCACCCTGGGAATCAGAGTCAGGCTCTCCGCTTTCCCGATGGCATCGGACACCACATGGTTGGCCCGCTGCTCATAGAAAGCCTGTATCAGGTTCGTCCCCCGCCGGTCCGTGGCGTCCGCCAGGTTCTTGTCCTTCAGGTAATCCTCCACCTGCATCACCAAAGCCCCCAGGTAAGCGCAATACTCCCTCCGATAATATCTGCTGTAATAATGCCGCCTGCAGTCGGCGCACTGGCACTCCGCGTAGAGCGCGCTGTCCCGGTTGAACAGAATATGCACGGGAAAACAGCTCTTCCCCTCTTTTCCCTGGCCGATGGCCTCGCCCACCATGTCGCTCCTACCCTCCACATACCCGCTGTGGACTTCCTGCAGCGATATCTTGTCCTCCCGGCAGAGGGCTTCCGCCTTTTGATTGACTGCATTGGTCAACCGCATTTCCTTCCTTATGGCTTTACAGTCGAAATATTGGTATCCGGCGTGCCTGGTATACTCCGCCAGGCTGTGCTGCCCCGTCTGCGAATCCCCCTCCTCTGCCTGCCGGTTCAGAACCACGTACTCCTGCTCCGCCGTCTCCTGTACTGCCGTCTTCTTCCGCTCTGCCATAAACTCCTTATCCTTTCCACCGCTTTTCCCTGGCCGGGCAGGCCCGTCCCCAGGCCACCCTCTTGTTTCATCCGTTCTCCAAAACACGGTACCTGTCTATTATATTCCTTTTCCCCCTGCCGCGCAACGCAAAAATGCGGAGCAGGAAATGAAGCAAAATCAGAAATCGAACAGGCTCAGCTGGTTGGACTCCGGCAGGTTCCCCAATAAATTCAGGGAATCCATCAGATCCACCATGGTCTTGGACACCTTGGTCCGCTCCCGGAAGTCGTCCTTGGACAGGAAGGGGCCGTCCTTCACCGCCTCCACGATGGCGTCCGCAGCCTTGTCCCCCAGACCCTCGATGCTGTTCAGGGAGGGCATCAGCTTCCCGTCCACAATCTGGAAGGACCTGGACTGGGCCGTGAAGATGTCGATGGGGGCGAACTCGAACCCTCTGGCATGCATCTCCTGCACGATGCGCATGTCGCCGTAGGCCCCCTCCTCCCTGTTGGACAGCGGCTGGGCTCCCGGCTCCTTGTCCGCAGCCGCGTCCATCCGGCGCTTGTAGTCCGCCATGTTGGCCTCCAGCCTGGACTTCCCCTGGCACATCAGCTCATAGGAGAAGGCCTTGGCCCGGATGCTGAAGTAAGCCCCGTAGTAGGCCAGCGGATAATTGATCTTGCAGTAGGCGATGCGCCAGGCCATCATGACATAGGCTGCCGCGTGGGCCTTGGGGAACATATACTTTATCTTCTTGCAGGAGTCGATGTACCAGTCGGGCACGTCCTTCTCCTTCATGGCGGCGATCCAGTCATCCTTCAGGCCCTTGCCCTTCCGGACGCTCTCCATGATGGTGAAGGCCAGGCTGGACTCCACCCCCATCTGAATCAGGTAGGTCATGATATCGTCGCGGGTACAGATGGCTGTGGAAATGGTGGCCGTGCCGCTCATGATCAGATCCTTGGCGTTGCCCAGCCACACGTCCGTGCCGTGGGAAAGCCCCGAAATGCGCACCAGGTCCGAGAAGGCCTTGGGCTGGGCATCGATTACCATCTGCATGGCGAAGTCGGTGCCGAACTCCGGAATCCCCAGGATTCCCAGCTTCGTGCCCCCGATCTGGTCAGGGGTCACCCCTAAGGCGTCCGTGTTCTGGAACAGGGACATGACGTCCGCCCCGTCCAGCGGAATGGTCAGCGGATCCACTCCCGTCAGGTCCTGCAGCATACGGATCATGGTAGGGTCATCGTGTCCCAGGATATCCAGCTTCAGCAGATTGTGGTCGATAGAATGATAATCAAAGTGCGTCGTGACGATATCCGTCTCCATGTCGTTGGCCGGATGCTGCACCGGCGTGAAAGAGTTGATGTCCTGGCCGAAGGGCAGCACCACAATGCCGCCGGGATGCTGGCCCGTGCTCCTGCGGACACCGGTGATGCCCTCCGCCAGCCGTTCCATCTCGCTCTTGCGCCTGTGCCTTCCCCTCTCCTCGAAATAATTCTTCACATAGCCAAAGGCGGTCTTCTCCGCCAGGGTGGCGATGGTGCCCGCCCGGAAGGTCTGGCCCGCGCCGAAGATGACCTCCGTGTACTTATGGGCCTTGGACTGGTACTCGCCTGAGAAGTTCAGGTCGATGTCCGGCTCCTTGTCCCCTTTGAAGCCCAGGAAGGTCTCGAAAGGGATGTCGAAGCCGTCTTTGTGGAGCATCTCCCCGCAGACCGGACACTTCTTGTCCGGCATGTCCACCCCCGCCTTGCCCGCATAGGCCTTCACGTCATCCTCCTCGAAGTCCACATAATGGCACTTACTGCAGTAATAGTGGGGGCTTAAGGGGTTGATTTCCGTGATTCCCGCCATGGTGGCCACGAAGGAGCTTCCCACGCTTCCCCTGGAACCCACCAGATAACCGTCCTCTACGGATTTCCACACTAATTTCTGCGCTATGATGTACATCACCGCGAAGCCGTTGGTGATGATGGAGTGCAGCTCCTTCTGCAGCCGGGCCTCCACGATCTCCGGCAGGTCCGGCCCGTAGATCTCATGGGCCTTGTCATAACAGATCTTGGTCAGCGTCTTGTCGCTGTCCTCAATCACCGGGGCGCACTTGTCCGGGCGCACAGGGGCGATCACCTCCACCATGTCCGCTATCATATTCGTATTTTTCACCACAATCTCATAGGCTTTCTCGCTTCCCAGATAGGCGAACTCCTCCAACATCTCGTCCGTGGTATGCAGAAAAAGGGGCGCCTGGTCGTCGGCGTCCTCGAAGCCTCTCCCCGCCATGATGATCCGGCGGTAGACCTCGTCCTCCGGATCCAGAAAATGCACGTCGCAGGTGGCCACCACTGGCTTGTGGAACTGCTCGCCCAGCTTCACCACCTGCCGGTTCATGTTCTGGATGTCCTCCAGGGAATTGATGTCCCGGATCCTGTCGGAGGAGATCATGAACTTATTGTTGCCGGTGGGCTGAATCTCCAGATAGTCGTAAAAGTTCACGATCCTGGCAATCTGCACGTCGCTCTGGCCGTCCAGCAGGGCGCGGTAAAGCTCCCCGGCCTCGCAGGCGCTGCCCAAAATGAGCCCCTCCCGATACTTCTGCACCAGGCTTTTGGGAATCCTGGGATGCCGGCTGGCATAGTAGGTCAGATGGGCCTCCGACACCAGACGGTACAGATTGATGCGGCCCATGTCGTTCTTGGCCAGAATGATGGCATGGTAAGTGGGGAGCTTCTTCACCAGCTCGGTGCTGGCGGCCCCCAGGGCATTGAGCTGGGCCAATGTGTGCACATCCTGCTCCTTCAGCATCTGGATGAACTTCACGAAGATCCATGCGGTGCACTCCGCGTCGTCCACCGCCCGGTGATGGTTGTCCAGGGAAATGTTCAAGGTCTTTGCCACCGCGTCCAGAGTGTGCTTGGCCTGGTTCGGCAGCAGCACCCTGGCGATGCCCACCGTGTCCACGTAGGCATGCTCCATGGGCAGCCCCTGCCGTCTGGCGTTCTCCTGCATGAAGCTCATGTCGAATCCCGCGTTGTGGGCCACCAGCACGCAGCCTTCGCAAAATTCCAGGAACCCGGGCAGCACCTCCTCGATCAGAGACGCGTCTGTCACCATGTCGTCCCGGATGCCGGTGAGTTTCTCTATCTCAAAGGGAATCGGCACCTGAGGGTTCACGAAGGCGGAGAACCGATCCACCACCTTGCCGCCGCAGACCTTCACCGCGCCGATTTCTATGATTCTGTTGTTCACAGGGGAAAATCCCGTAGTCTCGATGTCGAACACCACGAAATCCTCCTCCAATGTGCCGTCCTTGTCCCCGGTGACGATTTCCTTCAGATCGTCCACCAGATAGGCCTCCACCCCATAGATGACCTTGAAGAAGGCCTGCTTGTCCGGAGGCTCCTTTCCCTCCTCCTTGCACCGGCCCTTCTCCGCCTTCCAGAGATCCTCCCACACATGATAGGCGTCCGTGAACCCCTGCACCACGCCGTGGTCCGTGATGGCGATGGCCCGATGGCCCCACTTGTAGGCGCGCTTTACGATGTCCTTGGCCTCGGATACGCCGTCGAAATCGCTCATCTTGGTATGGCAGTGGAGCTCCACCCGCTTATGGGCGGCGGTGTCATTGCGGACCGTGGAGAAATCCGGTATCTTCTTGATGCCGGTGAGAGATCCGATGGTCAGCTCATGGTCGAATTTGTCCAAGGTAGCCACGCCCCTGATCTTCACGAAGGTGCCCACTTTCAGGCCCCCCAGCAGCTCCTTCACGAATTCCGTCTTGATGAAGAGCTTCACGGTCATGGTGTCCGTGAAATCCGTCACATCGAACATGACTATCGTTCTTTCGTTCCTGATTTCACGGCTGTCCGTCTTCAGCACCTTCCCCCGGATGGTCACCTCTCCCATCTCGCCGATGATGTCCTCGATGGGCATGGTCTCATCCTCGAAGTCCTTTCCATAGATCACGTCGGGATTGTCGGACTGCTTCAGGGGCCTGTCCCCCCGGCGGAATTCGCCCCGCTTGAAATCGCCCTGGAAGCCGCTCCGGCGGAACGTGCCCTCCCCGGTCTGTCTGACACCTCCGCCATATGCGGAAGTCTCCCCCTGGGGCGAGGCTCCCGAAGCGCTTCCGGACGCTGTGCCCGCCGGACCCTTCCCGGAACCTGCGGCGCCAGTCTGTCTGGCTTTCCTGTCCTTTCCCGCCGGGGCCCGGTTCTGGCCTGGCTGCCCTTCATAGCCGCCGTTCGCCCGCAGATAGATCTCATTGACCTTCAGCTGAATCCCCAGCTCTTCCTCCTCGGCGGACCGCAGGGGCTTCGGCTCCCGGTAGGCCACCTCCACCCCGCTCTTCAGGCCGCAGCGCTCCACCAGTATCTTCTCAAGCACCCTCACAAGCTCCGCTTCCTTGCTTCTGTTCAGCACGGTGTCGTCTATGGTCAGCAGAATCTGCCCCGTCTCCGGGTAGGAAATCTGCGCTGTCCGAAAGGCATTGTATTCGATATGGCTGTACTCCCGCAGCTCCGCCAGGATGCTCTCCCGGTAAGCCTCCATCAGATTCTCCGGCGTATACTGGGAGGAGAGCTCAAAGCGCTCAAATATCCGCACCTTCAAAAGGGCATGGGGAAAAAGCTGGCCCTTGATTGCTTTCTCCGTGGCCCAGATGTCCTCCTTCAATATCAGGCGGGTGCTGAACAGATAGACGGAGAGCCTGTCCCTCTGCCTGGTGGCGGACACCCTCTCCACCGCCGTCTGCTCCAGCATGTCGCGCAATGTCCCCTGCAGCTCCAGCGAGGGGAATACTTCAAAAAAAGGTTTCGCTTTCGTCGTCATTTCCAGTTATCCAACTCTTTCTGCAATGCCTGCAACAACTGATCCTCCGGCACTTTGCGGAGAATCTGGCCTTTCTTGAACAAAAGGCCCTCCTTTTCACCGCCCGCTATGCCCAAATCGGCCTCTCTGGCCTCCCCGGGGCCGTTCACCGCGCAACCCATCACGGCCACCTTGATGTCCAGGGGATAGTCTGCCGCCAGCTGCTCTACCCTGGAGGCCAGGCCGATCAGGTCTATCCTGGTCCTGCCACAGGTGGGGCAGGACACTACCTCGATGCCGCCCTCCCGCAGGCCAAGGGTGCGCAGAATCAGCTTCGCAGACTTCACTTCCTCCACCGGATCCCCGGTCAGCGATACCCGTACCGTGTCCCCGATGCCCTGGCCAAGAATCAGCCCCAGCCCTATGGCGGATTTGATATTGCCGCTCCACACTGTCCCGGCCTCGGTGATGCCCACATGGACAGGGTATTGGATTCGGGCCGCCAGCAGCTCATGGGCCCTGACACACATGAGCACGTCGGATGACTTGATGCTTATGACTATATTCTCATAGTCATTCTCTTCTATCATATGTACTTTGTCCAGGGCGCTCTCCACGATGCCCTCTGCCGTGACGCCGCCGTATTTCTCCAGAACGGCTTTCTCCAGGGAGCCGCTGTTGACCCCCACCCGGATGGGAATCTGCCGCTCTTTCGCCGTCTTCACCACGGCCTGCACCTTGTCCGGGCCGCCGATGTTGCCGGGATTGATGCGGATTTTGTCCGCACCGTTCTCCATGGCGGCGATGGCCATCTTGTAGTCGAAATGGATGTCAGCCACCAAAGGGATATGAATCTGGCGTTTGATCTCGGCCAACGCCCTGGCGGCCTCCCCGTCCGGCACCGTACAGCGGACGATCTCGCAGCCCGCCTGCTCCAGCCTGTGGATCTGCGCCACGGTGGCCTGGACGTCCTGGGTCCTGGTATTCGTCATGGACTGGATCAGGACAGGGCTGCCGCCGCCTATCTGCCTGGATCCTATCTGTATTTTCCTGGTGTTGTCTCTATGCATGGGAGCCTCCTTCGCTCTGGCTGATTCTGATTCTTCTTTTCTTCCAACTCCTCCCTTTACTATAATAGAATCCTCCCGAAAAAGCAACCTCTTACGTTTTTTTGCAGCAAAAATGCCCGGGGCTCATCTGGATCGCGAGATTTTCCATGCAAAGCTGCATCAGGCCCGCCACAATCTGCTTTTCGGAATACTCTTCGGGAAGATTCCGGCGGATCTCCTCCAGGGACCTGGGATAGAAATCCAGCGCCTGGTAGAGTCTGGCCAACCCTAAGTCTTCCGGCGCGGCCTCCCGGCCGAAGGATACCTGGAGTTCCGGGCCCGGCTCCCGGCCTTCCTCCTTTCGGCCGCTTTTCCTGCCCTGGTCCCGGGAGGCGTCAGCTGATACGGATTTCTCTTTGCGCCTGCGGGACGCTGCGCCCTCCGGCATCCGTCTCCCCCCTTTCTGCCAGAGCTGCCGGATTTCCTCCAGAAAGGTCTCGGGGCTGAGCAATACCCCGGCCCCCTGTTTGATCAGGCGGTTGCAGCCGTCGCTGAGCCTGTCCGTCACCCGTCCGGGCACCACATACACCTCCCTGCCCTGCTCCAACGCCATGTCCACGGTGATGAGGGTCCCGCTCTTCACCCTGGCCTCTATCACCACCACCGCGTCGGCAAGGCCGCTGACGATACGGTTCCTGGGCGGGAAATTCTGGGGACGGGCAGGGGTTCCCAGCGGATAGGTGGACAGGACGGCTCCTGTCCTGAGCAGCTTCGTGTAAATGTCTTTGTTCTGGGCCGGGTAGCAGACGTCCACGCCGGATCCCAGCACGCCTATGGAATAGCCCCCTGCCTCCATGGCCGCCTCCTGGCCGATGCCGTCGATGCCCCTGGCCATGCCGCTGATTACGGTGATGCCCCGCCGCCCCAGGGCAGTTCCCAGCTGTCTTGCCACATATCTCCCGTATTCCGAGCATTCCCTGGCGCCGATGAGGGCCACGGCGGGAGCGTCCGCCCCGGGCAGGTTTCCACGGAGAAACAGTCCGTAAGGCGCATCCGGTATGTTCTTCAGGCGCTCCGGGTATTCCTCGTCCTCTATGGTCAGCAGCCGGATCCCCTCTTCCCTCATTTTGCGGTACTCTGCCTCAGGACGCCATTTCGCGGTGTATTCCGCCAGGGCCTGCACCTGCTTTTCCGAGAGCACCTGGCCCCATTTGTCCTTTCCCGCCAGATACAAAGCCTCCGGCCCGCCGCAGAGCTCCAGGAGCCTATACATCTGTCCGTTTCCTATACCGGAAAAGTTGCACAGCCAGCAGGCGTACATCCTCTCCCGTTCCTTCCATTCCCTATAATCCATATGTTCTCTCCTGTTTTCTGTTCCCTCTTCCCTCAATGCCCCCAGTAGTCCATGGACGGCCTGTAGAAGGACGCTTCCATCAGATGGGGGATTTCGATTTCCGCCGCTGCCTCCAGATCCGCTATGGTCCTGGCCACCCGCAGGATGCGGTGATAGGCCCTTGCGCTGAGCTGCAGGGAGGCGTAGAGCTGCTCCATGCACCGCTGCTGCGCCTCCCCCAGCCTGCAGTACTTCCCCATGGCCGAGGCCTCGATGTCCCCGTTGAACCGGTACGGGCTTCCCGCGAAACGCTCCCTCTGCAGCTTCCTCGCCGCCTCCACCCGCCGCCTGATCTCCCCGCTGCCCTCGCCCCTGGCCCTGCTTTTCAGGCTTTCGTAGTCCACAGGCTGTAGCTCCACGCACAGGTCGATCCGGTCTAAGATCGGGCCCGACACTTTCCCCATGTATTTTTTCACCTGGGGCCCTGTGCAGCTGCAGCGCTTCGTATCCGGATAGTAGCCGCAGGGGCAGGGGTTCATGGCGCAGACCAGCATGAAGTCGCTGGGATAGGTGACATTGCCGCTGGCCCTGGCAATGTTCACCCGGCGCTCCTCCAGGGGCTGTCGCAGGGCGTCCAGGGAGGCGCGCTGGAATTCCGGCAGCTCGTCCAGGAACAGGACGCCCCTGTGGGCCAGGGATATCATGCCGGGCTTAGGCGTGGAGCTGCCCCCAATCAGCGCTGCCTGAGTGATGGTGTGGTGAGGGCTCCGAAAAGGGCGCCGGGTCACAAGGGCCTCCCCCTCCTCCAGCAGTCCGGCCACGCTTACCACAGCCGTCACCTCCAGGCTTTCCTCCAGAGTCAGGGGCGGCAGGATGCCTGGAATCCGCTTGGCTATCATGGACTTCCCGGCCCCCGGCGGCCCTACCATCAGCAGGTTGTGGAAACCTGCTGCCGCGATCTCCGCCCCCCGCCTGGCGGTCTCCTGTCCGGTCACCTGGCTGAAGTCCGGCTCGCTCTCTCCCGCCTCATCCTCTGCCCTGAGGAACAGGCTCCCCGTGTCCACCGAGACCGTCGGCAGAATCCGCTCCCGCTCCGTCTCATCCGCCGTCAAAAAATGCATGATATCCAGTATATTCCCCGCCCCTCTGACCGTGACGCCGGGAATCACAGCCCCTTCCCTGGCATTGGCCCCGGGCACAATGCACTGCCTGATGCCCCCTTCCGCTGCGGCCTGCACGATGGGCAGAACGCCCCTCACCTTTTTCAGCTCCCCGTCCAACCCAAGCTCCCCTAAGAACAGACAGCCCTCCGCCGCCCTGGGCGGAATCATCCCCAGAGCCGCAAGCATCCCCACCGCAATGGGCAGGTCAAAGGCAGTCCCCTCTTTTTTCCTGTCTGCCGGTGACAGATTGACGGTAATGCGGCAGGGCGGCAGGTCAATGCCCACATTCTTCAGGGCCACCCACACACGCTCTCTGGATTCCCTTACCTCCGTGCTCAAAGAGCCCACCATGTAGAAAGCCGGAAGCCCTTTGGCCGCGTCCACTTCCACGGAGACCAGATAGGCCAGGACTCCCTGGAGCGCACCGGAATAAATCGTGCTGTACATACGATACACCTCCTGTTGTAAAATATGCGGATTGATAAATGATCTGAGATTTCACTCTGGAACTGTCAGAAAATAACTCGTGCCCTTCAACGGGAAAAGATGGATAGATATGTCTGAAACAGGATATCCCCGGCACAGATATTCGTGGACAATTTCTTATTCTTTGGTATACAGGAATGACGATGACGGATTTTCCGTCGGACACGGGCCGCGCGGGCAACCTCCCTGCCCTTCGCGGCGCCCCGTGAGCGATACAGGCAAAAGCCTGCAGAAATCTTTTTGATATGTATCTGTTCTCAGGAGCTGTCGGAAATCAACGGATACGGCCTATCCCCAGCCCAACACTTCTGCCAGATCTAAACTCCTGCCCTCACGAAGGACAAGGCGCATCCTCTCGTCCAAGGCCAGCAGCTCAAACTCCGCCTTCCGCCCGGTTCCCTCCGGTACGGGACGCAGGCGCTGGAACGACACCGCCTCCAGCACATTCGCCAACCGCCACCGCAGGCGCTCCTGCCCGGCAGCCGGAAACATGTCAAGGATGCGCTCCACTGCATCTGCCACGCCCGCCGCGTCCAGCAGGGCGAACACCAGGTGTCCCGTCTCCGCCGCCCCCACGGCAGCCAGGACGCTGTCCCTGTCGCCAAGCTCTCCCGCCGCGATGACATCAGCGTCTTCCCGGACGGCCGCGGCAATCCCCTCCGCCCGGCTTCCGCAGTCCGCCCCAATCTCCCTCTGGCTGATCAGTGCCTTCCCACCGGCATACAGGCATTCCACAGAGTCCTCCAGGGTCACCACGAGGCATTCCCGGCTGTAGCTGATTTTGTTCAGGATGGCGGACAGTGTAGTGGACTTGCCGCTTCCGGAAGCTCCCGCCAGGAGCACCAGCCCGCTCTCTTTCCCGCTAAGCTCCATCAAAGGCTCCGGTATCCCCAGCTCCTCCGCACTCAGGGCCTCCTCGGCCCTCAGGCGCAGGGCCAGGGCAACGCTGCCCTTCTGTTTATACACATTGGCCCGGCAGCGGCCTCCTTCCGGCAGGGCAAAGGAAAAGACGCATTCCCCTCTCTCCTCGAACCTGTCCCGCAAAGCCTGGGGCATGATGCCGAGAAGGATGTCAAGGGTGTCTGCCGAAGTGACCCTGGAGAAGCCCATTTCGGTCAAAGCCCCTCCCACCCGCATCTTGGGCGGCATGCCCGCCACCAGGTGCACATCGCTGGCACCGGCCCTTCCGGCTTCACAGAGAATGTCTTCAATGGAATGGTTGTCTTCCACGGAATATGCTTGTTCCATGCTGGCGCTTCGCTCCTTCTCTTTCCTTGGGAATTGCCGGACAACAACTGATACGACTTCTTTAGAGAAAAGCCCGGAAATACAAGGAAAACAGCTTTAAACTCGTATCTGTTATTTGTAGACACTTCCTTATCTGCCCGCCGGGCTGCCGACTGGCAA
>OFFK01001439.1_pt1 | contig 16861 bp, 17 predicted proteins | sample 1521361 | NCBI WGS metagenome assembly OFFK01 (sample SAMEA3504096, study PRJEB24116) | mouse gut metagenome | biome: mouse gut; feature: mouse-associated habitat; material: faeces | place: Denmark | collected 2011
AGATGATAGTATTACACATGTTGCTGCTTGCGGCGGGATTTGCCGCCCTGATAAAGGGAGCCGACCTGTTTGTGGACGGGAGCTCGGCCCTTGCGGGAAACTTTAAGATTTCCAAGGTCATCATAGGCCTCACAATCGTGGCAATGGGTACAAGCGCTCCTGAACTTGCGGTAAGCATCTCGGCAGCGCTGCAGGGCTCGAATGAGATCGCGCTGAGCAATGTGGTGGGCTCCAACATATTTAACCTGCTGGGCGTGCTGGGAGTCTGTGCGGTCATCCACCCGGTGCCGGTAGATAAGGCGATTCTAAAGAGAGACATCCCCGTTTCCATTGCGGCCACGGTGCTGCTGCTATTGATGTCCGGCGCGAGGGCCCTGCTTCAGGGAGCGCTTCCGCGATTCGGGATGAACGATATCGTGGGCAGCGTGAGCAGGGTCACAGGTGTCGTTCTATTCCTCATCTTTTCGGGTTATACCGTCTATCTCATAGCAGATGCGAGGAAAAGGGCAGGCGGCGAGGAGGCCGGAGAAAAGGTTCCGCTCTGGAAGTGCGCCGCGCTTATTTCGGCCGGCCTGGCTTTGATCATCGGAGGCGGTCAGGCAGTGGTATATGGCGCCAGGGCCGTGGCGAGAACCTTTGGGATGTCCGAGACATTGATAGGGCTTACGATCGTGGCCGTGGGCACCTCCCTGCCGGAGCTGGTCACATCCGTGGTTGCCGCCAGGAAAGGAGAGACAGGGCTTGCGGTGGGAAATGTAGTCGGCTCCAACATATTCAACATTTTAATGATACTTGGCATCTCCTCCGCGATCCATCCCATCGGGGTCAATGGGGCTTCCGTCTATGACATGGCCATATTGATCGGAATCAGTATTGTGGCATATCTGTTCTCACTGAAAGGAAAGGACATCAACCGGACAGAAGGGGCTATCATGCTTTTGCTATATGCGGCAGATATGGCATTTGCGATTATGCGGTAAAACCGTGTGCGGAGATATCTATTGCCTTATGGGATTGCCCATGTTACCATAGAGATAAGCAGTTCTCTTTGATGAGTCTGGTTAGGATGGGGTGGGCCATGGATTTGAGAAAAGATGCTGACATAATCATAAAAGAGGCGTTGCGGAGAGTGATGCCGGATGAGGCGGTGGCGCAGGCCCTGGCGGGAAAATGTTTCCATGAGGGCAGGATATACCTGGTGGCGGCAGGAAAGGCGGCATGGCAGATGGCCGGGACGGCAGCCGCTATTCTGGGGGACAGGCTGCAGGCAGGGATATGCGTGACGAAATATGGGCATGTAAAAGGCGATATACCAAAGGTCCGGTGCTTTGAGGCAGGACATCCCGTGCCGGACGGGAATTCCTTCAGAGGCACCCAGGCGGCCCTGGATTTGGTGAGCGGCTTAAAAAGAGAAGACACAGTTATCTTCCTGTTGTCAGGAGGAGGCTCTGCCCTTTTCGAAAAGCCCCTGACTTCCGAAGAGGAGCTTTCTGATATAACGGCACAGCTCCTGGCCTGCGGGGCGGACATCACGGAGATGAACATCATACGCAAGAGGCTCTCCGCCGTAAAAGGCGGACGGTTCGCGAAGATATGCGCCCCTGCAAGGGTGTACAGTATCGTACTGAGCGATATATTGGGAGACCCGCTTGACATGATCGCTTCCGGCCCCGCATATCCCGACGGCAGCACCTGTGAGCAGGCTCTGGCGGTTATAGAAAAGTACGGGCTCCGGCTCAGCGACCGGGCGATGGCGCTGTTAAGGGAAGAGACGCCCAGGGAGCTGGACAATGTAGAAACCGTGGTCACGGGAAGCGTGAGGAATCTGTGCCTTGCGGCGGCACAGGCCTGTGAAGATCTGGGGTATCAGCCGTAACAAAGCTGGGGCTAATTGAGCTGTTAAAAAAGAGAAGCATATCATATATTATTTTGGCTTTCTGTTTTTTGCCATAGGAATAACCTCATTACCATCTGCGGTTTTTTAAAGGCCGATAGCGGAACAATCGCTTTGGATGACAAAGTGCTCGGAATTATTATATGTGTAACAACCAGGAGGCCAACCGCTTTTTCTCCAACAGCGCGGTAAATGAGAGGACTATACGGGAAATCTATTTAAAGGGCTTTGAAATCTGCGTGAAAAAGCCCGTCCTCTTGCGCGCATGACATTCTATAATCTACTGAACGGCGAGGAGGACAGGCAGGATATCCTGGCCGCGCTTAGAAGTCTGGCCCATCCTTAAGCGCTGACTAGGGAAGAGCTGCTCACATGCGCAAAGCGGGTCTGCGACATGGTGCGGAAGCTGCGGATCGCTGCGGACGGTTTTTCCGGGCCTCAATCCTCATTGACATAAATATGAACACGGCTCTGGATGATCTCCGCCGCTTCCAGGGCCGTCTTCTGTCCCTGATAATAGCCTTCCGCCTCTTCGCCTATGATGCCCAGCACTTCTCCGGCTTCGGCAAAGGACACCGGCCTTGCCGCCTCTATCAGGCGAAGCGTCAGCTCCACCTCTTCCCGGGTGGGGATATGGTATTCATACTCCCAATCGGCGTAGGAAATCGCCATGCCCGCGCCGGAAGAGTCCGGCTTTACGGCATCCGCGGCCTTTTCCGCCAGGATATCCTTTCGGGTGGGGAAAAAGGAGGAGGAGCCGTCCTCAGAGGCCAGGAAGCTTTCCAGAAAAGCCCAGGCACCCTCTCTGCACTCGGACTTCGCCGTGATGGCATAGGCCCCATAGGGGATGAGCATGCATCCGGCGCTGCCGTCGGCAGAGGGGAAGCCGATGCAGCTGCCCTCATTGTCAAAGATTGCCATAGGCAGCTGAACGGAAGTAAAATCCGAAATGTCCTCTACCAGGAGAAGCACTTCCCCGTTCCGGATTCGGACAGGCGTGGACGACCGCTCAGGGCTTTGCTGCGCCTCATCAGGAAAACGGCCCACGAATTCCAGGAGCCTTAGGAAAGCCGCGGAATCGAAAAAGCATTCCCCGGAAGACCAGTCGATAAAGGCATCCTCATTGTAGCTCATCAGATACCGCATCATCTCGCCTCTGGACACATTATCGAAAAGCTCCGCCTGGGGATGGGCGTCCGCGTAGGCCATCAGCTCGTCCAGAGTCCAACCGAAGCTCTCCCCTACTTCCCCGCGCCATCCGAACACCGTCTTCATGGAAAAGTATGACGGAATCGTAATCAATCTGCCATTTACAGTATAGGCATCCAGGAGGTTGTCCAGGAAGTCGGAGCGGTCCAGGCTGCCGCTGGGTTCCAGATATTCATTCAAATCCACGAAAAGCCCCTTGGAAGCCAGGGCCTTTAAGTCAAGGTCGGCAATGTCCAGGATGTCGGGGCAGTCCTCGGAGAGGATATCCGCGTTCAGCCGGGCAATGGCATCCGCCTGGTCATGGGTCTCGGGATCCAGATACTCCCTGATCTGCACACGGTATCTGCCGTTTCCCCGGTTGAATGCCGTCACCGCGTTTCGCAGGGTGGAATTGCTGTAGAGGGTGCCCAGGACGATGGGCTCCTTTCGCGCTGCCTGGGAGCCGTCCGCCTTTTTCAGCAAAGCCAGCTCACAGCTGCCGGTGGACAAATCCCTCATGACCGCCAGGATTGTGCCTGCTTCCGGCACATGGACGGCCGTCACATAGGAGCCGTTGATGCCCTGGTCCAGCCAGTCGAACAGGGCCTGGCCCCTCTGAGCCGTCAAATCATAAGCGTAGGCGGATGTCCTGTCATAGGACAGGAGGCTGTTCTCCATGCCGGGAACCAGAACGGAACTGTCCCCTTTCGGGAAATCGGGATACACAGTCCCCATTTTCCCATTGTCGAACTCGATTTCGGCCAGGAAAGAATCGTCCCCGTCCGGGCTGTCGTCATGGCAGCGGGCATACATCATGCCATTCCCTGCGCGTCCCATGGCGCTGATTCTGGCCGCGTCAGGATAGACAGCGCCTCTGTAAACGCCCTCTGAGGTATACAGCCAGATGCAGGGGCTGCCGGAAGCTCTGCCCGCTATGTATGCGCGCCCCTGGCCGTCCACCGCCAGCAGGTCTGGGCTGTCTGTCTCCCCGGAGATGTCCGCATCGTACAACAGGCTCCCCTCTGCATCAAATTTGCATAGATGGGGGGTGGAACCGGCACCTTCCGCCACATAGGCCATGAGATAGAAGCAGCCGTCCCCGTCCATGGTAAAGAGGGTGGTGACGAACCTGTCCTTACCGTCCGGCCAGCGCAGAGGAATGTCGGGCAGGGGGCCGCCTGCCGGGGAGCCGCCATCCAGCGAGCCGTCCGCCAGGGAATAACCGCTCAGCCGGTAGCAAAACCCATCTCCCTGCCGCTGACAGGAGATATAGTAAAAGGCATCCCCAAAGAACTCTATGCTGCTGTAAGCATCCTTATCCAGCTCGATAGGCAGGAATTCCGGAACCCATACCTGGCCGCCGCTGTCCCCAATGCCGCCGCCCCTGCCGCAGGATGCGGTGAAAAGCAGCAAGAATAAGGCAATCAGCCCAATCCGGAACCGCTCCGCTATCTGTGTCTTTCCCTCTGATCTGTTCTCCATCTCTTTCCCTCCGGTGAGTTTTTGCAGCGCCTGTTGGAACCGGCGCTGTGGACAATCTGTCCTAGGAACTGTGCAAACCGTTCCTTATGCCGGAATGATACCATGGAAATCTCAGATCTTTCTCAAATATATCTCAATATATCCCAAATCCATTTCAAATTTTTCCCGTAAATACTTTCTGGAAGCAGGCCATTTTCACAGTGACCCGTGCGCCGCCCGCCTCGCCATTGGCCAACTGCAGCCTGCCGCCCAGCTTCCCGGCCAGCAGGCTGCAGATATACAGCCCCAGGCCGAAATGGGACGAGGACGCGGGCTTTCCCCTGTCCCCTCTGTAGTAAGGGGCAAAGGCATTCTGCAGGTCTTTCGGCGTAAACCCCACGCCGTCGTCCGCCACCTGGAGAACCAGAAAGTCCTGCTCCCTGTAAAGCCGGACACGGATGCGCTCCCTTGCGTAACGGGCAGCGTTGGAGAGGAGGTTCTCATAAATCTGGGAGAAGGCCTCCCTGTCCATCCACAATTCCTGCTCCTGCAGCTCGAAGCGGATTGCGGTCTCCACGCCTTTTGCGCCACCCATGGCTGCCTTTTCCCGGGGAAAGAGGGATGCGGCGGTCTCTTCCAGCAGCTCTTCCAAGGCTTTCGCCGAAACCGCCCTCAGGCAGGGGGCGTAGTCCTCCAGCCTGCGCAGGGAATTCATGGTGTCCAGATAGGAATTCATGCGCGTGACCTGATTGGAGATGGCCTGAAGGTCGGAGAGGATTTCCGGATCGGCATCCTGCTGGCCGGCCGTCAGGGTATCCAGGAGAAGGTCCGTGTGCCCCTGCAGCACGGTGAGGGGCGTGCGCAGGTCGTGGGCGAAGGCTGCGTTCAGCCGTTTGCGCTCCTCTACGGCATTCCACATCTTCCGGTTGTTCTGCTCCAGCTCCCCACGCATGGACTCAAAGGCCTGACAGAGCCTGCCCAGCTCGTCCGTGCCTTGATAGTCAATCTGGAAGTTCAGGTCATTCTCGGCAATCTTCCGGGCGGCCTGGTTCAGGACCTGGAGAGGCTTCTTCATTTTCCAGAGGTAGAAGACCAGGGAAAACAGGCAGAGGCAGAGGGAATACCACAGAATGGCCGCCATATTGTCCAGGCTCTCATAGAAGTCATACTTTTTCCGCTCCTCCTCGGGCAGCATGGCTTCCTCGAAGGGAATCAGGCCCAACTCTGCTATGGAAGCTTCCTCGAAGGGAACCATCTTCAGCTCTTGCCCAGCATCCAGGGTGGAAGCGTCATCCTCTGGCAAAGCCTCCCTGGACGGGCCGGCTTCCGGCTCTGTCATGGATGAATCCGGCTGTTGCTCCTGTTCCGAGAGCGCTTCCTGAGGGGGTATGGCTGCCAGTTCCACGTAGCCTGCGGCAATCTCTCCCTTGTTCTTCTGAGCGAACCACATGGTGGCTCTGGTGAGGGAGAGGGCGCAGAGCAGAGCGGCCATGCCGCAGAGCACGAAGGCGGCGGGTATGGGAATCTGTCGAAGCTTCTTCTTTATCCTATCCATTTATATCCAATCCCCCAGACTGTCTCTATGCATGGCCCGCATCCGGCAGCGGCAAGCTTCTGGCGTATCTTGCGGATGTGTTCCATGATTACAGCATCGTCTCCGCTGCCCTCCAGCCCCCAGACCCTGTCGTAAATCTTGCACCGCTCGAAGGTCTGGCCGCGGTTTAAGGACAGCAGCCGGATGATTTCAAATTCCTTGCGGTTGAAGCGTATCTGCTCCCCGCGGACATCGATCTCCCGGGCGGAGTAATCGATGGTCATATCGCCGAAGACCTTCCGCTGTATCTGCTTTTCCCGGCGCTCCCTGCGCAGGTGGGCCTCGATGCGGGCGCTCAGCTCCGGCAGGGAGAAGGGCTTCACGATGTAATCGTCCCCGCCTGCGGAAAACCCCTCTACCTTATCCGCGTCTTGGTCCCTGGCGGTCAGGAAGAGGATGGGGCAGGAGACCCTGTCCCGGATGGCCCTGCAGACCTCGATGCCGTCTATCTGGGGCATATTGATGTCCAGCAGGATCAGGTCCGGCTGGCTTTCCGCCATGCGCATGGCCTCGGCGCCGTCCAGGCAATAGTCCGCGATGTAGGATCTCCGCTGCAGGAAACGCTGGAGCATGGACGCCACCTCTATCTCGTCATCGACAATTAATATACGGTATGACATATGATTTTCACCTCTCCTAGATTTTTAGTTTACACCACTCTTTGGTGTCCTGCAAGGCTGCCGGAAATATTTTGGCATGCAAAAGCATAAAAAAGATAGAAAACTGTACGCCTGAATGATATAATTTTAATAACATGGATATCGGTGCACCACATTTTATTTCCATACGACATAAAAAACAGGAGGAGCGATAGCGTGATAATCGGGGCTGGTGGCCAGCGGCCTCATCTATGAGCTGTTCGGCATGGAGAGCAGCCCCTATCGGAAAGAGAGAGAAGGAGGAAATCATGCAGAACCCATCCATTGAATCCTATTTGAACTGCAGCTTTACATGCCAGTGCGGGCGGACGCACAAATCCCTGTTTGCCCACTATATTTTCGAGCCAGGCGCTATCGAAAGGCTGCCGGCGCTTTTGGTGCAGCTGGGCTACACAAGGCCCTATCTGATCTCCGACACCCATACAGACAGCATCCGCTACGGCAAGGAGCAGCGGGACCGGTATACCATCCTGCAGCTGATGTGGGATATCGACAGGCTGGAGGCAGAGGCCGGGAGGCTGGTGGAGAAGTATTGTGGCTAGGGAAGCGTGTAGGCATACGACAGCCTGTACAGGGAATACAGGACACTGCACGACTGCTTCGGCACAGGGGGCAATGAAGTGACGCATCGATTAAGAGGGCTTGGGTGACGGAGGGCCAGAGGAGAACATGAGCAGAAATCTTATTATTTTTACGGACAGCGGAGATACCATCATCGATGAGGGGACGCAGATATTTGACGAGAGGGGCATCGTCGTCAGTGCAGACCCCATTCCGGGCGCAGGAGAGGTGCTAAGGCAGCTGAAGGAAGAGGGATACCGCATTGCACTTGTGGCGGACGGAGCGTGGGAATCCTTTCAGAACGTGTACAGGGAAAATGGTCTGGCAGACTGCTTTGAGGAGTGGATCGTCTCGGAGACAGTGGGAGAGCAGAAGCCTGCCAGAGCCATGTTCGATGCCGCCATGGAGAAGATGGGGCTGACCGAGGCCCACAAGCCCTTTATCGTCATGATTGGCAATAATCTGAGTAGGGACGTGGCGGGAGCCAACCGGTACGGAATCACCTCTGTGTGGCTGGACTGGTCTCCTAGATATTTCCATACCCCACAGGAGCCGGACTGGCAGCCCGACTACAGGGTAAAAACTCCTGAAGAGCTGAGGCTGCTTATCCGGCAGCTGGAGGAAGGCTGCGGCAGAAAGAGGGAGCTGGCGGACAGGATCGCCTGTAAGGGGAAGCAGCCCTTTCCTATCTGAGGGAAGGCATCGACTGTAATGAAGACGGTGAATTCGCTGAGAAATCGGCAGGAAATTATAACAGGATCAATAATGACGCCATGATCATGCTGTCCGAGGCCATAGGGGACTGCTCCTATGAGCAGCATGCCGTCCGCAACCTGCGGATGATGCTGACCTACTGGGAGCCGGACGACAGCATCTTCACGGCCAATTCCACCCGCTTTGACAGGGACAGGCTGATTTATCCGAAGGACTATTACATGGAATACCTGAAGATGGGCATGAAATACGGGATACCGGAGTTCCTTCAGATGTGCAATACGATTTTTGAATTTCCTCTATTTCCACAACGGGACCATGAAGCTGGGGATGAAGGTGGCGGGGAGCTTCTGCGAGCATCGGGCGTTCAAGAGCGACAGGATGGAGCGGGCATCCTGGGGAGAATACCATCTGAGCCAGACCATGCGGGGCTGGTACTATCTTCCCTTCGCCCAGAAGCCGCCTGTCAGCGACTGGTGGAGGATGGACAATGCTTCCAGGGATAAGTTAATGGGGCCGGACATGCAGGTCGATGTCTGGGTGAAGGAGACTGAGGACGGGCTGGATGTGAGGGTGAAGACATCCGGCGTGGAGGGGGCTCCATGGAGGATTGAGCTGGCGTTCACAGGTGTGGAGTTCCTGACAAATGAGTATGTGCACCTGCCGCTGACGGGAAGCGAGGCGGTGGTGGTGAAGCAGGGGTATACGGAACTCGGAAACGAGAGGGACGCCCTGATTGTGGGGCCCTGCTTCGGCGGGCATCGCTTTATCCAGGGAAAAGAGGACAGCGAGGCAAAGATACCCGGGGCTGCCACCGTTTATCTTACCGATTATACCCCTTTCGACCACGAGATACGGATTCGGGATAAGATGGCAGGGAACGGCGGCACCGGCGGGGAAAAGCCCTGACGGAGGCCTCATAGACATAATCCCCATCGCCTGTTTAGGTTATGCTATAGGAAGCAAGTGCAGCTTCCTATAGTCAATCGGCTAAGGTAACTGTAAGTTCTTATAGGTTATACTACTGCATCATCCTGCGTATAACCCTCAAGGGAATTCTCCTTTACCTGGATGCAGACATAACTGATGGCCGAATCCTCGGCTGCGAAAAACTGGCGCTTTGCGGCAGGAGAGACGCGGATCCAGTCCCCTGCCGTGAGCGCCACTGTCTCCCCGTCAATGACAGCTTTGCCGCTTCCGGATAGGATGGCGTAGATTTCTTCATTTTTCCTGTGGGAATGGACGAAGGGCACTCCTGCGCCTGCCGGAAGATGATTGACGCTTACCTCTGCGCCAGTCAGACCGAGCAGGTCATGAAGCTCTGTCCTCGCTTCCGGCCTTACGCTTACTTTGTTAAAATTTGCCATGGTATTACCTCCAGTCTTGTTGTAATAATATTTGTTACAACTATATTTATAACACTGACTGGTTGTAATGTCAATAGTTACATTAAACTTTTTCTTCTGCAATCATTTTCTGACTGTCATTTACGATATCCTGTATCGTCACTGACTTCATTTCTTTTTCCAATGCCATTTGTATCTGTTCCAGCCGTGCATCTAAAATAGAGTGGATATTCCGGCCCACAGGGCAGAGCGGGTTGGGATTTTCATGAAAATGGAAGAGCTTTCCGTCCTCTACGCACTCAACAGCTTCATAGACATCGAACAGCGTAATGGCATCCAGGGACTTGCAGATATCCGCGCCGCCGCTGCCTCGTATGACAGCTACGATTCCGGCTTTCTTCAATTGCTGCAGCAGCTTTCTGATGATGACAGAGTTTGCGTTTACGCTGGATGCAAGGAAATCGCTGGTTATTTTGTGTTCTTCTTTAAAGGTCTCAATACAAATGAGTACGTGGACGGCAATGGTAAATCTGCTGGAAATCTGCATGGGGCACCTCGTCTGTGTCGTCAGGAACGACCGTCTTTTTATGATAGAGTATAGCAGACATAGGCTGATTTCTCAATGCTGTTTTTAGGGCTTAGGGATTTTGAGAGGGGAGGCGCTGTTATCGAATCCGGATGGAATGGAGCGGAAGAGGATTTAGGTTCAGGACGGCTTCGAGGATTTCCTCTCTGCGGCCTTTCGAATCTCCTTTTCAGGCACGCGGTAAAAGGCCTTTGCCATGGCGGCATCGAACCATACGGTTCGGTAGGCGAACCGCTGGAGCAGGATTTTCAAAGCCTTCGTTTTGCTGTATCTCCGGGTGTCCACGTCAGGGAACATCTCCGCGAATCGATACCATCCCCTGTCCCATTCTCCGTCATACTGGTCTTCGTAGAGCAGAAAGGCTTCCTGGAGCCGGTGCAGGATGGGGGTGATCTGTTTCACCAGCAATCCGGTCTCTTCCTTGAGCTGCTGGATGTTGAAAGGGCCGGCGTTTTCGATGAGGGTGAGGACTTCCGACTGCTGGGGGGTGGGGCGGGTCAGGGGCTTGCGGTAGAGGCAGGCGAACAGTTCCATGTCCTCGGCCATGACCCATCCCAGGTTGCCGCCGGCAAACCGTCCTTTCACAAGCTTCCGCTGCAGCTGGCGCTGTCGGTTGAACTCCATGTCGTCGAAAGCAGCGCGGAAGGAGAGGACGGGAGGTTCCCCGAAGCCGTGCCAGTATACGTTCTGACCGGGCTGGGTGTCCCGGTACAGGGCTATGTACTTGGTTTCATCCGCTTTTCGGAGGAGAAACTGGCGCTCCATGCGCAGAGAGAGGATTTTTTCGTCCATTTCTGTTCTTCCTTTCGTTTGTTTCTGGTGTTGGCGCTGTTTTTTGCTGCTCTTGGGCACCGATGTCAGGTTTGGGCATCTGGCGGTAAGCGGCAGAGGAAAGGCCGGGTTTCGGGCAATGCGTCCTGGAGCCTGATGCTTTGGTTCTGTATGGGGTCAGGCATTGTCCGCGCTGTGCCAGGCTCGGCATTGCTCGATTCGGGCCCCATGGGGCGTATCGCCGTGTTCCGGGTCGCAGGAATAGTCGGTCAGCATGTCGCAGGGGATGTCCGGGCATTGTCCGCAGTGCAGGAAGCCTTTCTCCTGGCAGCATTTGGCTACGGGGCATTCCCCGTGGAAAGGGCGTCCCTCTGTCTCGATACAGCCGCCGCAGTTGCATGTCTCCTTGTATCCGCACCCGGTGCAGTGCAGTCCGCATCTTGAATCAACCATGTCAGTTACCTCCTTTTTTCCTCCACTATACCATTTTGAACATGACAACTGTATGTCATGTTGAGATGTATATTACATAACGCCAGAATTGTCCCTGGCGCTTTGTTGGCTTATCACTGCTTGCAAAGCAGGTAAAGGCCCTGCGGTGGGAATTGAACGCTGGTTGGATTTGTGCTATACTTTAGGCGGGTCAATTCGATAAAGAGGGATTTGAGGGGCTTTCACTATGAAGAAATTTTCGAAAGATATTTTGCGCGGGATGATTGTAAAGGGGTGTCTTCGGGAAGCGATGGCGTATTTGGAACAGTTCCCGGAAGCGGCAGCACTGTATCAAAAGGGCATGGACTTGTATCAGAAGGAACACTACCTTACTTACGATGTGGACGGGGAACTGAACGAAATACTCCTGATCTATCAAAAATATTACCGGGATGCCTTTTATCTGGAGCTCTCTGCTGAGGAGGCCGCGCAGCGGCTGCGGGAACGGTTGGCAGAACGGTTCCAGACTGCGCCCGATTTTTCGCTGGACAAGTTGGAGGAAATGGCCGGAGCAGCATTCCGCCGGAAGTCGTTCCATGCCCTGATGGGACGGACCAGTGGGTACTACGGTCCTTACATATCGAAAGTCGAGGAACTGAGGCATTACAAGGTGGAGCTGCCGGAGGGTACGCAGGACTACGCTGTTAAATTTCTGGATGGGTTCATCATGAAAAGCTGGCTGGATTACATTTCCTTCGGCGAGACAGGTACCGGAGGATGGTCCAACGGCGACGGTCTGATTCACTGCGTCAGAGCCGCCTGGGATCTGGAGTCAGAAGATTTCCAGGTGTCCCTCCTGAAGCACGAAGCCCAGCACGCCATGGACCAGGCCCGCTATAAGGACATCACAAACAAGGAGCTGGAATACCGGGCCAAGCTGGTGGAACTGATTTACTCCAAAGAGCGGAGGATGTTGGAGCGTTTCGTGAGTCAGGCCGACGCAACAAGAGCAGACAATGGGCACGGATTATCCGCTGAGCACATTGTAAGAGGATTCGAGATATGCCTGAAAAAAGACCGCGGCAGGCTGGCCGGGCTCCCCATTGAGACAGTGCAGACAGTCGCCCGGTCGCTTTTTGCAGAGAACTGTAAAGAAATGGCGGCAAAATACCACTGATCAGAGATCGTTCTCAGTATAAATCCCGGGCGGCGTCCAGTTCGGCTTTCATCCGCTCCACCATCTCCGGCGGCCCCAGGACTTTCACCTTTCTGCCGAAGCGCAGGAACCATTCCACGGCCTGTTCCCGGGTGGTGAAGCCCCATTCCGCATAGAGCCTGCCGTCTTCCCGCGGGGTGAAGCAGGCGGGGCGGTATTCCTCCACCAGGCGGTATTTCAGGGAGGGGTCGTAGAGGGCGGCGACCATGTAGTCGTCCGTCATGTGGGAGCCGAAGCGCTTTTTCTCCTCCGGGATTTCCCTGGGGGAGAAGGGCTCCTCCGTCTTCTCCAGGTTCCACAGGCGGCGCAGCTTGTACAGGCGGAAGTCCTGCCGCTGCCTGCAGAAGCCGAAGACGTACCAGTCAGACCATTTGAAGACCAGCAGGCAGGGCTCTATCAGCTTGTCCGCCTCGCCCTTTTCGTAGTAATAGCGGAAGGAGATGCACCGGGACGCCTGGATGGCGGCTTTCATCTGTTCCAGCTTGGACGCCAGATCGTCCTTGTAGTGGGAGGCCAGGTCGATGGCCATATGGTCGGCCAGGCTGACGGCCTGGCTGCCGCCGATCTTCCGGGCCAGGGTTTCACCGGAGGCGTAGCGGGAGACGCTGTCCAGGGACTTCAGCCCCGTGAAGATGGCCGCCAGCTCCTGTTTGGTGAAGACGGTGGTGTCCAGGGAGAAACCCTCCATGATGGAGATGCCGCCGCCCGCCCCCTGGGTGGTGACCAGGGGGATGCCGGCTTTGCAGATGTCCTCGATGTCCCGGTTGATGGTGCGGCGGGACACCTCGAACTTCTCGGCCAGGTAGGGGGCTGTGACGGTCTTTTGCTGCTGCAGGGTGGTGATGATGCCGATCAGGCGGTATATTTTCATGGGTGTGTCGGGCTCAGCTCCAGCGTCCTCTCATAGGACGCGATGACCGCATCGATGACAGCTCCCCGAAAACCCGCCTCCTCCAGCCTGCGCACGCCCTGTATGGTAGTGCCGCCGGGGGAGCAGACGGCATCCTTCAAGGCGGCGGGATGCTGGCCGGATTCCAGGGCCAGCTTGGCGGTGCCTAAGAGCATCTGGGCCGCCAGCTCCATTGCCTGCTCCCTGGACAGGCCGCAGGCCACCCCGCCGTCCGCCATGGCCTCCAGGAAGATGTCCGCGAAGGCAGGGCCGCAGGCGGAGACGGCGGAGCCCGCGTCCATCCGGAATTCCGGGATGGAGGAGAACCTTCCGGCCCAGGCGAAGGCCCCCAGGAAGGCCTGCAGGTCGCTGTCCGCCACATTCTCGCTGCAGGCGTACTGCACCATCCCCGCCCCGATGGACACCGGGGTGTTGGGCATGATGCGGATCACGGGGTAGCTTCTGCCCGCCAGCTCCCGGATCCGGGCGATGGTCAGCCCCGTGGCCATGGTCACCAGAAGGAAGGGGCTCTTCCGAAGCGCCAGCACAGGGCTGATCTGGGCCAGCACCTCCTCCATGAGCTGGGGCTTCACGCCCAGGACGATGAAGTCCGCCTCTCTGGCGATCTCCTGATTGTCCGAGACCCGGGCCTCCAGCGCCTGGGCCAGCGCCAGCGCCTTCTCCGGGGAGCGGTTGGCCAGGAGAATCCGGGAACCTTCTATAGTATGCCTGGCGGCCTGGGCCAGGGCGCCGCCCATGTTGCCCGTGCCGATGAATCCAAAAACCGTACTGTTCTTATCCATATGACATTCCCTCCTGCTTTCTCCTCCGGATCATTCCCTGATTTGGCCTTCTCCGTAGATTACATACTTGCTGCTGGTGAGCTCCTCCAGCCCCATGGGGCCCCTGGCATGCATCTTCTGGGTGGAGATGCCGATCTCCGCCCCCAGGCCGAACTCGCCGCCGTCCGTGAAACGGGTGGAGGCGTTGACATATACCGCCGCGGCGTCCACGGCGTCCAGGAAGCGCTGGGCCTTGAAGTAATTGTCCGTGACGATGCATTCGGAATGGCCTGTGCCGTGGGCATTGATGAAGGAGACGGCCTCCTGGCAGTCCCTGACAGTCCGTACCGCCAGGATGTAGTCGTCGTACTCCGCGTCCCAGTCCTCCTCCGACGCGGGGAGGGCCCGTCCGCCCAGGATGCCCAGGGCCTGTCCGTCTGCCCGCAGCTCCACGTCATGCCTGTCAAGCAGGGGCAGGGCCTTCGCCCAGAAGGCTCCGGCGATGTCCTCCTGCACCAGCACGCACTCCACTGCGTTGCACACGGAGGGGCGGGAGCACTTGGCATTGTAGAGGATCTCCGCGGCCATGTCCAGGTTCGCCTCGCTGTCCACATAGATATGGCAGACCCCCTCGCCGGTGCGGATGACGGGGACGCTGGCCTCCTTCGCCACTGCCCGGATCAGGCCGGCCCCGCCCCGGGGGATCAGCACGTCCACATAGCCGTCCAGGTGCATCAGCTCATTTGCGCTCTCCCGGCTGGTGTCCTGGACCAGGCTGATACAGTCCGCGGGCAGCCCCACGGACACAAGGGCCTCCCGCATGAGGGACGCCGCGCAGCGGTTTGAGTGGATGGCTTCCTTACCGCCCCGCAGGATGCAGGCATTGCCTGACTTCAGGCACAGCGCCGCGGCGTCCACGGTGACGTTTGGCCGGGCCTCGTAGATGATGGCGATGACGCCCAGGGGCACCCTGCGCCTGCCGATGATCAGCCCGTTTGGCCGGGTCTCCATCCTGTCCACCCGTCCGATGGGGTCGGGGAGGGCGCAGATCTGCCGAATCCCGTCCACTATCCCCGCGATGCGCTCCGCCGTCAATGCCAGCCGGTCCAGCAGAGAGGAGCGCATCCCGGCCTCCCTGGCGGCGGCTATGTCCCGGGCATTGGCCTGCAGCCACTCCGCCTGTCTGTCTGTGAGTATGTTCGCCATGGCCTGCAGGGCGGCGTTCTTTTTCGCCGTGCCCGCGGTGGCCAGGGGGTAGGCGGCGGATTTTGCGGCCTGCCCCTGCTGTCGTAAGATGGTCATGTAGTCTCCTCCTGGTTTGTCTCGGTAAAAGATTTCCGTAGTTGCGGTCGGACGATTCAGAGGGCATCCGCCCCTGGGCCTGCCTACGCCCCGCCGCGTTTATACTGCATAACGCTGAATACTGCCTAATGTAATCATGCGAATGAACCAGTCAGCGTTATGCAGTCTGGTTTCACGGCAAGTGAAATCGTTAAGCAGTATAACTGATACTGCGTCTGCCCGCTCCCGCATTCGCAAAACTCGCGCCTGCGCGCTCTTGCGTCTGCATTCGCAGGCGCGTTTTGCTCATTTGGAAGTGGGGTGCTGATCCAATGGCCCGGCTGCATTGCGATAGCTTGCATGCAGACAAGCCATTGGATTGCCGCCGCGCAGGTGGAAAAATTTCGTCTGCCAGCCATGCCGCCGCGCCGCTTCAGGACCCAGCCGCCAGGAAGCGGGTGCCGATCTCCTGTCCCTCCACGATGCCGTAGAGGTCCTCCATGCGTGCCCCGTTGGCGATCACCATGTCGCAGCCCGCCTCCATGGCGATGCGGGCTGCGGAGAGCTTGGTGGCCATGCCGCCGGTGCCCCGCCAGGTGCCCGCGCCTCCGGCCATCTCCAGGATCTCCGGGGTCAGGGCGGCTACCCGGTGCAGCAGCTTTGCCTCCGGGTTGGACTTCGGATCCGCGTCATAGAGGCCGTCGATATCGCTGAGCAGTATCAGGAGATTGGCCCGGCACAGCTTCGCCACGATTGCGGAGAGGGTATCGTTGTCCCCCAGCACCTTGTGCCGCCCGGTCTCGATCTCGGCGGAGGAGACGGAGTCGTTCTCGTTCACCACCGGGATGACGCCCATCTCAAGCAATGCGAAGAAGGTCCCTTTCAGATGCTCCCGCCTGCCCTGGTCCTCCACATCCTCCCCGGTGAGCAGGATCTGGGCGGCGGACTGGCTGTACTCGGAGAAGCTTTGGTCGAAGATGTGCATCATCTGGCACTGTCCCACCGCGGCGGCCGCCTGCTTCATCCGAAGCTCCCCGGGGCGCTCCGGCAGGCCCAGCCTGGAGGTGCCCACCGCGATGGCGCCGGAGAACACCAATATCACCTCATGCCCCATCCCGTGCAGGTCCGAGAGAATCCGGGCCAGATGGTTCATGCGCCGCAGGTTCGGCGCGCCGGATTCATGGGTCAGGGTGGAAGTCCCTACTTTCACTACGATTCGCTTTTCGTCCTGTCTCAAAGGCTCATGCCTCCCTCGTATAAAATGCGGGCCGTGTGTTGCCCGTGAAAAAACTGATCCCAGTATAGCACAAGTCATTTTAAAAGAAAACAACAATTGTAATGGAAACGGTATTTTGCTATAATGTGGGAAAGGGAAGATTCTTTATTCCCGCGAGCAATGAGTCAAGCGGCCGTGCTTGCAGCGGGGTATTTGATTGTCGTGCCGTTTCCAAGTAGCCTTTCGTGAATACTATACCTTTCGGTTATAG
>OFFK01001441.1_pt1 | contig 16849 bp, 15 predicted proteins | sample 1521361 | NCBI WGS metagenome assembly OFFK01 (sample SAMEA3504096, study PRJEB24116) | mouse gut metagenome | biome: mouse gut; feature: mouse-associated habitat; material: faeces | place: Denmark | collected 2011
GGTTTTGGCAGGCTTCACGATAAGCGGCTTCCGCTTCCCAAATCTTCCTAATGGGTGCAGCCCCTTTACTACAACTTTTTGCGTCGACATTATACCGGAATGATTTTTCAAACACGCTTTAACATAAAATGATCTAAGGACAGATAAGGCGGCATCCGTTCTTGCGAAAATGAAAAATAAATCTAAGAGTTCCGGGATCAGCTATCAACAGGAAATTGCTACACTTAATTTCAGAAATATGGGACAAGGAGAATTTTCAATATGCAGATTTCAAGTCGGTTTACCATTGCAGTTCATATTTTTGCCTGTATAACTGCATTTGAAAAAGACTATAAACTAACAAGCGACTTTTTGGCGGGAAGTGTGAATGTGAATCCCGTTATCATTCGCAGAATCCTGCAGCAGCTAAAGGCGGCAAATCTCATTACCGTATCAAGAGGCAGCGGAGGTGCATCTATCGTAAAGCCCCTGAGTGAAATTACCCTTTTAGATGTATATAATGCTGTCAATTGTGTAGAAAATGGAAACTTATTTCATTTTCATGAAAATCCGAATCCAGAATGTCCTGTCGGGAGAAATATTCACAGGTCTTTAGATGATAAATTACATCGTATCCAACAGGCAATGGAGAATGAAATGTGTAAAATAACAATCCTTGATATTGTGAAAGACACACAGGCTTATATGGAACAAGAAAATAAATGATGTGAATATAGGAACAGAGTCAGCCATCCCCTTTTATTCATTTTGGGGTGGTTTTTTTATATTTAGAAAAATTTTCAAATAAATTCTAATGTAACTGTTGAAGTTACAACGCGGGTGTGTTATAATTGTTGTAATATAAATGGTTACAACAATTGTTTTTCGAACGGAGGAATGGATATGGATGCTCAGAGATGCCTGGAATTATTACGAGAAGTAAAGGATGTTGCGTTTGCTACAGTTGATGAAAAAGGACTTCCTCAAATACGTATGATTGATGTAATGATAGTTGAAAACGAAAAGATGTATTTTTGTACCGCAAGAGGAAAAGACTTTTATTGTCAGCTTATCAAAAGCGGTCAGGCTGCCATTACAGGAATGAATCAAGAATTTCAAACGGTGCGGTTAAATGGTACGGTGAAAAAACTGGAACAACATAGAGAATGGATTGACAGAATTTTTGAAGAAAATCCGTCGATGAATACGGTTTATCCGGGTGAAAGCAGATATGTACTGGAAGCGTTTTGTATTGAAAATGGTTCCGTTGAGTTTTTTGACTTAGGAAAAAGGCCGATTGCAAGAGAACGCTTCACGTTCGGAAACGCCGCGGCAAAAAAATCAGGATTTCACATTACAGATGGCTGTATTCACTGCGGAACGTGTGAGCGTATTTGCCCGCAGAACTGTATAGCAGATGATAAAATCAATCAAACGCATTGTCTGCATTGTGGGTTGTGCGCCGAGGAATGTCCGGTCGGAGCCATTAAAAAAAGAGGTGAATAAAGATGCTGCAAAATATGTGGTTCATTTTTACAGAACGAAAAGATTTCTTTTTGGATTTATTATGGGAGCATTTGGAGATTTCGCTGCTTGCGATTGTAATAGCTATTTTATTCGGCGGTACGGTCGGAATTTTAATTAGCGAATTTCAAAAAACAGCAAAACTGACTTTGGGCGTAATCAACTTCCTGTATACAATACCGTCCATTTCTATGCTTGGATTTTTAATTCCTTTTTCGGGGATTGGAAATGCCACGGCTGTGATTGCTTTGACCGTTTATGCTCTTTTGCCGATGGTAAGAAATACGCACACGGGAATGACAAATGTGGATCCTGCTATTTTAGAAGCGGCGAAAGGTATGGGAAGTACCAGAATGCAAATTCTTTTCAAAATTAAACTTCCGCTTGCTATGCCTGTTATTTTGTCCGGAATCCGTAATATGGTTACAATGACAATCGCTCTTGCAGGTATTGCGTCGTTTATTGGCGCAGGGGGTTTAGGTGTTGTGATTTATAGAGGCATTACCACAAATAATACTGCAATGACTACGGTCGGCAGTCTGCTCATTGCCCTGCTTGCTTTGGGAACGGATTTCTTGCTTGGATTTATTGAAAAACGAATGGGCAGGCGCAGCGTAAAAGCGAAAAAGGCAAATCGCATTATGGCAATTGCTGCCCTTTTGGTTTGCCTGTGTGTGATTGTCGGGATATTACTTCCGGTTTATAAACAGGATACAATGCATATTGCAACAAAGCCGATGACAGAACAATATGTGTTGGGTGAGATGTTGGATCTTCTGATTGAGCAGGATACAGATTTGAATGTAGAGTTAACGCAGGGGGTAGGCGGAGGAACGTCAAATATTCAGCCTGCAATGGAAAGCGGTGAATTTGACATCTATCCCGAATATACGGGGACAGGCTGGAATATGGTTTTGAAAAAAGAGGGCCTGTATACCGAAGATTTATTTGAAACAATGCAGGACGAATATAAAAATTCACTCAATATGCAGTGGGTTGGTATGTACGGTTTCAATAATACCTACGGTTTGGTCGTTCGTCGTGAAATTGCTGAAAAATACAATATCCGAACTTATTCAGACTTGAAATCCGTATCGAATCAGCTTATCTTCGGTGCGGAATATGATTTTTTTGAGCGTGAAGACGGCTATGACGCGCTTTGTGATACCTATGGCTTTACATTCAAAAGAACGATGGATATGGATATCGGATTGAAATACCAGGCAATCAATCAGGGAAAAATTGACGTGATGGTTATTTTCACTACAGACGGACAGTTAAGCGTTTCCGATGTCACTGTTTTGAAAGATGATGAGAATTTCTATCCTTCTTATTTATGCGGGAATGTGATCCGTTCTGAAATTTTGGATAAACATCCCGAACTGATGGAAATATTCAACAAACTTACGGATGTCATTTCTGATGAAGATATGGCAAAAATGAATTATGCCGTCGAAAGTGATGGGAAAGGGACACGGGAAGTAGCCGAAGCGTTTTTACGAAATGCAGGCCTTTTGAAGTGAGGTGCAAAAAATGAACACAGCGATTGAATTTAAGAATATTAAAAAAGCATACGGAAACAAAGTGATACTTGACGGATTTCATCTTTCGGTTGCGCAGGGTGAATTTGTTACGATTATCGGTTCTTCAGGTTGCGGAAAAACAACTGCTTTAAAGATGATAAACGGACTGATTGAGCCGACAAGCGGTGATATCTTTGTAGACGGAGAAAATATTCGAGAGAAAAACATGACGGAATTTCGCCGTAATATTGGATATGCAATTCAAGGCAGCGTTTTGTTTCCTCATATGACAGTGGAGCAGAATGTATCTTATGTACCAAATCTTATCAATAAGAAAGATAAGGAAAAGACAAAGCTTGCCGTTTCTAAGTGGATGAAGCTCGTTGGTCTTGATGACGAATTAAAGGATCGTTATCCGTCTGAATTGTCAGGCGGGCAGCAGCAAAGAGTGGGTATAGCGAGAGCATTGGCAGCGTCCCCTAATATTCTTCTGATGGATGAGCCGTTCGGTGCGGTTGATGAAATTACGCGCGGGCAGCTGCAAAATGAGCTGAAACAAATCCATGAAAAAACAGGTATTACCATATTGTTTGTAACGCATGATATTTCGGAAGCATTAAAACTCGGTACAAAAGTGCTTGTGATGGATCAAGGACAAATACAGCAGTATGCCAAAGCAGATGAGCTTTTGCGCAATCCAAATACAGATTTTGTAAAGCGGTTAGTAGAGAAAGAGAGGCGTGCGTGCTTTTTGCCGGATGAACGTTTGAAAAATTGTGAATACAGCAGAGCAGGCTGTTGCGCGGCAGCGGAGCGTGATGCTGTACCGGTGGATCATTCCGGATGATTAAGGGAAAATAGTGGGTTGTTACCGGGCAAAAGTGTGGTATACTTTGGAAAAGGGAACATTGCCAGCTAAGAAAGGGCATTTGAGATAGAATATACCCATCATTCCGCAGCGATAGAGGGGAACACGCTGGCACTGATGGAAACAAAGCTGGTGCTTAAGGACAGAATCAGCGTGGGCGGCAAGCGCCTGCGGGAGTTTTATGAGCCGATAAACCATGAGAAGGCTTTCCACTATGTGAAAGACTGTGTTGGCAAAGGATATGCGCTGGACGAGAAGATTGTCAAGGATATCCATGTTATGCCGATACAGAACATCCTGGCAGGAGAGTTTACCGAAATGCGGATGTGTATAATTCCGGCGCACAGCACACACCGCCATCCCCCAATGAGATGAACCGGCAGATAAAAGATTTCTATGCGGATCTGGGCTGGAAGGGACAGCAGCTGAATCTGATGGAACCGGCGGCATGGATCCATGCGGAATTTGTAAAGATCCATCCATTCCCGGATGGGAATGTAACACAGAGATACCAGCAGAAAGCGGCGTAGCAGCGGAAAAATAGCGTATTAGAGCGTGTTTGAAAAATGCTTTCCGGCAGATGTATTCCACACTTAGTGGGAGATTTGTGCCAAATAAGGGAAGCGTAGCGGGCTACGTTGACCGAATTTGGCGCAAATATCACGCTAAGTGGGGGATGCAGATGACGGGAATGATTTTTCAAACACGCTATAACAGGAGGTTTTGTGATGAAAAGAAAAATATGGGTTGGTTTGCTGTGTGCCGGGATGCTGTCCGGCTGTCTGGCGGGGTGTGAAAAAACGCCGGAGGAAGCGATTGTAAGGGAGAAGGGCGCGGATCGGATCAAGGAGTATGAAGCGTCGCCGCAGGATGGCGTAAAGGGCTCGCTGCGGGAAATGCTTTCGGCGCCGGAGCATTATAAAAACGAAGCCGGCTATGAGGACGGCAGGCTTGTCATTGATACGGATGCTAAGGTTGTTGTGCCGGAGGCGGAGGCGGTAAATACGTATGCGGTTTCGGCGAAGGAAGCGGATCAGGAACTGATTGATACGGTGACGGAGGCGTTTTTTCCGGAAGGGAAAATTTATCACAGGTATTCGTATGATATTCGGACAAAAGAGGATCACAGGGAGCGGGCGACGCTGCTGAAGCGGTACCGGTCAGAAGGGAATCTGGATCCGTATGAGTATGGAACGGATGAAAACGGGAATCTGCAGTATGATATCGATGAGCAGATCCGGTGGGAGGAGGAATCCGTTTTGACGGCGCCGGAGAAGGCGGAAAAAACAGAGGTTAAACCGATGTTTGGAATTTCGTATGAAAACGAAAAAGGAGAAGGCACCCAGGTGGATACGGATTCTTTCGGCGGGGTTGTGGAAACGGCGGACGGAAATTTTAATTATACCATAAATTACAGCCTGAAGCCGGACGTGCAGTTTTTGATTGAACGGCGCAGGGAAGATCCAATCGATCCGTATGTGTTTTCGGGCTGGACGGAAGGGGAATTTTTTCTGCGCGGCGAAGGGGAGAATCCTGTAACAAAGGAGCATGTGGAACGCAAATTAAATATCTCGTTTGAGGACGCCAAAAAGACGGCGGAACAAAAGGCAGAGCGTTTGGGCTGGGATTTGAAGCTTTTGGAATGGGATTACGCGGTCTTATGCTATGGGGAAGTCGGCGTAAGGGCGGATCGCATGCTTGACGCGGGATATAAGTTTTATTTTTCCAGGGAGATTGACGGCATTCCGGTAACGCATACCATGTCTTACGGCGGCGCCCTTGAGGATATGGACAGCACACTTAAACCGTGGAGTTATGAGCGCTGTGAAATGATTGTCGGGGATGACGGGATTCAGTATGTAAGCATTTACAATCCCTATGAGATTGGGGAGGTGCAGACGGAGCATGTGAAGCTTTTGGATTTTGACAGTGTGATGCGGATTTATGAACAGATGATGGAAATATCGAATGCGGATATTACAAAGTATGAGGCCAGCAGGAAGTACCATATCCGCAGAATTGCGTTTGGATACACCAGAATTTACGATCCGACAAAATCGAATGATACGGGGCTTTTGGTGCCGGCCTGGGATTTTTTCGGCGGATTTGACGGGGAGGGGATGGACGGAACCCCGATGGCGGAGGATACGGGCGAGAATTCGACGCGCAGTTATATGACGATTAACGCGGTGGACGGAACGGTGATTGACCGGGAAATCGGGTATTAAAACCGCGGCGGGAAAGGGGAACCGGAAATGGGACGAAAAGGGTTACTAGCGTGCCTGTGCATGATAAGCCTCGGCTGCCTGGCAGGGTGTGAGAAAACGCCGGAGGACGCGGTTGTAAGGGAGAAAGGCGCGGACAGGATAAGGGAGTATGAAGGGGAGTCGGAAAAAGCCGCAGGCGGTATGCTGCGGGAGACGCTTATCGTGCCGGAGCATTATACGGACCGGGCGGTGTATGAGGACGGGCGGCTTGTCATTGATACGGATGCAGAGGTGTTCTGTCCCGACGTGGACGCGGTCAGCACGTATGGCGTGTTAAAACGGGACGGCGGGCAGGAACTGATTGATTTTGTGACGGAAGTATTTTTCCCGGACGCGGCGTTTTACAGGACAGAAACGTACAATACGCTTACAAAGCAGGAGTGCCGGGAAAAGCTGACCGAACTGAACAAATACCGGGCGGAGGGAAATTTGGATCCGTACGGGTTTGGAACGGATGAAACCGGGTCGTATTTTTTTAATATAGAACAAAAGATTGCGCAGTATGAAAATATGATGCAGGATGCCCCCGAGGAGAAAGTACTCGAACCGATCCGGCCGTCTTTGGGGTTGGAAACGGTAACGTATGACGATGACGGGAACCCGCAGCAGGAAGTGATGGAGGATTATTTTTACGGTACGGCGGTCACGGCGGAAGGCGCCTATGATTACTGGTTTAGTTTTAGCGGGCCGAATAATGAGTTTACGATTCAGAAAAACCAGGAGGATCTGGCGGGGCAGTTTGAGCCGGTTTTCTGGGTTGCCGGAGAGGAATTAAGAAACGGCCAGGAAGAAACGGAGGACGGCAGATGGACTGAAGCGGATATCAAACAGTTTGTAAAGCTGTCCTATGAGGAAGCGGAACAAATCGCATCGGAAAAAGCAAAAAAACTGGGGATGGATCTGGCGGTTTACGGTTGGGATTATGAGCTGTTATGCCGGAACAACTACGAGATACAAAAGGGCAGTATTTTAGACGGCGGGTATATCTTTTATTTTACCCGCGTAATAGACGGCGTTCCGCTGACGCATACGAGCATGCAGGGAGGCGGCCTTGAGGATATAGAAAGCACGCTGGAAACTTGGAAGTATGAGCGGTGCAATATTGTGGTCGGAAGCGGCGGGATTTGCCGTGTCGAGCTGCAGAATCCGTATGTGGTTGGGGACGTACAGGTAAAGAATGTAAAGCTTTTGGATTTTGAACAGATCATGCAGATTTATAAGCAGATGATGGAGATTTCCAACGCCGATCTTGCATCGGATGAAAAATTAAGGACCTATCATATTACGCGGATTGCGCTTGGCTACAGCAGGATTTACGATCCGACAGCGAATAATGAGGCCGGTATCCTGATTCCGGTGTGGGATTTTTTCGGCGGATTTGATCTGGATTTGGAGGAGGAATCGCTCCGGAACGCGGGGGAAGGCTCGACGCGGAGTTTTCTGACGATAAATGCGGTAGACGGAACGGTCATTGACCGGGAACTGGGGTATTAGGTATGGGGGCGGCAAGACAGGTAGCCGTCGCCGTGCGGTGGAATTTTCTGGGATTTTTGCAGAATCCGCGTATCATCCTGACGTTTTTATTTTCCTTTATCCTGTGTTTTTTCTTAAGCGGGCGCGCGATGACGGTAGCAAAATACTACGATTCCCCGGTGCAGGCGTTCGAGCCGTTTATCTGGACATTCGGGGATGCAACGTCCGTTCTGCTGTGTGCAATGCTGTTGATATTGCTGTTTATGGATTTGCCGAAATTAAGCCCGTTTACGCCGTACCTGCTTTTGCGGATGAAAAAAAGCAGGTGGCTTATGGCGCAGCTAATCTATATTGTTCTGGTCACCTGCTTTTATATGCTTTCTGTGCTTTTGTTTACCGGCATACTTTGTATGGAAAAAACATATCCGGGGAATATCTGGTCCAAAACGGCGGCGCTCCTTGCCTATTCCGAAATGGGCAGAGAGCTTTCGGTTCCTTCAACGGTAAAGGTGATGGAAAGCACAAGCCCTGTGGAATGCAGCCTTCAGATTGTGCTGCTGCTTACCTGCTATGCGCTTTCGCTGGGCTTTCTGATGCTGTTGTTCCAGATGCGCCTCGGGAAAAAAGCAGGGATCGCGGCAGGGCTTTCTTACAGCCTGTTTGGGTTCCTGCTAGATCCCAAAGCGCTTGCCGCGCTGCTGCATAAGGAAGATTACCAGATGTACCAGATCCGCAGGATTGTAGGGTGGTTAAGCACGTTAAACCATGCCACGTATGGGATGCATGATTTCGGCTATGACGTGCTGCCCTCCATTGGCGAGTCCTGCCTGCTGTTTTTACTGCTGCTGGGGGTATTGGCGTGTCTGTCGTTTCGTACACTCAAAAACTATCATTTTCATTCATTTACGGGAGAGTAGCGGGTTTGCCGAAAAAGAAAGGAGCGGTTTGCGGTGCGGGAACTGTTATGGGAAAAAGGAATCTGGGCGGCTATTTTTGCCTGTCTTGTCGTATTCGTCCTGGGGCTTCCGTTTCAGCAGATCGAGCCGCCCCTTGCGGCAGGAACATTTTTAAAGTTCTATGAGCAGGCGCTTGGCACACAGGCAGTATTGTTTTGCATCCCAATTGTGTCGGTGCTTCCGGTCGGGGCGGTATTTGTAAAAGAGTCAAAGGGCGGCTTTCTGAAATTTTACATCAGCCGGATTGACCGGATAGAATACATCCGGCGTAAAACGGCGCAGGTATATCTGGGCGGCGTGCTTCCGCTTCTTACAGCGGGGATTATATTTTTAGCGGGCTGTTTTTTGTTTTTATATCCGTTGGAGCTGGTGGGAGAAATCGGGGCAGAGGAGTTGGTAAGCGCGGCGCTTTTGCTGCTTCGGATCTGCCTGGCCACCTCCAAAAGCGTCGTCCCGCCGTCCATGAAAACGGTCTCTCCGTTCTCCGGAATGCCGTTTGTCTGTTACTATTTACTGGTGATTATAAAAGAGCGTTATCTGCCGGGGATGTATACGCTGTATCCGGGGGAATGGGCGGCGTATCAGGAATACTGGGGCCCGGACGGCAGCGGGATCTGGTGGATGCTCGGGATGTGCTCGGCGGCGCTTTGGGGGGTGCATGGGGCGCTGCTGTATGGGAAGCTGAAAAATGTGTGACAAAAAGCCATGTGTGTGGGCAGATCTGTAGAGAGGGATTAAAGAGTACAGAGGGGGTCCGCATTTGTGCGGTGTTCATGGATTAAGAACTTCTAAACAGCCCCATTGAATTTTCTCAATGCGGACGGAACCGCCCTAAACGCGCCATCCATGGCGCATTAGGGCTTCCACGGACATCCGTGTCCGTGGATTCCTGGCTGCTGTACGGGCTGTTAAGATGTTCTAAATCCAATCACAATGCACAAATGCAGACCCCCTCTGCCGCAGGCTCTCCCTGACTACGTTTCTCATAACCCGCAGGCTGAGATGTGGCGTTCGGGGTAAGCTGCCGCCGGAGTGTGGACGGTGTTGGCCGGTTGTACGGCAGAGCGGAGAATGGAGCGTACAGACTGGGTAGTAGAAGGGTGTCTAAGCGACTACAGCGAACTTTACTGGAGCTGTATTTCATCAGGAATTGTTTTAAACAGATTTTTATCAGGAAATGCCTTGGATTCTGTTCTATATGTAATTATTTAGTTCGTTGAAGGATTAAGCCGACGACCTACAGCATGCACCCTCTGTCTTAAGATTTAGGAAAACGTAGTCCGTCAGGGGACAGGGCAGGCGGGCGGGGTATTGTGATGGGGGTTAGGGGTTCTTAAGCATCCGTACACAGCCAGGAATTGGCGGACAGGACGTCCGCCAAAGCCCTAAAGCGCCATGGATGGCGCGTTTTAGGGCGGTTCCGTCCGCATGAAAGAAACGATGTTGGATGCTTTTAGAACCCCTTGCCGCCTGAACACAGCCCCGCCCGCCTGCCCTGTCCCCTGGCGGACGGCGCTTTTATCCCAAATCGCCCCCTTTTTTGTTGGATTGGAGGATTTGTTTATGGTTTATGTGGAAGTGGAACATGTGACGAAGAAGTTTGGTGATGATGTGATTTTGGATGATATTGATTTATCGTTGGAGCAGGGCAGGGTGTATGGGATTTGCGGGAATAACGGTTCGGGGAAAACGGTTTTGATGAAGTGTATCTGCGGGTTTTTGCCGGTTACTTCGGGCAGGATACGTGTTGCGGGGAAGACGGTTGGCGTGGAGGTTGATTTTCCGGAGAGTATTGGGGTGATTATTGAGACGCCGGGGTTTCTGACGAATCTGAGCGGGATGCGGAATCTGGAAGTTTTGGCGGGGCTTAAGGGGATTGTTTCGAGAAAGGAGATCCGGGAGGCGGTTTTAAAGGCGGGGCTGGATCCGGATTTGAAAAAGGCGGTTTCTAAATATTCTCTGGGAATGCGCCAGCGGCTTGGGATTGCACAGGCGATTATGGAGGATCCGGAGTTTTTGGTTTTGGATGAGCCGTTTAACGGGCTGGATAAGCATGGGGTGAGTGATATTCGGGCGCTGTTGCTGGAGCTGAAGGAACGGGGGAAGACGATTCTTTTGGCCAGCCATAACAGTGAGGATATTCGGATTTTGTGCGACGGGGTGTTTGAGATGGACGGAGGGAGGCTGCAGGGATGATGCGGGTTATGTGTGTGATGAGGTGGATTTTGGTGGCGATTGCCTGTTTGCTGGCAGGGGGGACGGCTTCTGTGAGGGTGCAGGCGGAGGGATTGGTTTCGATTGATACGGAAAGAAGGTATGAGGGGATGAATGCGTCGTTTGCAAAGGGATATCTGCCTTCGGTGAGGAAGGATACGCTGAGGCTGGTGGTTCCGTTTGTGGCGAAGGCCCCGCTTTCGGAGGAGGCGCTGTATGTCGGGGTGTCGTTTGAGCGGGAGGAGAATGCGCCGTTTGTGTTTCGGAATTATCGCAAGCGGGTGAAGAAATCGGGTGCAGGCGTGTATTTGTACCGGTGTAAGCTTCGGCTGCGCAGGGAACGGGTGAACGGGCAGTATCCGCTGCATTTGACGGTCTGGGCACAGGTGGGGGAGGAATTGGTTTCGCAGGAGTTTACGGTTTATGTGGAGATTTCGGACGGGAAGTCGTCGGCTGTTTCGGGGGGAAGTATGGCCGGGGGTGAAGAGTTTTCGAGGGAGGAAGGAACGCAGGATGGGGGACAGCAGGAGAGCGAGGCGGGTGAGCATGAGGAGGAGGTCTGGCGCCAGCCGAGGGTTTTATTGGTGAAGAGTTGTCTGCGGAAGGTGTCTGCGGCAGGGAGCGGACAGCCGGATGGAACGGATCTGCGGGAAGGAAGCGGAGAAGGGAACGGGCGGCCGGAGGAAACGGCTTTGCAGGCCGGGGGCAGTGCGGTGTGGACGGTGACGGCGAAAAACTGCAGCGGCAGTCAGGGGATGGAGAATGTGAAGGTGACGCTTTTGTATGAGGGGGCGGATCTTTTTTTTGATAAGCAGGCGTGGTATTTTGAACGGGTGAACGCGGGGGGCAGTATGGATTTGTCCCAGGTGGTTTCGGCCGGGGTGAAGGCTGCGGCAGGGCGGGCTTTGGTGCAGCTTCAGTTTGAGTATGAGGATAAAAAGGGGAATGCGTACAGTTCGACGGAAACGGTTTATCTGTCAATCCGGCAGGTGCAGAAGGCGCAGCTTTCGGGGCTTTCGTTTCCGGAACTTATTTATGAGTCGGATACGGGCACGCTTTCGTTTCAGGTCCAGAATACCGGGCTTGCCGTTCTTTATAATGCAAGGGTGCGTATGGAGGCGGCGGGGCTGTTTCCCGAAGGGGAAATGTTTTTGGGGAATGTGGAACCGGGGACGTCGGCGGACGGGGAAATCCGGGTGTTTGCGGGAACTTTGGATATGGATGCGGCCGGGAATTTTGCGGAGGACGGCAGGGAAAAGTACGGGGATACGGCCGCCCGGGTTTATTTTTCTTTTGAGGATGAGAAAGGGAATGTGACGCAGCAGGAGTTTTCGTTCCATACTGCAATCCAAAAGCCGGAAACGGTGGAGCTTAAGGTGGATAACCGGAAGGAGGAGACGAATCAGTGGTGGATTACGATTGTTTTTTTTGTTGTTCTTTTGCTGGTTTTGATCATTATATGGCTGTATTTACGTATGAAATATTATCAGAGGAGGGGTACGGTGTATGAGGGAACGAAACCGGTATAGGGATATTGTGGTGATTGGGGCGGCGCTGCTTTTGTTTGTGTATGCGAAGGGACGATTTGATTTTTGGCAGTCGGAGCAGAGGTCGTATGGTTTTCTGGTTTGGTCCCAGTCGAAGCTGACGCAGGCGGTGGTGGGTGAGTTTGCAAATTTTTTGGGGATCCGGCAGTTTTTGCCTTCGGCTTCGGCGGATGTAACGCTGAAGTTGGAGGGGTATTCGCTTGAGACGGAATTAAAAGGAGTTTGTCTGGACGAGTTTCCTCTGCGGTGGAAGGATGCGGAGGATACGGTGAGGCTTGGGGATACGGCGGCTCTGTTTTTGGGGAAGGACAGCTTTGCGGCGTTTTCGGATCAGAACGGGTATGGCCCGACGAAGGGGCAGGTGGAAGCCTGGATTGCCGGGTATCCGAAACTTCGGATTACGGTGGTGGATGAAACGGGGAAGGAGCGCCCGGGCAAGGTGTTCGGCATTTTGGAGGAGCCGGAGGGGATTGTCTGTATGGATAAGGAACAGATGGAGCAGGTATTCGGCTCCGTATGCCGGGTGCGGGGCGGGTATCTTGAAATACACGGGTATAGGAACACGCAGGCGGCAAAAGAGGCGCTTCTTGGCGCGGGGTTTTCGGTGGAAGAGCTGCAGTCTGGTGAGTGAGGACGTGTATAATTTTTTGTGCATTACGGTATTTGGGGGATGGTTAACGAATCTAGCGCTGCATCCGGCCAGGAATTGAAGTTTGGAATCATTTGCTTCGCACCATTGCGTCGTTAAAATTTCTAGACGATACCACCGTATTGTCGTGGAAATTTTGCGGTACAAAGCAGGCGTCTCCAAATTTCAATTCCTGGTCGGATGCAGTGCCAGGGCGTTTTTGAAAAATGCTTTCCGACAGATCAGTTTCGCATTTGGGGGGGGATTTGTAATCGTTCCATTCTATATTATAGAAGGAAGAAATTTATCTACAAGCCTATCCGGATTCAAAAGAGGCCCGCAGGGCAATTTTTGAGTATATAGAAAGGTGGTGTAACTTTTCGGCTTTTAAAAGAGGGGCTTTTTCAACAGCTCGTTTTTTGTCTAAGGTATTGACATAGATCTATATGACAAGAATGATTTTTTTAACATGTTCTGATAAAAACAGATTAAAAAATGAGAAATTTACTTTGCATTTTGGTTATCAATCTATGCATTTCTGCCGATGTAACATACAAAGATCGTATTGTCTGATAATGGCGGTCACAGTTAAAAATACATGAACGGAATCATAAAAAGTTTCAGGGAGGAAATGAGATATGAGTATGGCGGCAAATGGAGGGATGAATGGAATCCCAACTGGTTTTTCGGCAAAGACAGCAAGCACAAACAGTGCGGCAAGTCAGTTGGCCATGATGCAGAAAATGAAAAGAAAGGTTCAAAGGCCCAAGAAGAAGTTGAATTATAACTCCAGGGAAATTGCCAATCAACTCCAGCGTGCTTCTAAATCGAGGAATGCAGCGGCCGTTGTGACCAGGGCAAAAAGAAAAGTTGCCGTATTGTTATCGGCAAAAGCCAGCGGACAGTATAAAGACGCTGATGTCCGGGCTGCTCTGGCACATGCGAGGAGAATGGTGGAATGTTCCCGGATGAAGGTGCGCAATTTAAAAGAAGAAGAACTGTTAAAAAGCCGTAATGACAAAGATCATACGGTAAGGGAGCAGAAGAAAAAAGGGGAAGTCAAACGTCGCGTCCATCAAAAGGAAAGGGACATGAAACTGAAAATGACGATTGAGGAAAACCAGCAGATTTTAAAGGAAAAGATGCGCCGCCAGGAGTTAAACCAGAAACGGCGTATGCACCGGAGCGAGGAACAGGGAAAAATAACCGAAGCGGATATGAAATACCTCAAAGGTTTGGGAGAAAACGATCAGCCGGTTCATAGTGTTGATTTGGGCAGCGTGGCTTTGGAGATAAGTCTTGCCGCTGAGCAGATGGCGGAGCTGCAGCGTATCGAACAGCAAATAGAGCAGCAGGTAGAAATACAGGTTGAGATGGAAATGAGCGGCTTAGAAGCAGGTGCCGCGGATATTGCTTCGGCAGAAACGAGCCTGTCTTCCGGAAGTTCATCCGGTGAAGCCGCAAGCGTGCAGGGAGCGTCCGTGGATGTGATGGTATAGGGCAGGACTTTACATCAATTTATTATTTTGGTACAATACCCTCAGTGGACAAGAGGACTTTTTGGGAGTGTTCTTGTTTGCCAAGGGTAAATGAAATACAAGAGGACAAGGAGAACGCAGTAGATGAAACAGGATGTAATCATAATTTTGGATTTGGGCAGTACGCAAAATACGGTAGTTGCCCGTCAAATTCGCGAACTTGGCGTATACAGTGAGATTCACCCGCATGATATCACAGCAGAAGAACTCAAATCATTTGATAGTTTAAAAGGTATTATTTTAAATGGCGGCGAAAACCGCATGGTGGACGGCAAACCGGTGGAAGTCCTTCCGGAACTTTACAGTCTGGGCTGCCCGATGATTTCTGTTGATTACCCGCAGTCGAAGTGTAAAGTGCAGTATGACGCGCCTTTGAATCGGGAAGCATTGAAAAAGTTTGTATTTGATGACTGCGGTGCGTCAGCAAATTGGAATATGAAAAATTTTATAGAGGATCAGACAGAGTTAATCCGGCAGCAGGTCGGGGATAAAAAAGTGCTGCTTGCTTTGTCCGGCGGGGTAGATTCTTCCGTAGTGGCGGCCATGCTGATTAAGGCAATTGGGCAGCAGCTTGTTTGCGTACACGTCAACCACGGCTTAATGCGGAAAAATGAATCGGAAAGCGTGGTAAAGGTTTTCCGTGACGAACTGCATGCCAATTTAATTTATGTGGATGCTTCCGAGCGGTTTCTGGGCAAACTGGAAGGCGTTGCGGATCCGGAACAGAAGCGGAAAATCATTGGCGGTGAGTTTATTCGGGTGTTTGAAGAAGAGGCAAGGAAGCTGGAAGGAATTGATTTCCTGGGCCAGGGGACGATTTATCCGGACATTATTGAAAGCGGGACCAAAACGGCTAAGATGGTGAAGTCGCACCATAATGTAGGCGGCCTGCCTGAGGATTTGCAGTTTGAGTTGGTGGAGCCGTTAAAGCAGCTTTTTAAGGATGAAGTGCGCGCCTGCGGCGTGGAACTGGGTTTGCCTCATGACATGGTATACCGCCAGCCGTTCCCGGGACCGGGGCTGGGAGTCAGATGCCTGGGAGCCATTACGCGGGATCGCCTGGAAGCGGTTCGCGAGTCGGATGCGATCCTAAGGGAAGAGTTTGCGAAAGCCGGTCTGGATAAGAAGGTATGGCAGTATTTTACGGTGGTGCCGGATTTTAAATCGGTCGGGATGAAGAACAATGCGCGGGTATTTGAATATATGGTGATAGTCCGTGCGATCAATACGGTGGATGCAATGACAGCGTCGGTGGAAAAGGTGGACTGGAATGTGCTTGAGAGGGTGACGGAACGGATATTGGCAGAAGTTGGGAATGTGAATCGAGTTTGTTATGATATGAGCCCGAAGCCGCCGGCTACGATTGAGTTCGAATAAGCAAAAATGCTTAGTAAACCCAGTGTTTATGCGGGTTTGCGGCATTTTGAAATGTCTTTTGATAACAAATTGATAACAGTCGTTTGAGTGCGATTATTCTTACTGTCAAGTGGTTTGTTGGTGGGGGAATGATTTTTAAGCGGCTGGCTAATGTTCAGAGCCATACTCGGAAATATTACATATTTCCGAGTTGTGGCGTATCCGCCAAATGGAGTTTTGCCAATATATGCTCTTGAATGTAATCATTCATCGCATATATTGTCCAAACTCCGCTTGGCTCTGAACGAATCCATATTAAAACGCCCTTAGCTGTGGGTAGGAACTCATGGCTAAGGGCGTTTTTGTCGTGCTTTTTAATTGATGAATGGGGGTGATGGTTAAAGCGGTTTTTCCATAATGTAATTCGTCAAGGGGATATTTGACCTGATTACCTGCTGTTCTTTAATTATGTTATATCCTCTGTGAAGAAAGAACGGCTTTGCAGTGATGGAAGCATGTGTGGTTATTTTGCTTACCTCAAAAGCGTGTTCCAGTTTATCGCAGATAGCGGTGGCAATCCCTTGGCTTTGATAGTCCTTGTGGACATAAAGTCTGTCAAGGTAGCCTGTTTTGTCAATATCGCCAAACCCTGCTATGATGCCGCCTTTTATGGCAACAAGTGAGAAATGCTCGGATAAAGACAGGTTCCATTCATTTATGTCTACATTGCCAGTTGCCCAGACGTTTAACTGTTGGTCTGTATAGTCTTTGGCATTTATGGAATGGACAGTCTGATAAAACAGCTCCGCTAAGTATTTACAGTCCGAGGGGCGGTATTCTCTGATAATCACGTTTTTTACACCTTCCAATCTGGCTTGGTTAGTCTGGCAGCTTGTCTTTGAACGCTTCGACTAAGGCATCGCTCAATTCATCAGAGGGAGATTTCGCCCAATGCTGCGTGGTGTCAAACTTCGGG
>OFFK01001448.1_pt1 | contig 16782 bp, 24 predicted proteins | sample 1521361 | NCBI WGS metagenome assembly OFFK01 (sample SAMEA3504096, study PRJEB24116) | mouse gut metagenome | biome: mouse gut; feature: mouse-associated habitat; material: faeces | place: Denmark | collected 2011
TGGCGATCATGTAAACAATCTTTTCCAGGTTCTCCTGCTTCTGCCCTGCAAGCTGCCGCTCGTCAATGCCCAGCGGCAAATCGTTATAAAAACCCGCCATCCTCTCCAGGGCGACCTGGGTGGCGTTGAAATTTACCATAAGGCGTTCCGGGTCGCCCCAGGGGGAAAGCGCCGCCTTAAGGGCTGCGGTCTTTCCCCCTTTGGATCCGCCCCAGTTATATACAAAAAATATCCGCTGTTGAATGATCTTAAGAAGCGGGGCGGCAAAGCTGGCGGCCAATATAAACCGGAACTTGTCCCGGCTCCGGTGCGGCTGCATGGTACTAATCCAGCCATCGAAGGTTCCGGCGGTGTGGTAAGCTGCCGCCCAACCTCTTAAGGATGGCTCAATATCCAGCACTATGTCGTCCCCGTGTCCCGGAAGGAACCGGCCGCGCGTCTGCCAGCCGAAGGTTGACGTACTATCTGCCTTTTGTATGATGTCTATGTTCTCCGCCTCCAATGCGGCCAGAAAGCTCACCACCTGCTTGGCGTTCTCGCTGGTTATGGTGCATCCCAAATCTGCCAGGGCGGTTATATTCCGGGAAGTGAAAATAGTAGAACGCGGGTATATAGCCCGGCTCCACTGCCCGTCCCGCTTAAATGCAATCTCTATTTTTTCCTCGCCCGTTTCCATGCTCTTAAGCCGCTGGGTTAATATAATCGGTGTTCTGCAGACCACGGTCGGTATCGCTTTCTTTTCGTCTATGTGGCTTATGCCCTTCTCCGAATAGATCCAGCCCTCCGGCTGGCGAAGGTTCGCGGGCGCCCCCTTTATGGCTTCCGGTATCGCCCCGGATAGGTCGTCAAGGTCTAACTTCTGGGCGTGCTTTATGGCTTTCTGTATCTTCTCGGATGCCTTTTCCGCTCCGTCCCTTAAATAAAGCTCCGACGGGTCCTTGACTCCGAACTGCTTACAGCTCCAGGTGTAAACCTCGCCTAAAAATTCTTCCTCCTTCAATATCCGGCAAACTTTAGCGAGGAACGTCTGGCCGCCCTGGTCTGGTTCCTGGTGTATATATAACTTAATGTCCTGCAGCTTTGGAACCATCCGGGCGTTGAAATTCGCCGCCCCCGGTGATCCGAGTGCTGGAATTTTTAAATACCATAAAGTCTGGGTATCGCTTTCCCCTTCTACCAGGGCCGCCCATCCGGTTTTCCGGATTTCCGGCAGCCGCCAGTCGCCGTATAAAATCAGCTTCCCGGAACTGCCATAGCTCCATCTAAATTCCTTGTCCCCGTAACGCTTCCGAAAGATCGGGGTAGTGTTTTCTTCGTTGAAGTAAGGCGTTTTAAGATACTGCGTCCCGTCCCGGTCCTTGGCGGTACTGATGCTGCAGGTTTCCTTTAAGAAGTCCTCCGGCAAGTGCTTATTGAAGGAATACTCCGCGAGGGTATAGCTCTTGTTCTTCGGCTTGGCTGGCTTGTTTTTCTTCGGGTCCGGCTCGGTCAGCTTTCCGTACTTCTCTAAAATCTGCTTATATGCTTCCTTGGTATCTACGCCATGAAGCTCCGCCCAGAAACTTACAAAGTTTCCGCCCCTGTCCTCTGAGAAGCAGTGCCACTGCCCGGTCTTTAGGTCTGCGCTGAAACTGTTCTTTTTGTCGTCGTGGAATGGGCAGCGGCCGACAAGGTTCCCGCCGGATGGCTTGGCCCCTTTTATGGCGCTCCTATATTCCGCTTCGTAGTTGACGAAGCCGTCTATATTAAGCTGTTCGGCCTGCATCCTATCAACTCCTTAATTTCCTTGCGGGTCATATATACTACCCTTCCGCGCTTTTTGTCCCTTGCCGCCTGGCAGATTTCCCGCCACATCCCCTCGCTGATCCGCCCGCCTATGATAATCAAAAGAAATTCGTCAGCCTCCCGAAGCTCCTTAATGCCTATATCAAGCCCAATCTGCCGCTCCTTCTTCTGGTCCTCATTAAGGAACTGGGTATAGAATAAATGCGGGGCGACCGGAATCTTACCCTCCAAAACAACTTGCCTGCAGAAATACCTCGCCACCCTGCGGTTAAATTCCATCCCGCTTTCCGTGAACGCTCTATAACGTGAAATTATATATACCTTTTCCATGCGCCTATCCTCCAACGTCTTTTGGGGCTGGGGGGGCAAGCGCCCCGCCCCAGCCTGTGCCTTTAATTAAAGGGCAGATCCTCGTCGATTCCGTCCGGTATGTTCATGAAGCCTGCCTCGTCGGTTTTCGGTGCTGCCGGCCCGTCCTGGGCGTTCCCTCCGGGCGCGTTGTAGTCCGCGCCCTCTACATCGAGCTGGCGGTACTGCTGCTTTACGCAGTCCTTCATGGCTTCGGCTTCCTTCGCCTTTTCCGGGCTTAACTTCCCGACGAAGGTGAATACTGCCCGGCTGTACGCAATCCCGGCAGCGTTCTTTTCTTTCTTCAGCGCGATCTTGGTTACTACCTGCCAGCAACGGAAGCCCTTAAGAATCACCCGCTTGGCGATATAGTCCCTCATATATTTAAGGCTGGTCGGCGGCAGGGAAAGCACCAGGGGTACGGGGTTCCCTTCCCGAAGAATAAATACCCGGTGTACGTTCTTGCAGGCCTTCCCCTTGTCGTCGCTGCCGAACTGGTTATAGGGGCAGCTCGCGCAGTCCCTAATTTCCCCGGTTTCCCTCTCTACGCCCTGCTTTCCGTCGTAGCTGCTGCAGTCCGGCTGTTCGTTGCCCCCGGCGAACTTCTCGCGCCAGTATGCGTTGACCGGGTGGTGATCCAAAATGACGCCCACGATTTCTGTTGCGCTCTCCGGGTTCTCATCGTCCTCTCCCGGAAGCTCAAACGCAAGCCCGCCGCCGGAAGGAATCTTAACGCGGTCGAAAGGAAGGGCGCCCAGCCCGTCCATTTCCTCCTCTATCGCCTGCGCCAGATCTCCGCTGATGGTCTGCAGGTCGAAGTTGCCTACTACTGTCAATTCGTTTTTTGCTTTAGCTTCTGCCATGGTCATATCCTCCTTTTCTTTACGCACCCGGCATCATAAGCGGTGCGGCTGCGCCCTGTGCTGCTTCCTTGCCGGCCCCATTAATCTCCTGGGGCTTGATTCTCTCCACCCCCTTAATGCGATAGCAGGTTTCAATGCTGGACTGGCGATATTTGTTTTCGTGCTGCCCATCCATGGTGGTGGTGACAAAATAGCCGTTAGAAAGCCCGGCAAATCTACAGACCACGTCCTCCGGTGTCCGTCTGCTTACCCGAAGCATAATAGCGTCGCCCTCTTTCAAGACCTGGCCGTCGCTTGCCTCCACCGTAACCCTTACGATCTCATTTACTTTTAAAGCCATCCCATGTCCTCCTTAACTTTCTTCCGGATTCCCGTCCGGATCGTACCCTTCAGCTTCCTCCTGCGGCCCACCGTCGCCGTTTTCGTCCCCGCCCTGGGATTCTTCGGCTTCTTCAAACTCAGCCCCTTCCTGGGCTTTCATTTCGGCTAATGCCTGCTCTATCGGTGTCCGGCTGTCGTAGCCGTAATAAAGGTCGTTCAATATCCGGGTAGCGTCTGCCGCCATCCCTATCGCTTCCATGGCAAGCTCCAGCGCCTGGCTGTAAATATCGCCGCAAATGCCCACGCCGTCCTCGCCCTTTACCTGCAATAATGCCAGGTAGTCCTTCATTCCCCGGTCAAGGGCTTTCATCTTCACCCCGATTTTGCTGAAAGCCTCCGCCGCAATCCCATAGCCCTCATGCTTGCCCTTTACCTGCTTAAGTGGCCAGCCGCTTTCCTCAGCCTCCATCCGGCGCTTATCGTAGAAGAACTTAATAACCTTCCCTACATTGGTCTTAAGATCCTTTTCCGATTCCAGCCTTGCGTCAATTTCCATCTGCTCGTAATCCGCCATGATCCTTACCCCTCCTTTTTCTGCTTGGCGTTCTTCGCCGCCTTATTGGTTTCTTTCCTCTTGGCTACGTCGTAATACTGGTAGGGCTTAATAAAGGCCTCGAAGTCCTCCGGCAGCTCGCCGTCGTTTTCTTCCACAAGCCCCGCCATGGCTCCGTTCAAGGTCTGGGGGTTTACGGTGCGCTTAATAATGTCGCCCAGCCCATGTTCCTCCAATGTGTCAAAAAAGGCATCCTCGTCGCACTCACCAATCTTGTTGTACTTGGTCTTATCCTGCAAGCTGTAAAGGAAGCCGCCCCGGCTTACCTTCGGGCTTTCCGCGTCGATCATTGCCTGCGCCAGCTCGTTGCACTTTTTCTCCAGCTCCTTGTTGTTCTCGGTGGTCGCCTCCTTCAGCTCGTCCTTCTTGTCCAGAAGCTCCTTATACTCGTCAATCAATGAAAAAATATCTGCCACTTTTAGTCCTCCTTTTCTTCAAGCTCTGATAATTCGTCTAAAAATTCATAAAGCGTGGTTACTTCGCTTTCCTCCAGCCGGTCCTCGATCTTCTCCGCAAACTCGCAGAAGCGGTCGTAAAGTGGGCGGGCTTTTTCTTTTTCCTTTGCGTTCTCCGCCCTAATTTCTTCGTAAAGCTCCGATTCAAGTATGACGTCGCGCTTCGCTTCGGAAACAATGACGGGCTTATATCCCCGCTTCTTAAGTTTCTCCATGTCTGCCTGGTTGCTTACTGGCACGGCTTTCGCCCCATGCTCGTTTATGAAGTCCTCGGCTATTTCGTTTTTCAGCCCGCTGGGAACGCTGTAGGAATTTATATATACCCCACTATAGGAATTAAGCGACCGTTTGGTTGTTTCTGCGTCCTTTAATTCCTCGACCATCCGGGCGGCGTACCACTGAACGTCGAAGCTGTTTACTATGCTTCTGTCGCGCTCCAATCTTACGACCTTCGGCTTAAAGTCTATCCCTATATCTTCCAGCCTCGGTTCCTTGCAAATGAAAAGCCCGCCTACAAAAATACGGCCTTTGTTTTCCTCGTCGTCCAATACTGCGCCGTAGCTGGTGTCCCGGTGGGTATATCCTTCCTGCAGGTGCAAATTACAATCTTGTATTTGCTGGTATTCCTCCGGCGTTATCCCGCCGACCTCAATAATTAAGCTATGCTCCGGTACTTTCTTCCACACGGCCTCTGGCTCTACGAAGAAAGTAGGAACCAAAACGCCGCCATATCTGCGGGACTTTACAAGTCGGGGCCGCCAAATTTCCCGGCGGCAGTAATTCTGGAAAACAACAGTTTTTCCTAAACGAAGCAAAACAACGGTAGCGATCTTATAGCCCTCTCCGTGGTTCCCGATCATGGCGCTGTCTTTGTTCTTCGTGGTGACTCCGAAAAGAAGCGTTTTTATATCCAGGTCGCTATGTTTGTTTCCGATTCGGATGGTCTGGGTCCCGCTGTCGTAATCAAAAAACATTTTATTGCTGGAGTCCCTGGTTTCCTCGTCTATGGAATTTTGAAAGTATTCCCTTATTGCTTCGGTGGTTCCCCATTCCGGGACGTAATCTGCGCTTATGCTTAATTCGTATTTCCGCATTTCCTCGCCTCCTGCTCCTTATATTCTTCCATGGTAGGGCGCGGCCCGTCTAAGTCGTCCCAGGTGTATCTCTTGTGGTTCTGATCCTCCCATAAGCTCCGGTAGCAATTCCGGCAAGCGCACCAGCCGGAAAGCCAGCGCATAGCTCCCCAATATTCCGGCTTGCCACAATGCTTACAAATTACAATTTCTTCTTTCTGCTCGGTATGTTCTGGCATGGCTCTTTATCCCTCCTTCTGGTTAAGTGGGCACCACTTCGGCGCCGTCTTTGTCGGTATCTCGCTTTCTCTGCTCCGGGTGATGATCCGGTGCGCTAGGCACTCGGTTTTTGCCTCCGGGTGCATACAATAGAAAATGTTACGGCCGTTTCTTACAATCCCCGGCTCCATAAGCTGGCAAGTCTTACAAACTGCCTTTTCTTTGCTCGGTTTACTCATGGCTTTTCTCCTTCCTATTACCACAGATTCGTTTTAGGTTTCGGCTCCGCTTTCTTCTCTGTATACTTAAGCTCAATCGCCTTTATGTTGCCGTCCTCGTCTGAATGGACTTCCATGTTTGAAAGCTCCAATTCTTCAATAATTTCTTTCAGCGGTCTGCTGTATACCTCGCTTAACTTCACTTCGGCTCCTCCTTCCTTACTCAATTAAAAATACTGCCTCCAATCATCCACAATGGTCTTTGCGAGATCCTCTTTCTTGGAAAGCGCCTTTAAGATAACCTCGTCTACGGTTTTCTCTACCACCAAGTGAATATAGGTGCATACGTTCCGCTGCCCTATCCTGTGGATTCTGGCCAGACTCTGGCTGTACGCTGCGTAGTTAAAATTTTCGCTGTAATATACGCAGGTATCTGCGGCGGTTAAGGTAATGCCCAGCCCGGCGGTGTCAATCTGGGCGAGGAATACTTTTATTTCCGGTATCTTCTGGAAGTCCGCCACAATCGGCCCCCGGTCGTCAATCTTGATGTCGCCGTATATGCTCCGGTACTGTATCTTTTTCTTTTCCAGGAGCTTCTGTATCAGGTCAATTTCCGGGCGGAAGCGGCAGAACACTACCAGCTTCTTTCCCTCGCCTATAACGTAATCTTCTAAAATATCATCCAGGGCGTTTAGCTTCCCCTTAAAGACAAGCTCCGGCTTCGTTCCTTCGTCCGCCTGGATAAAGCCCCCGGTAAACTGTTGCAGCCTCAGAAGTTTTGTAAGTACGGTCGGGGCTGTAATCATGCCGCCGTTCTCCAGCTCTGCGAAGCTGTCTTTCTTAATCTTGTCGTAAAGCTGCTTTTCCTTGCCTGTAAGCTGAATGTACCGGGTTAAAAATGTCTGCTCTGGAAGGTCCAGGGCTTCGTCTTTCGTCACCCGATAAGCTATGCTATGTTCCTTCTGGATGAGCTGGTCTAAGTCCTTATAGCCTACGATCTGCTTTCGGTTAAAACCGCCCATAATAGCGTAGCGGTTGCGGAAAGCGTAATAATTCCAGCCGAAGATTGTAGGGTTTAAAAATCGGTACTGGCTGAAAAGGTCTATAGCGTCATTCTGCACCGGGGTTCCGGAAAGAATAAGTTTATACTTCGCAACGTCCCCAATCTGGTGCATGGCCTTGCTCTGTTCGGCATCGTGGGTCTTGATGCGCTGGCTCTCGTCTGCTATAACCATATCCGGCTTCCAATCAATAAGCGCCTCAAAAAGCCCCTCCCGCCATGTGCTTTCGTAGTTTATGACCGCAACCTTCAAAGCCTTAAAGGGGAAATTTTTAAGGGCTTCAAGTTCCTGCAGGCGTTTCTTCTTATCGCCCAGAAGCACGTTCACCTTGTATCTAAAGTCTGCGTAATCGCTAAATTCCTTCGGCCAAACGCTACACACCGAAGTCGGCGCAACTACTAAAACCTTTTCTATTTCTCCCTTTTCGTAGGCGGCCCCGGCGATTGCAATCGCCGTCAATGTCTTTCCGCAGCCCATCTCGAATAAAAGCCCGAAGCCTTTACCCTGGGCAGCCTGCTGTGTCTTTGCCATCCTGTGCCTCCTGTTCTTTCAAAAATTCTATAATGCTTTTCCCTATCGCCTCCGCAAGCGGAACCGTCACGGCGTTGCCGAACTGCTTATAAGCCTGGCTGTTGCTTACCACTTGCCGCCACGTATTCATGGGGAAGCCCTGGAGCCGTCCGTACTCCGTGGGGGTCAGCTTCCTTACCCGGAAGCGGGAATAATCTACCACCCCGTGCGCTATTTTTTCTTCGCTCATTCATCTCTACCCTCCTTCTTTTCAATTACTGCTGGCGGTCCTTTGTAGTCGGTGGATAGGAGCGTCGGGGAAATTCCTATAAAAGTCCCCATGCCGTTCCTCTGCACCTTGACTATGCCGTCCTCTATGGCTCTTTCAAGCTCTGGGGGGGGTACTGCGTTCCTCAATCACAGTTTTAGGTTCGTTGCAATCCGAAGATAAAAGCGCCGGAGCCACTCCTATGGAAACTCCATAACCTTTTTCCATTGCCTTTTTGCTAAACTGTCTATTATCTACGCATACCTCCGTAATGGGCGGCGGCACTTTCTCAACCAGATAATTTTTGCTGCTGCCGCCCTCGGCTCCCTTCAAGCAGTGGCTGATTCCGTCCTGCCTGGTTTCTAAGCCCCTGGAATGCATGAGGGCGCTGGCGCAGGTATCGCCCGGCGGTATGAGGTCTTTCCCCTGCCTCTGGATCACTCCGTGCAAGTCCTGGGCGGTCAAGGTAAACATTTCTTCCTCGTCCTCCTTCGCCCTCCTGCCGTTCTGCTGCTTGACTTCCCGGTCGGGTGTAATGGTAGCGTGTACGTTGCCCATTTTTGCCAGCCTCTGCAGTGCCTGGTCTATGATCTTCTGCGCCTTGTCGTCGTCAATGTAGAAACTTTCCGGTACGTCCTTTTCTAAAACACTGGATAGCTTCGGGATCCACTCGTGCTGTTCGGCTGGGTATCTGTAAGCCCCTTCCATGGTGTCCCGGATGCCGATTACTATGTATCGCTCCCGGTTCTGCGGAACGCCCCACCACTTGCTGTTGAAAAGTTGGTAGTAGCTCTTATAGCCTGCCCTCCCGTATTCCGCCGCCAATACTGGCAAATAGGGGCCGAGCGCCTTTACGTTCTCAGCAATCAATATCTTCGGTAGCTTGTCCGGCTCCTTCTCGCCCGCCTCCTGCAGAAGCCTCATAATTTCAAAAAACATCCCGCTCCTGGTGGCTGCCCTATAGTTTCCTCCGCCGCACTTCGGGCAGGCGTTCTCCCCGGTATAATTCTTATAGCCAACCTCCCAAACCTCACCGCAGTCCGTACACTCCAGCTTAATTCCGGCTTGCTTTCCTGCGGCGCTTAAGTCCTGGCAAGGGAAGCCAAACGCCCAGGCATCCGCTTTTGGGATGTCCTCTATGTGAAGCTCCTTTATGTCTGCCTGCTCGACGTGGTCGCCTATGTTCTCCCGGTAGGTCTGTACTGCGAACTTATCAAAGTCCCAGGCCTTTAAAATCTTAAAGCCTGCCTGCTGCAAGCCCAGCCCCAAACCTCCGCAGCCGCAGAAAAAGTCGTTTACGGTATACAAAAATCTTTCCTCCTATCTGGAAAGCACGGCCTTTAAAAATTCCTTTATGGCTTCCTGCAGCTCTGCCTCCTTCTGGTGGTCTGAGGCTCCGCCTGCCAGCTCCTTGCTCTCCGCCTCCAATATCCGGCTTACTTCGTGAAGGGTAAATGCTGCCGCCATAGGTCTTTCTTTCTGCCGTGCCTTAATCAAGGAACCGACCAGGCTTCCCATGGTTACGGCGAAAAGCGGATCCGGGATGTCATGTCCTACAAAAGCCTCATTTGCATCAATGATTTTTGCTTTTCCGCTCAAAAACTCCGCCGCCTTGGATACGGTGAAACAAATAGCCGTATCTCCGGTAATCTCCTTCGTGGTTCCGTCGTGTGCTACAATGGTTACTTTCACTTCGCTCGTCATGTTCATATCTCCTTTTTGGTTTTTATCTATATCAAGGCTTAAAGCCTTAATAGCTTCGTCGAGGGCTTCCGTAAATGCAGCGACAATTCCATATAGCGGATCCATTATCGCTTGTTCCCGCCCGTCCGGTAACTGTAAGACGACCGAATTTTGATCCGGTTAAATCTTTAGCTTTTGCCATCTGCGACCTCCTTTCCTGGTGGCTCGACCAGCCCGAAAGTAATCAGGCACATATTGGCACCCCTTACTTGATGCTTGAAAAGCGGAAACTTGACCGGGTACTTATAAAGCGGCTCCGGGTCCGTTTTCATCCGCTCTGCGTCTACTGCCTGGGCGATTTCGTTAAGCCGCTGCCGCTCCGCCTCAATGGGTCCCGGAAGCCGTACTATTCCGGCCAGCTTGTTTAAAAGCTCAATCTCTGCTGGTCCGTAAAACATCCGCTCCGCCCTGCTCCACTTCATTTTGCTCCAGCTCTTAATAATCGTGAATTGTGTGTTATCGGCATCTTTTATAAGGATCTGCCCGTCCTTCATTGCCATCTTCAAGGGTCTTTCGCCTCCTTCTCTGTATAAAAAGTATGGTTCCCATGTATGAAAAGCCGTTCAAGGTTCCGGCCGTGCCAGGTGCTTTTCCCGTCCTCCGGTGTCCGCTCGAAGTACAGCGCCCCCTGGCTTTCGTCCCAGCCCATTTCCTGTATCAAGTCAAGGGCTGCCCAGCAATCCGCATCCGGCTTGACCGCCTCGTATCTTCCGTTATGGTAGGAAGTAAAGGCGTTCTTCTGGGAAATAACACCCGCCACGGTGTCCGGGAATTCTCCGGATTTTGTCCGGTTGTAAATAACCAGAATAACAAGGGCTTTTCCTTCGGTGTCCTCGCCCTCCGCCTCCGCCATTGCCATCTGCGCCGCTATGTATTCCTCGCTTGCGCTCCACCCTAAATCCCGCCCCCTCTGTGGGGCTGTGGTCGGCTCTGTCGTGGTTTCCGGGCTTGCGGTGGGGATTCCTTCGACCGTGCGTGCAAAAGGCGGCCCTGCGGCTTCCTGGCGGCTGGCGGCGGCTGGCATGGCAAGCACAGCGCCTCCGACCGCGAAAAGGATAAGTCCGGCAACGGAAAGCATTTTCATAAGCCTGCGCCTCCTTCTCCTACGCCTCTTTCTTCTGCCCCGTTTCCTCCGTTCTTCCATCGTCAATTCCCCGCACCTCCCTAATAAAACTGTTTGTTCAAGAGGCCCAATGCGTCCACCAGGATTCTCTTCTCCTTGATTATGTTCGGGGGGCAGCCCCCTGCTTCCTTGTGGTCCTTCAGGCTCTGGCGGTACTTGTTAAAAAGCAAGGCAACATCGGTTATGCCGTATTTCTCCGGATCCGGATCCGGCTCCTGACTCTTTTCTTCGTATCCCATGCAACCGTCTTCGTGTGTCTTTTTGCCCACGCACTCCCCGTCATGCCCGCAAGTTCCGCAGAGCGCTTCATCGGTCTCCTGGGCGATGGCCGGCTCAGGCTCCTCGCTGTCCGAAACTTCCTGAAAATCAGCATCTATGACATCCGACTCTTTATGCTCCGCCTTATCTCCCGCAAGCGCCGACCTCTCGACCTCCGGGAAGCGGTCTAGCAATTCTACCAGCTTCGCTGCAAGGCGCCCCCATGGGATCTGTATCTGCTCCGCGTCCGGCCCATCCCGAAAAACTATTTTATCCGGGTAGGCGCTCCACCCTTTTCCGTTATCATACATGCTGCCGTAAACAGCTTTGAGTTCCTTTGTAATGGCCGTTTTGTCGCGCCGTGATACGATATGCTGGGTGCTTGGATAGATATCCTTATAAAATTTCAGTATCCGGCTTTCTTCTTTTTTCTCAGCTTTCCCTTCCCCGGCCTCCCGCTTACGTTTTTCTTCCTGCTCCTTAAGCATATCCGGCGGCTCCTGGGCAGCATTGTGCTCCGCAGAGCCAGCTGTCCCCATCTTTTTCTCCTGGACTTCCCTAAGGGCTTTCGCCGCCTCTGCCCAGGTCATTTCCTTGCTTCGGCCCGTCTTTACTCCGTGGGGCGTGCAATCAAAGTAATCTCCTCCGTAGCCTCCGCCGTGGTATGACCTGCCATGCTGCTCTTTCAACCAGGCACCGGTAATCTTGTCCTCCAGCTTAATGCCCAGCCAGCCGTAAAGTCTTTCTATTTCTTCCTGAGTCATGTCCGGCTTTTTGTCCTCGGCTTCCTTCTGCCGTTTCTGCAGCTCCGCCTGCTCCTTCTTCCGCTCGTCCTCGTCCTTTTTCTTTGCGACGTCGCAACGGGAAAAGCAAGTTTTATTTTCGCAATCCTGGCAGCAGGGTGTCGGCTCCTTATCTCCTTCCCGTATCGGTGCAAGTTCCGGGTGCAGGTGCTGGCACTTCTCGCTGAAAAGCCCGGCTTCAATATCAAGCCTCTTTTCGTCGTCCATTTGAGTGCAAGGAAACGGGTTCCCCAGCGGTGCGTCCCTGCAGTACCGTTCTTCCTGCCGTATGCCGCAAGGGCGGGCGCAACTAAAACAAGTGTATTTCCCATCGCCGCACCCTTTTGTGGAAAGTAAGGAACCTTCCGGGTATACTGTTTTCGGAAGTCCGAAGAAAGACTTCGGTTCCTCCTGCTTCTTTTTCATTGCCCTTATTTCCCTTACGGTGGTTTCCTGTGTCACCTTCTCCAGCTCTTCGTCGGGAAGCCCCAGCATCTCCTGTAGCTTGCTTACGCCCATCCCGATGTACTTCTCAGCCATGTGTTCCCCGCCGTCAATGGAAAAGCGGGCGTTGATAGCCATAAAGCGGCTTGCGCTGGAAGCGCTTAAGCCATACTCCCCTTTTGCGAAGTCCCATATACTTTTATAGCCATCCTCCATGAATAGCGCATTCTCGCTGACCTGCCGAAGGAAGTAGCCGACCATGAAAAAGTCCTCGGCGGCACTGTTTAAATAAATTGTTATCCCGGCTTTCAAATCCTGGTATTCCATCTAATCCCTCCTTTTCTGTCTGGTTTTTCCCTATGCCCGGCTTGCTTTCGGTTCCTGTGTCGCCCGGCTAGGCCTGGAGCTTATGAGAAGCTCCGCAATCAATCTATAAACGGCTTCGGTTTTTCCGGTCGGCGGTATCGTCCGCCCCTCTATGCTCTTAAGCTCCGTACCGTCCGCTAAAATATGCTTAATCAATCCGCCCCGCCTCCCTTAATCCGCTCTCGCCAGTCTGAATAAATGCAGACGTAACGCCGGGCGGGCTTGTCTGCCTCGTAAACGGGACAGGTATAATCAACCTTGCCGCTGCCGATCTTGGTCGTCCGGATGGCTTCAAGCCCTGCCAGGTGCTTCCTTGTACAGCGGGCACTTAACTTCTGCTTCGCGCAATACTCGTTAAAGTCGCTCGCCAGGATCTGGTACTCTCCGCTTACTGGCTCTTTCCCGGCAGTGATGCCTGCAAGAAATTTCTCGGTGTCAATGAGGAAAGCCTGCTTTGTGAGGGCCTTCCACTCTGCCATCTCGTCAAGGCCTCCAATGTCAAGCCCTGCCTGGCTGAATATGTCCCAAATAATCGGCATCCGGTTCTCCGGGACTGTCACCACAATTTTCGCAATCTGTATCGCTGTTTTTAAGTCAAGGTTTTCTTTGTCCATGTGTTACTCCTTTTTGCTCGTAATGTTTATAGTTGCCGAAGCCGCCCCGCCCGCCAAAGCGTAAGCCGCCCACGTCCTCATACTGCTGCCCCTTTCCGCTTCTTTTTATCTCCTTCATTTACCAAGTCCGCCATAAAGCGGGTCGCTTCTTTCTCATAAATAGAAAGACCGTTTTTAGATACAGGTGTATTGCTGTTTTTCGCCCTCCGCCGTCCTTTTTAGCCAGGCTGATCGGATATCCGTACTGCACCGGCAGGAAAACCGTTTCATCATTAAACCGTTCAATACAGATCAGCTTGTCCGGGTCGTATCCCATGGCTCTAAGCCCTTCCTGTTCCTGCGGCGATACCCAAAGTGCCAGGGCAATGCGTGCCCCGATATACTCCCTGGCGGCATCCATGGCCAGTTTACTTACTTCTTTTTTTCATCCTTTATCTCCTTTCTGTTTGTAACTTACAAAGTTACTTCCTTTGCAAAAAAAATGTCCCAAGGTCTATCAATATGGAGCAACTCCGTCATAGCTTCAATTTCGTCACTTCCAAATATACCTTTTTTCATCTTCTCATAAAAAGTCTTTTCGGAAATTCCAATAGCTAGCGCTACACTTCTTTGAGACATACCGTTTTTAGCTATAATACCTCTTAACTCATCTGTCTTAATCATTCTAATTCCTCCTTTATTTATGCAAAGTAACTTAATGCGTTACTTATTATACTTTCGTTTTTGTAACTTGTCAAGTTATTTTTTTCTTGACTTATCCACTTTTTGTTGTATAATATCCCTTATAAGGAGGTGAGAAAATGACGGTAGGCGAGCGCATCAAATCTTCTCGTATAGCAAAAGGAGCTACCCAAGAAGAATTAGCAAAGGTTCTTGGTACAACAAAACAAACAATATATAAGTATGAAAATAATATTGTTTCAAATATTCCCTCTGATAAAATTGAAATAATGGCTTCCTTTTTAGGTGTATCAGAATCTTATCTTATGGGATGGTCAGAAGTTATAAACCTATCGCAAAATTACCGTGAAGAAATTATAAAATGCTGTATGCAATTAAATGAAACAAATTCAGAAAAATTATTTCAATACGCTAAAGCTCTTTTAGAAGTACAAAAAGCGGAAAATGAAATAGGAAGGAGGTAACTATGGGGATTCTTGTTGAAATGGTAAAACGGTACTATGCTGAAAAAGAAAGCCGTCCCGGCTTGTACTGGTGCGAGGTTTATAAGGTTCGCGGCATCAATCCAGAAACAAATAGAAAGAAGACTGTGGAAGTTGTCGCCGCCTCAAATGCTCCGGCTGAACAAATTCAATCAAAAAGCGGATTATTGCCTCCTTATGAAATTGAAACGGCTACCCGTCCGGCAACTGATGCACAATTAGAAACAATGCGTAAGCATGGATTTAAGCCTCCAGCTAATCTTTCCACACGGGATGCAAGTATATTCATAACTCGAAGCGTTGAAGGCGAAGCTCTCCAACAGCCAGTTGCTCCCATAGTCTTTGTAGACTATGCAATAAAAAACAATGTGTATATTCCAAAATATGCAAACATAAAAGAAGCGCAAGACTATTTAATAGCTGCGCTTCCTGAAAAGAAAAAAGAAATCAAATCTCTAAAGTAAAAAGGAACCCCGCCCCCAGCCATTGGCGTGGCTTACGGGGACGGGGCGGCTTGTTGGCCATGTTATAAACATTCCGAGCAAATGTATTATAGCATGGTCCGGCCAAAAACACAAGTACAAGGTGGGGCTATTTTGCGCCCGTTTTTAAGGAGGACTATGCTTTATGAAACAAAAAGAATTAAGCCCGGCTCCGGCGGCTTTCAATCTTGAAAACGTCGCTGATCTATATATCCGGGTATCTACAACGGAACAGGCGGAAGAAGGTTACAGCGTAGGGGAACAAGAGGCAAGGCTCCGCGCCTACTGCTCCGCTATGGGCTTTACTGTAAACGCTGTCCATATCGATCCGGGGTACTCTGGGGCTACGCTTGACCGCCCTGGTATCAATCAAGTTATTAAGGACGTGCGGGGCGGCTGCGTGAAAAAGGTTATTGTCTGGAAGCTGGACCGGCTCTCCCGGTCCCAAAAAGACACCCTTGTGCTTCTGGAAGATGTCTTTTTAGAAAACGGCTGTAACTTCGTTTCAATAATGGAAAGTTTTGATACGGCTACGCCCTTCGGGCGGTGTATCGTTGGAATACTGGCGGCTTTCGCTCAAATGGAAAGGGAAAATATAAAAGCCCGCTTAATGATGGGTAAGCAAGCCGGGCTTAAGGAAGGTAACTACTATTCCGGCGTAACTCCTATCGGTTACAAGTCCGAACTGCAGGAAAACGGAAAGCGGACGCTTGTCGTGGATCCGTTTACTTCCCAGGCCGTGAAGGATATGTATAAGCTGTATAGCTCCGGGCGAAGCCTGGGGGAAATAGGCGTTTATGTCCAGGAAAAGTACGGTATCAATACAAAATTCTGCCGGACGGATGCCGCCTCCGCCTGCTCCCGGATTCTCCGTAATCCGGTATACGCTGGCCGGGTCTTTATGAATGACCTGGAATACTCCGGGAAGCATGAGGCGCTGGTTTCCCCGGAAGTCTGGCAAAAGGTAAACGACCGCTTATCCCAAAACAAGAAAGCCTATAAGCGGGCTTACTCCGGTTCGGATGGGCTGCTCTCCGGCTTGCTGTTCTGTGGGGACTGTGGCGCCCGGATGTCTATCCGGCAGTGGGGCTGGAAAACTTCTAAGGTAAATAAGTATATATGTTACTCTGTAAGCCGCTGTAGTAAGCGGATGATCAAGTCGGATTCCTGCTCCAACCGTAAGGAACACTTTACCGTGTCCGATCTGGATGCCCTGGTGTTGGAAGAAATTAAAAAGCTCGCTCTGGATCCGGCTGCCCTGGATGCGCTGGTCGAAGAAAACGCCGGGGAAGCTCCGCCCGACCTTGGGGCGTTCCGGGAACGGTTGGGGAACGTGGAAAAACAAATAACAAGGCTTCTTAATCTCTATCAGACGGGGATTGTCGGGCTGGAAGAAATACAAGACCGCCTATCCGCTCTTAAGGAAGAACGCAAGGCGGCGCAGAAGTGCCTGGAAGAAGCCGAAGCGGAAGACTCCGGGAAAATGTCTAAAGGGGAAGCGGCGGCAGCTCTGGCTTCCCTATCTGGTATTATTGAAGCTGGGGACGGTGATGGGCTTTATGCCCTGGTGCATAGCCTTATAGAAAAAGTCGTTGTACTGAATGGAAATGTAACTATATACTGGGCTTTCTGCTAAAGAAGGGGCGGCTTTTGTTCTATACAACAAATAGCCGCTTACTCTTTATAGTACGCTGGTATTTGTTGTATAGCTTTTCCGTGCGCTGGCTCTCCTGGAAAATAGCGTAATATAGGGCTTTTCTACCGTCAAGAAAAAAGTTAAAAAACTTTCAAAAAGCGCTTGACGTACCGTCTTTTCAGAGTTAAGATACAGACACCTTAAGGGAAGAACGAAGAAAAAACGGAAGCAAGAAAGGCGGTAAAAATAAATGTTGGCATATGGTTACGAAGTAGAAGGAAGCCCGGAAGCTCTGGCGGATGTATCTAAAAATCTGAAAGACGAAAAAAGCCATATAAATTGGTTTAACTTCAATACTGGCGATCTGTACTGGGACGAAAATGGTAACGGCTATAAGGTAGAAATAAATCACGAAGCGAAGCGGGTAACGCTTAATG
>OFFK01001449.1_pt1 | contig 16781 bp, 21 predicted proteins | sample 1521361 | NCBI WGS metagenome assembly OFFK01 (sample SAMEA3504096, study PRJEB24116) | mouse gut metagenome | biome: mouse gut; feature: mouse-associated habitat; material: faeces | place: Denmark | collected 2011
GGTTGTCCGTCTCGTCCAGATCGTGGATGAACATGAGATAGGTCATCTGCTCCACTACGTCCAAGGGATTGGTAATGCCGCCCGTCCAGAAGATTTCCCAAAGGGCGTTAATCTTGTTTTTCAGTTCGCCTGTAATCATACGGTTCACTGCCTTTCGTCCGCATTTTTTATTATTTTACTACAAACGACATCATTTGGGAATACCTGATCAGAATTCAACACGGAAGTGCCACGTATACGTCTACCCTCCAAGAGGGCTTGTCCTTGTTATAAAAGCTCATCTCCCCTGTTCTCAGGCGGCGAAATGGTATCCGCTGAGGCGGCAAGGTGTAAAGGTAACCTACTGGTAAGCCCTTGAAAACACTGGATTTTTTCGGTCTTAAACTGGTACATTTTGACCCCTTTGTAGGCACTGAGGAGCTGGGCCATATGGAGATGGTGGCGGCTGTTGTCCACCAATTGACCCGGAACCTCACCGATGAGGAGGTTCAGGCCAATCCCGCTTTCGCCCCCTACTTCGTGGACCACACCGCCGGGGTCTACCCCACCGCCGCCTCCGGCTTCCCCTGGAGCGCCGGCTCTATCCAGTCCACCGGCGATGTCATCGCCGATCTGACCGAGGACCTGGCCGCCGAGCAGAAGGCACGGCTCACCTACGATAACATTCTCCGGCTGTCCGACGACCCGGATGTAAACAACGTAATCCGCTTCCTGCGGGAGCGGGAGATCGTCCACTTCCAGCGGTTTGGCGAAACGAATCAATCAAGGTAAAGTTAAATCCTCCACTTGATTTCGTAGCTGTCCTCCGTGGCCTTAATCTCCAGAATGAGATAATCAACCACTTCCCTTTTGCCGTCTATGTCCAGTTCATCCCAATGCGCCATATAGCCTTTCAACTGCTCTACATCGGGCTTTTCACTGTTCTCCAGCGGGGAAAGTTCACTTAACTGCTGCCTGTACACGCTGGCCTGTGTGTCAAGTTCCTTGATACGCTTATTGATATACTCCATCAGAACATCATTTGCATCCGACACTTTAGCAACCAACTTATCAATTTCTGCTGTGATTTGCTCCAGCTTAACATTGATTTCATGGATTTTCGGATTTTCATGATTGATTTGCGGCTGTGTCAGCGTTTCAAATTCTTTGACGTGTTCAATCATTTCCTCAAAGATACAGGCTTCAAACGCATCAGCATTGATACCACCCACGCCCTCACATCGGTTAGTCTGCATTCTGCGGCTACAGATAAAGTATCGTATAATCCTCGTCTTTAACTTGCACTTACGAATCGTCAGCGCATAGCCACACTTACCGCATTTGACCTTACCAACTAACCATGTATTGTGTCCTTTAAGCGGCCTTGCAACCTGTTTGTTATTCAAACATTTTAGCCTTGCTCTAAGCCAAATATCAGACGAGACAATACCATCATGCGGTGCCAATACCACGTGTTGCCCTTCAAGGTGTACGGACTTGCGCCCAGCGTCCTTATCAGAGTACAGATAGCAACCATTCACACCCATATAATCTTCAGGGCTGTTGTGTAGCACCGTTCCCTGATCCTTGTAGAATCGGTACACGTCCAAATCCGCTTTGACATAAACGGGATTTTTGACCATATCAGCAATGCGGCATCTATCCCATGCGCCATCTTTAGTACGGCTGTTGGTAATCCCATTCTCTATTAGATAACGGACAATATCACCATAGGACGTTTGCGGCTGTGCATACATAGAGAAAATCAGCTTTACGACTTCAGATTCTTCGGGAATGATTGTGTAATGGGCGGTCTTTTTTCCCTCAATCGTGAACGGCTCCAACTTGTAGCCGTATGGAATGCGCCCTCCCATGTAAAACCCCTTGCGGCTCCGGGACATATAGGCATCCATTACTCGCTGTTGGATTGTTTCTCTTTCCAATTCAGCAAATACTACAATGATTTTTAACATCGCCCGTCCCATAGGGCTTGAAGTGTCGAATTTTTCGGTACAGGAAACAAATTCAACCCCGTATTGCTGAAATTCAGTAAACAGATTCATGAAGTCCATAACTGATCTACTAATACGATCCAGCTTATAGACAATAACCCGGTTTACCTCTCCCCTACGTATAGCCTCCATCATGATTTGAAATTGTGGGCGGTCTACGTTCTTTCCACTGTAACCTTTATCCGTAAAGGTTTTGTATGCCCCTCCCCTTGTTTCATATTGGCAATACTCAATCTGGCTTTCAATACTGATACTGTCCACCCGATCTACCGATTGCCTACAGTAAATTGCATCATATTTCTGCATCGGCTCTTTCCTTTCTACAAAAAGAGCCGCCAACGGTCATATTATACCGTAGCGGCTCAGATTCTTCAACCCACGAATTTTGAAAATACATTATATAATCCGTTCTGGATATGTTGTTTTGCCTTTTGCCGTTCCTCATCGTTTGCAAAAACTGGCTTTAAGTTGCGAACAGTAATTTCCTTCCCTCCAACCATCTTTTTATGTTCGGTTGCTGTGTAACTAACGATATTGCTACTCATCAAACATCTACCACCCCTTTTCTGTGAAATATATTCCCTTTACAGGTTGTCCTATTACTGCAAAAAGCAAAAAATCCCGGTCTGTCAGATTGCTTCGACAGCCGGGATAAATTCTTATTTATGTACAGTAGGGTCTTAGGCTTTATTGCCCAACCTTTTAATTGCAGACATTCCAAAAGCTATAATTGCAATAATTGACGTTCCGATAACTCCTATGCACCGTATGGAACTACAAATAAGACTTAATAGAAGTATTCTCTTAATATATATCTCCCCCTTTTAAACCGAATTAATATTCATACAATATTGGCATAGCAATCCTTTATCAACAGCAATAGAATTAATGTTGTGTCCTCGATATTGGATTGCTTCTCCGCAATTAAAACAACGTATAATATCAGATTTTTTTGTATCGCTTAATGTAGGGACTTTTTTAAGTTTATTTATATCTCTACTCGTTTGTATTAGCGAAGTTTTATTTATTATATTGCTTTTTGACGTTGTACTGTCTTGTGATTCTCTGCCACCCCGTTCATCACCATCATAATAAGAGTGACAAGCTGCTTCTGCTACAACCTGTTTCCAATCTTTTGCTTTATGCTCCTTTGCCTTACGTAAGTTTTCACGTGCTTTTAAATAGTTGGCAAGTTCCAAATTAAAGTTAGTGATTGCCTCAGAAAATGATTTTGGATGTGCTAATTTTTCAAGGCGTTCTTTTTCTTCAGCCTCAATTAATTTTAAATAGTGCATCTGTTCATCTTTTGATTCTTCATCGTCCGTTGTTTTTAAGAAATCTTCAAGACTTAATTGAGCACACGCATCATGAAGTACTTCATCCCGAATTGTTTCAAATCTAAGACATGGAATCTTACTTTCATTATAATTTAAAATGCTCTCCCAAATAGGATCGTTAGATGAACAAATTTTAGGATATTGATCACAGTTTTCATATTCCCACGCACCGCCCCACTCTGACGAAATTTCTCCTAAAGCATTCATATAAATTTTACAACATACAATTCTTTGATTTTCATGAAACATATGATATTTCTCGAAATATCGACAAGCTGGACTTACATCTTTGCTCAATAATTCAATTCTCTGTTTTTTTGACAGTTCAAATACGGCATCTAAATTGACCATGGGAACATCAAGAGATTTTGCCCTTCCGTAATGTTTAGGTTTGTTTCCTCTCATAATCATAAGAACATCAGCATAATCAGCAAGAGCGGCCTTATACTTTTGATAATGCTCCATACAAATATCGTGCTGTTCGTGGTAACGGTCAAGGCTTACTCCAATATTGCAGCGGCTCAAATATCTTTGCGGCTGATATTCGTTTCCATTTTTAAAGCAATTAGAACATGAAACGTCAATGATTTGTTTGCACCACCTGATAAGATCAATAAGTCTCTCGCTATAAATTAGCCCATTTGTATTTAGGCCAAATTCAAGTAACGGAATTCCCCGCTTGCACAATCCATTTAGAATGTATTCAAGTGCATTGAGATTTAGTGTAGGTTCACCGCCTGTTATATCTAAATGCCCAATTACTTCTGTTTGGTCAAGAATATTGTCAATATATCTATAATCAATATCCACGTTCTGTGAATTTCCACGTAAACAGTGCGCACACTTCATGTTGCATTTACGAGTTGTTTCGATTGTTAAATTCTCAAATGTTAATTTATTCAATTTGTGTTCCTCCATGATTTGTTTTAATGTGGGGTAGTATTGTACTACCCCGCTATATAGTTTCATTTCTTCATTTTTTTGAGAATATTAGCTGCATTTGTAATGCTACTAAGTGCTGCGGTTATACCTCCACCACATCCCATAGTCGAGCCTCCTTTCATCTAAGTTCTATATTGAAAAATCCGAAATGGATAAATCAAACAATGTTTTGATCTTGATACTGTCGTAATATCCATTCTATCGTTTTGGCAGGCTACCGTATCTGCTGGTAAAGGCCGTGTAGTCTGTGGCCTGTTGTGTCAGTCTACACCCTCCCACCTGAAACGAAGATACGGCATACAATCCATCGTCCTGTAATTCTGCGTCTATATTGATTAAGTCCACTTCAATATTGTGAAAATCTTTGCTGTTTTCAAAATCAGGCAACTTGTCCTGCATCTTTGTCCAAAGCAGAGCATCTACCTGAAGATAGTTACGCCACTTGCCGCCCACCAGTAGCTTTGTCCAGCGACTATCAGCAGACTCCGGGATCACGCCAACGCCGTAGGAGCCTTCTTCCGCTAAAATAGGAATGTTCTGCATTTCTGGAGCCGCTGAATCTATGGCCTCCAACGAAAAAAGGTACTTGCCAAAGCAAGCACCCTCAAACAAAAGATTTATCGTTATTTCAATCTGTCGAGAATCAGGCTGTGTACTGTTGACCGTGTATAGGGCAGGAATCGTTAGTTTCATGCTCCATCCCCTTACCTATCGCTTATACTGTAATCAGGCGGCAAAGTGATATACTCCCTGATATTGTCACGGTTTCTCAACGTGGGATCATCAGCAAATATTCCATGACGATCACCATACCGCTCTATAAAGTCTGCTTTTGCCTGATCGTAGTAATCAGCAATTTCTTCAAAATCAATTTCAGGCTTACCTTCCAAACGGCGGCAATAATTCACATAGCACCAAATAATAAAATCTGGAGCGTCATTAGGCCGATATTTGAATTGCGGTAGAACATCTTCCATACTTTCCGCTTGTTTCATCTTTTCCATTAGCGCAGAAAAACTATTGTCTGCATTTGTTTTTGAACAAGCATTTACAAATTGAGCCAATGCACCGCTTGCTAATTTACTCCAACGGTCAACATCAGGATCATTTTTCATCATAGCACTATGTTCTTTAGCGTCATAACGTACATACCGCAAAAGCAATCTGATTTGAGCGTGTGTAAAATTTGGATAGTCTTGCATAGCGCAATTATATGTTTTCTGCATTTGCTGATATTCTACCTCTGTGTACCCCTCACCAAACAAACGAATCATTCCTTCGGTAACAGCAAAATTATCATCTGAAAGATAATAAACTAAATCCTCTGTGCGCTGTCTTTTTGATGATTTACTTTCAGGGCTGGAGTATGTAGTATCTTGATATTGCTTTAGAGAATTGATGTTTTTGAAATACAATCCCACAGCAGTTTTAACACGTTCATATCCAGCCTTATTTGAATACTGCTTTTTGATTTGTTTATCAACGGCATTCATGATTTTAGGCAAAAATGGCTTATCTACTTTCTGCAATACTTCCTCAAAGTTGCCTATGTCTATAGCGTCAGTATCAGGATTATAAACAGTGTCAATAATGCACTTCCGGCAAATCGGAACTAAGCCGTCTTTATGATAACTGCTGGATGATTTGAAGAATGCAGAATCAGCTTTAGGTTTTCCGCATTTTAAACACACTTTACCGTTCTGCATTATCCTTTCCCTCCTTTTGCCTCAATCTGTTAATATCATCATATATTCTGGGCGCATTTCGGAAATAGAACACTAATCGCATTGGATCACGTTTGTCTTTATCAAGATGATCCAGAATCCACCCTTCTCCTAACAGGAAAGTTGCCATACGCATAGTAAAAACTGGTATTGTTCTATCCTTACTCATACCTGATCCCCCTTCAAAACTTCTTCCAATGGAGGTATAGGTAACTGTTCTGCATAGCGTCTATATTCATCCTTGCCCACATCCTTACTAATCCCGATATATCTGGAAGGCTCTGCTGGAGTGCCAAGATTATTTAGCGTTTGAACATACCCCGGCATAAATTCCCCGAAAAATTCAAGAAAGAGCGGGTTATCTGGTTCGTAGAATAAATATCGTTTCTTATCAGTAATCCCTTGCGAAAGTGGATCATTGACAAATTGCTTTTCTACTTTGTCATAGGCCATTACCGCATTATTTAAATTATCACTTTGAATTAGATAATCAGAAAAGAAGATATTGATTTTTCCGTTTTCTATCTTTTGAACAACTGCTAAATTTGGCATTTTAATTCATCCTCCTAAGTAATTAATAAGGGCAACTTCGCCCCATCAATCAAAGCATACACCGTACAAAGGCACTACTTACCTTCTGTTTTGCGGTCTGCTCCAGCGTGGGCCACTTATCCCACAACTCGCCCATCACTTCATCAAACGTGCGGTACTCACCGTCCTGTTGCGTCTTAATGCCCACGGCCTCAAGAGCCGCTGCCATTGTTGTAATCTTATCGTTACCAATTATGAATACCCCCCTTAAATCAATTCCATAATTTCAACGCTCAAATGTTTCTCAATCAGACGAATGATCTTGACGTTACTAATCTTGCCATCTTTAGCGGCCTTTACTGCCTTCTTTGCCAACTCTGCTTTCGCATCAGAATTCAAACTTGTAAGCATTTCTTCAACTGCATCAACATCATTGCCACACAGCAATTTAAGATCACCACGGCTCAAATTATTTTCAAAGAATCTTTTCAGCTTTAACTTTTCTAAAACCTTATCATTCAACGGCTTTAGCCATCTTTCAGAAAAATAGCGTGGATGTTTTACGCTCATAATCCTAATCTGCTTGTATGTCATTTCCTGCGTGTCGCCAATCTCCATCCAGTTAAAAGTTTCAAATGTAACTGGACAAGTATAGCAAATATTGATTACAAGTGCTTGTACTATAATCTTTGTATCGTCTGTTAAAATCTGTTCTGCCATTTTAAACTACCTTCTTTCTGTTTGATATATTAATATGGACGTGGAACTTGTTTCCACGGACAAGCCGAAGGCAACTCGCCGCCTCAAGCGGCGATTGTCAAGGCTTAAAACTATCACCAAGTTACTCGGTAACAGACTGAATAATCTATCCCCCGCTTACGCCGCCCCCTTATCAAAGGGGGCTAAATAGAGCAAAGAGTTAATTGGTTTATAATATAATTAATCCACCCATACCCAATGTAGGGCAAGGCGGATTGTGCTGGATTGTTCAAATAGTTATTTGTCTGAATTGCCGCTGAAGTCAATATACCATTGATAGTCTTGCCATCTACCACCAGCGAAGGTAATTCTGGAACATAACGCCGAATATGCCAAAAAGAGCATTATGTATGATACATTGATCTCAACGGCAATTTGCCGTTGCTACTGGTTCGCTATCAAGTCAAATATTCTTCTTGCAAATCTTTAATATTGGCACGAGGGTTATCCTTTTTTTCATTGTAGAAATTAGTTAGTTTACTTATAATGTAATTTCTCTGTTTTGCTGTAAATTCTGAATCTTCCGCTAAATCTGCAAACGGCTCCATTTCATATTTTCGTGCATTTTCTTCCTTGTATACTACGTCTAAATCAAATTCCCCTTCGTCATTACAACTAAGCAACAAAATTACTTCCTCACGACAGAAAGGTTCTCTTCGTTGAATCGTTAAATTGCCCAATGCTTTCCTTGCTTTATCAATGATTTCATTCTGCGGAGTACACCGTTTTACTGTAAATTCGTTGCAATATGAAAACTCTGGATGATCTGTGTTAAACGGCCCATCCTCTTTATGAAATGATGAAAAAGGACTTTCATATCTTTTGTAAAATTCCAATGTTCCATCACCAATATTGTTTCTCAATGCATTTGTAGTAAATACCAGATATGTTACTGGTTTATACTGTTCAAGATTAACACTCATGTTTTATCCTCCTATTGATTATGTAGTTATCTGCTGGTTGCATCCATCTTCAGGCTTTGGCCTGTGGCAGTTTGTGTGTTGTCGCCGTTTTGACGTTGCGGGAGTTGGGCCATCCCCCTACGGGGGCTGTCCTAATGAAAGGGGGATAAATATATAATGATACATGAAAACCCCTTACATTCCACCTAAAATGGGCATTCTCAGGACTGGCCTTGTAAAGAAGTTGGCGATACCCCTGTAAAGATACTGGCGATACCCCGTAAAGAAGTTGGCGATACCCCCCTCTGCTGGAGCATTACGCTTCTGGCTGATCCCGTCCCATAAGCCCATAGTTTGAACGGAAGGCCACGCTGATACCATCAACTTTTGTGAAGTCTGATCCAGCATAAATCAAATGGGGATTAACATACAATACATTCTGTTTGCCACGGCTTGTCTTTCCGGGGACTGACACACATAATTGCTGTTCCTCCCCCTCATATTCAAAAATCGGGCTTGTCAGTGCTTCAGTCAACCTCTCCGTATGACCACGCCCCATTTTCAGCTTGCTACAAATGTCAGCAGTTGTAAGAGGTACAATGTACTTTGTCTTTTCCTCATTAGGGTTATTACAAACGATGTTCCATTCTCGATTAATCATGGGGATAATCTGTATAGCATATCCAAAGTGCTTATGTTCTTTTGCGCTTAATCTATGGTACAAATCTTGAATTGTCCCGCAATACAATCTTGTAATATCCTCATCATCTGATTCTCCCCTAAAGAACATTTCATTTATGAAAAGCCCACTTGATTCACGATCAATCAAAAGATTTCCTGCAATACACTTTTTATAAAAGTCTGCTGCTGTTGGTCTGGTAACATTCAATATCTTAGATAAATCTTCTTTGTAAATAGGAATACCACGTCCTTTATAAAGCAACTGGTGATTGAACGTAAGATATGTACTCAAATAAGCCAATCTGCCAACTGTAGCAGAATCAACTTTTGTCAAAATGTCAGTAATCTTCAAAAATGTAAACCCTCCATGATCTCTTGAATTTTGCTTTACTGATTCATTAAACGCTTCGGCTTCTTTTATTTTCAAATATCGTTCTCTTTGTGAGTCGGAAACAAAATATCCATCTTCTTTAATCTGATAATTGTCTTTTTCAAGGTTACTTGGTTGTACCATGTCCCCTTTTTTCATTCGCCTAATCATTCACTACCCCCGTTTCAATTTTAAATCTCCAGTTCATCATCATTCGCTGCTAAGTCTCGCCCAAAATCAACCCCAAGACTGAAGCCATCAGAGTGTGCTTTTCTTTCCACGGCCTTTATCTGTGCTTGTACCAATGTAGTCAGCTTTTTCCGCTGCTCGTTTGTAATACCAAGGCCATCAATATATCCTGCTAACGCAGCGGTTGTCTGGCTGATATTTCCACTATCACAGCTTACCTCCATAGTCACGTTGATCTTATACGGCTGCGGCTCCAGTGCATCAAATGTTGTCTTGCTCAATAGTCCGTTCCTCCTTGTCAAAAATTAAAGATGGCTAAAGGTGGACATACATTCCTCATACTCATCAAGAAATGCTGTTAATCGCTCCTTCTGATTTTTAGATATAGCAAGTCTTTGATTGATAAAACCTGAAAAATCCTTTTCCCTGATCCGAACTTTTGAGGCCAGCCATTTACGGCTGACCCCATACTTTTCAATAAACGAATTTGTTCTGTCGATTAAATAAGATTGCTCTTGAATAGTCAATTAAATTCACCTCAATTCATTCTTCTTTTTACTGGCGGTCAAAATATAGGCCGCTATGTTTTCTTCCCGTACCATCTTTTTCAATAGCCGAAGAACCTTCCCAAAACGGGGATAATGTTAGGTATGAATTTTTAAAAACTATCAAGATTTCCGCCAAATTCCGAAACACCATCCAAGGTTTTTACATATTCAAAATCATAAATCCTAATTGTTCCATCGCCTTTTTCCGTTTCAGTTAGCCAATAAACAGGCTCTTTCCGCTTCTTTATGAGTTCATAGAAAGCCCCAACATGGATTTGAAACAATACCATAAAAAGAAATTTTCGGATATTTCCATAGTCCTTTTTGTCCAGTAGTTTCAAAAGATGATACATGGTTTTTCGCTCCAAAGACAACTTTGAAATATTAGTAACTACTTCCGCTTCAATCTCATCAGCCGCATTACGTTTTTCCGCATTATTACATTGTTCGCTTTTCCAAACACCATCAATTTTCTTTTTTGCTTCTTGAATCATAGCTACAATGTCCTTTGCCTGTTTACTGCGAAGCTGGCCTGATACTGAACTTGAATCAATGAGGCAATCAGCAAAATCAAGTAAATCTTTTGATTTCCAGCGAATCATTTTGTAGCTGCTGATTGCTCTTTCCAAGTAGTCCATAGATGTTTCGTGCTCGATATATGACATACGCCCTTTTTCAATCGAAATATTTTCACTATCCGCTTTAATTGCATTTGCCTCTTTAAGTGTTCCAACAATATCGTGTTTCCTGTATTCACCATCTTCTTCAATATAAATATAATAGTCATCCCGATAGCCTTTATATTCATCAATATATTGAAAGAAAAAGGGCCGTACATACCTACCTTTCGCATCACGCATACCATACTTTTCTTTCAACTTTTTAAGTTCTAAAGTATTATCGGCAGGATTTTCCCGTTTTGCGGAATCAATCTCCAGATTGCTCATAACGTCCAACTGTGCAATATCACAGTATAACTCCATCACATCATCAATGCTGACTCCATGATATAGACGATCCCAAAGGATAGAATTTAACACCTGTGAGAGATTAATAATCTCTCCAATCTTATTGATACTGGTTTTAATATCTAAATCTGCTTTGTCGGAGTTTGTATATCGCCGCTTTAGGCTTGCAGCCTCAACTAATTTGGTAGGGACGGGGAAATGTTTATAATTCCGTTTCGCTGCCTGAAGCATGATCTCATTATTTGTCAGCATAATTGTATCGCTGTCAAAGTCTGCTCCAGACAATCGCTCCAAAATATTTTCATTAATACTATTAATGTACACGATTTCTGGAGTTGGATTTAAGTAGCGATTTATTCCCTCACATCGTACATTCTTTGTTAGTAGAACATTGCCCATAGTAACATGAGGGCTGCGTGATCCTAACAGTTCTTCCCCTTCGGCAAAATATGTACTGTGTACTGTGTTCGGCTCCATGACAGGATTTCCGCTAAACCGCCCTATGGATTGCATCAGCATTTCAACGGGATTTCCGCATAGGACGCTATAATTACCGTGTACAAGGATATGCCCACAACGCAAGTTCTTCTTAAAAGCATCCAAAATTGCCTTTGCAAAGTCACGATATAGCTTTGTCTGAGCAAAACAATCTGAGGTTTCCAGCATCTTAGTAATAATATTATTCTTTGAAGTAATTGTCCTATTGTAGTATGTTTCGTCTGGCGTACAATACTGGTAGCCAATGTGGTGTTTCAATGCTGCTGGATCAATTTTTATCATGTTTGCATAGTCAAGTGATGGTTTCACCAACTGTTCAACTTCATCATAAGTCATTTGGAGTGTGTTTAATAGCTGATAATGTGTCTGCACCATACGTCCATCAAAGAAATGTGTAGGTTTTTCGTGCTTAACTACTCCAAATGTGGACTCTATATTATTTAACCAGTCATTGAATTTTCCGAATTTTAAAAACTTTATATCAGTCTTAAACAGTGTAGTTTTCCAGTTAAATCACATTCAACTTATCTATATATTCTTCAAATTTCTTTCGCTTGATTTGCGCCCTTGTCCTATTCCATAGCACAAAATCAGCGTCAGGATTTTCCTCTATAATTTTGCGTAACTTGTTTACCCCTATGCGGAAGTAAGCTGCGGCTTCATCAATAGATAACGTATACTTCTGCCAAAGTGGAACATTTTTTCCCGCCTTTTCACAACCCCCACACTCCACATAGGGAAGGCCATTTGCATCAATAAACTCCGCTACAGCGTCCCGCCCTGTCAGGAGTTTTCCAATACGATTCATTGTTGTTATGTAGGCTTCTGCTCTATCACTCAAATAATTGTTCAGGTCACGGATCGCAGTAGCTATATCAGTATCTTCCTCCATGTCGGCCTTGTGACTGTCCATGTAGGCCGCTAACCTTTTCCGCTGCTGCTCCAGTTCCTTGATCTCCGCTTGCTGGATCGAATCAATTATAGTATTAAGCTGTTGTCTTGCTCTTGTGTTAATCATTATGTAACTTCTCCTTCCCCTTCAAAAATGTTCGCCGTCATTATTTTCAATATATCAGGTGATACCCGTTGAACAATGCGCTTAAATAAGTCATTTGGTATAATAGTGTGATTGAATCCATATTGTTCATCATATTTCCAGCACAAAAGCCCGTGATTTTCTGCCGCCTCCATGAAATATAAATTGTGATACTGTGTTTCAGGGTTGCAATCATTTATTCCACTAAGATAACAGTATTCATGTATCATTTCATGAAATAGATAATCAAAAAGATTTACGAATTCTTCATCGTTTTCAAAATTCTTCAAATTTTTATCAAATAGAATAGACAGAAGTTCAACTCCGTAACTATGGCAGTTGTTATTAATTTTAAAAGAAACGGTTTCTTTTTCAACGCAAAATGCGGCTGCGGTTTGATAGTTTGTCGTGTTATTATCAATGGGATATAATTTAATTGGGATTTTAGGGAGTTGTCCATCAAATGCTTCTTGATTGATTGCATCATAAATAGCACGTATTCCAATTAAAAACCCCTTATTAGAAATATAATATTTGTTTTCTATTTTCATCCTTTTTCTGCTTAATCCCCCAATCTTTAATAATAAATATTACCTATACTTCAAAATCTGCAATTATTCCAGCCCTCCAATCTTCCAGTTTTGAAATTGTCCTGATCCGCTTTTGTTCGGTTTTGCAAAAATTTTTCCGAACAAAACTCTTGACATTGAAACAAAACCGTGTTACAATGCTGTAAAAGGGGTATTTTAACCTGTCGCAAGATACACTTAATGTTAGTATAATCTTTTTGGCTTGTTTTGTCAAGCCCTTTTTGCATTGTTATCAGGGCAACAGTATTTCTCCTATAAACAAATGTGAAAAGACTTCCGATGTGGTATGCTGTTGCCTTGAGCCGCCTTGACTGTTACACCAAGTCAGGGCGGTTTTTATTGCATGAAGAAGGAGGGCTTGCGCCCTCCCTCCCCTGTCTGGCCTGTCAGAATAGCGGTATCACCTCCCCCAGCTTTTCCCTGGCCTCTTTCATCATCTGGTGTACCTTCTTCTTTTCTGCTTTGTCTTTCTCATCATAAACGGTATCAAGATATTCAACGCTATAAAGCACCTTTGTTATGGGTTGTTCAGTCTCAAGGCTGTAAACCCCGCCATAAATCTCGCCGTTGTCAGACTCTTGGAAATACATCGTGCGGCAAACCTGATAAGCGTCTGCATAGCCGCCCATATAGGCGTTGATAAAGTGTTGAATACGGCGGCTGACAATCGGTGTAATGTTGCCCAGCTTGCGCAAGTCCAGCACCACAAACGCCTTCCCTGTTTCGTCAATGTGGCTGCGGCTCCAGTCAATCAGGCTGGCGGGATCGTCCTTGCTGCCGCTGGCTATGTTGCAATCTGCAAGGGCCTTATTTGTGGCCTCCACGGTGTAAACAGTCCCGCCCTTGCTCAAAAACAGGATTTTGTTTTCATTTACGGGAATAACTTCCTCAATTTTGCCGTTGGAGTATTTGGACGTAGCAAACTGGCGGTTAAAGGTGTAATATCCCATATCATCTGTGATAATTTCAGTTGCGCAGAAATTGGAGGTTTTGTCCGTGGTATCTTCGGTGGAAATGTCAAACCAGTTAAAACGGGACAAATAAGCAGCGGCAATAATGGGCTTGTTGATAGAATTAACAGTAACTTTCATGGTATGTTCTCCTTCTCCCCGTCAAGCCGATAGGTCAGCTTATGTTATATGTAATGTGTCAGATTGCCAGCTTGTAAATATTCCGGGCTGTGTCGGGGCTGTCCACGATGTAAAACCGCCTAACAATCTTCTTGCTGTGATCCGGCGCAATGCTGCGGATTTCAACGGGGATATATCCCGCATAGGTATAGCCAAAATCGCACGTTTCAGAGCCGCCCAAATTTTTGAAGAACGGGATAGAATCGCAATAGTTAAAATAGTTTTCGGCTGTGATCTGGCGTGTCTCGCTCCTGTCAGGCTTTGCCCTCCAGCTTTTGCCGCTGGCAGTACGGGAATATTCCCGCTCAACTACCACGATACAAGCGGCCTCAAGGGACTCCATGCGAAGGTTAGCCGTGTAGCGGTTACGATTATTTTTCATGTTGTTGCTCCTTTTCTACTTGTGGAGCGGGGGCGGTTGTGCTATAATTGTTATACCGTCCCCCGCTCCGGGGGTTTTGGTAGGGGCTGCTTATCTGTGCTTTGTCAGGGCGATTAGATAAGCGGCCTTCTTTTATGCTAAAGTAAAACGGCGGGAAACGCTGGCCTTCGTGTATCTGGCGGCAATGTCGGGCAGTTCTTTTTTCAGGGATGTACCGTCAAGGCGGTTACTGGTGACTTCCTTCCACGTGGCCTTCCAGTCTGCCCCTATCAGTGTGTCAACGTTCCGGGCTGTCATTTCAGCCTTGATTGTATCTGTAATCCCGTCAATCTCTGCTTGCAATTCTTCAGCCATTCGGCGCAGTTCCCGCAACTCTTTGATCTTGCTATCAAGTTCAATCGTTCCCATTGTGTTGATCTCCTTTATATAATGTTGTCCGTGTCGGCTCCCTTGCCGTATTGGTTCGGTAGGTTGACCGATACTAAACTCTAAGCGGTAGTAACCCCGCTGCGGGGCTTTGCGTTGTCCCCTGCTGTGATTATAGTATAGTGCATACTTAAACAGTATGCAAGATGGAATATTGTACAAAGAAGCAATCTATATTTTGTTCATTTTGCATACTTGTTAAGTATGCTTGCTTGCGATATAATGAACTATCTTATATTTAAGGGAGGTTTTCAGCATGGGCGGCAGAACGTCAAATGAAAGTAAAGCAAAATACAACGCCAAAGCATATGACCGCATTAATATAGCTGTCCCTAAAGGGCAAAAGGAAATTATAAAAACACGTGCGGAGGCCAGCGGACAAAGCATAAACGCATATATCAATACTGCGATTGAAGAAAAATTAAAGCGGGATCAATAATTCCGCTATCATCAATCTAAACAGGGCGGTTCCCGCTGCCCTGTTTAATACCCAAATTAGCCTATCAAAAACCATCGTTATTGAGAAGATTTGAAGTAACGGCTTAAAGGCCATATTTCAGCTTATATTCTTTATCAAAACTTTTTTCAAAATCAAACTATCACAAATTGCCGTTATTGAAAAAGGGGGCTTCTAAAATGGCTACAAAAGTATATGGCTATGCTCGTGTATCAACTCAAGATCAAGAACTTGCAAGACAGATTGACGCATTGGAAAAGCATGGTATTGATATAATCTATACCGAAAAAATGACAGGCACAAAAGCGCACAGGCCAGAACTGGACAAACTGAAGGAACATTTAGATAATGGTGATACTGTAGTTGTTGAATCACTTTCACGATTAGGCCGATCTACAAAAGATTTGCTTGCTTTGATTGATGAATGGAACAAACAAGGCGTTAAATTAGTTAGCCTGAAAGAAAAGATTGATACAACTACACCAACAGGAATACTATTAACAACTGTCCTATCTGCTATTAGCCAGTTTGAGCGGGATATAACAGTACAGCGAACGAATGAGGGCTTGCAAGCTGCCAGAGCCAGAGGGCGTAAAGGTGGAAGGCCAAAGGTCAGTAACGCAAAGATTGAAAAAGCTGTGAAGCTGTACCATGCACAAACGCACAGCATAAAGGAAATAACTGTTATTTGTGGTATCAGTCAGGCCACACTATACAGAGCATTAGCCGCAGAGAAAGCCGCTACAAATCAATAATGATCCTCCCCCCTCCCCCCGTGGCTATCAAGTCACGGGGGTTATTTTACATTTAAGAGGCGTTTTGTTTTTTGTATATTGGTAAAGTACACCTACTCAACATACGGGGAGAATATTTTTTGTCTGTTTATTTCTACTTAACCCGACATAGTATATCTGCTCAACACAGAAGAATTGTTTTAAATACTTGAAAAACAGGCAATTTAGTAGTAAAATAAATGTCAGAAAATACAAAGGAGGCTTTCTTATGAGTAGCACAAACAGCAATACAAATAGTAACAGCACAAATAAAGAAATCATCTGGAAAGTTGCTGGTGTAATTGTTCCAATTTTGTGTGTTTTTCTTACATATTTCCTTACTAATTCCTCTGCCCAAGCCACTATTGTAGAACGATTATCAACTTATTTTGATTTTGTTGATGAAAGTATGTCATATGAACAAGCACTACAAGCTGTATATGAAGAATCCCAGCGTAAAGATGAATTAATCGAAATATTTTGTAAGAACCCGCAAAACCTTGTGAAACAGCGCATTACGCCGCATTTCCTGACAACAGACCACCCC
>OFFK01001453.1_pt1 | contig 16720 bp, 19 predicted proteins | sample 1521361 | NCBI WGS metagenome assembly OFFK01 (sample SAMEA3504096, study PRJEB24116) | mouse gut metagenome | biome: mouse gut; feature: mouse-associated habitat; material: faeces | place: Denmark | collected 2011
TGTCCCCCCGAAGGTCTGCCCCCATTGCGGCAGGGAGTTTACCCCGGCAAGCAACAGGCAGATATTCTGCTCCGACGAGTGCTGTTATCAGGCAAGGCAGGATAGGAAAAAGGCTGAACGGGAAGCGGAGCGTGGAGAGCATTATTACCGCCAGCGCAAATGCGCTGTGTGCGGCAAGCTGTTCTGGCCTACGCATAGCCAGCAGACGCTTTGCTCCGATAAATGCCGCAAAGAGAAGCACAATCAAGTTACCTTGAAAGCCTATCACGATAAAAAAGCAAAGGAGAACGCACAATGGAACGCTTCATCAAAGACGAAAGAACAGGTATCAGCTACGAGCTCATCGGGGACAATTATTACCCCTGCCTTACTTCCCCAGCCAGCCCGAACGTCGGCAGGTATGGCAGAATGAGATGGAGGTATCTGAAAGAGCACAGGCAGGTGTTTTATTCTCAGCTTGTACTGTCTGATAAGCTGGCAAGCCACCTTGAGGAAATCGACCAGTCCGCAAGCGAGATGATGGAACGGCTTATAAAGGACATGGCGGAGCGACAGGGCGTGACGGAACGGCTGAAAGCCGAAAATCAACTGCGCTGGGTTGGAATGATGAACAATATCCGCTCTGCCGCCGAGGAAGTGGTCTTGAATAATTTGATTTACGCATAAGGCAAAAAGGAAGCTGTCATCGGGAGGTGGCAGCTTCCTTTTTCATGAAGTAATCAAGAAGTCATTAAGTTCCCTGTGTAATGGAAGAAATCAAAATCAAGAGCGGCCCGATAAACCGGAATTTGACAGAATCATTATCAAAAATAAATTTTCAGCATTTCCGCACAGTATCTATCCAAACAAATATACGTTCATCTGTTTGTTTCCCAATCACACCACCATTTGCAAATGCTACTGCCTTTGATGCAGCATTGTCCAACTGAATTGTAACAAGTACTCTATCAATTCCAAGACAGCTGGCTTCCTCAAGTAAAAGCTCAAGAATTTTCTTTCCATATCCTTTCCCACGGTACTTAGGAGCTATTCCATACCCTATATGCCCCCCCGCTTCACGAAGCGCATCTGTGAGAAAATGCCTGATAGAGCCAAAACCAACTGGCCTCTCATCTGCATAAAGCCAATATGTAGTAGACGGCACTTTCCAACCGTCTTTAAGTCCAATCTGCTCGGAATCTGCATATTTTCTCTTCAACCAGTCTTTATATTCCTCAAATGATAACCCGTTAGCATTGTTCATTAACCCGTTCTCTTCTTTGGGAATTTCTTGTAACATTACATATACATCCATTCCATCATCTACTGATAATCTCCTAAGCTCTATCATTTTTATTGTCTCCCCTCAAATTCCGATTTGTCAAATTACTACAAATATAATATACCACCAACCTAAGCGGCATTCAACCCCCATTAAAGCATTCATCTGAGCCAGAGAAAAGCACCGTAGGGATAGGGTGCTTTTCTGTTGCCCAGGGCAGCAAAATCAATCGAAAGGAGGTCACACAATGACCGCAAACGGAAGCAACGACACGGTTACTTTGGAGATTATCAGGGCGAGCGAGGTCACGCCCAGGGAGGTGAAATGGCTGTGGTATCCCTATATCCCATTCGGGAAGATAACCCTGCTCCAAGGCGATCCGGGCGATGGCAAGAGCAAATTCATGCTTGCGCTGTCTGCCCTGCTGACCGATGGGAAGCCCCTGCCTTTCCAAGAGGTAGAGGAAGCAAGCGAACCCATGACGGTGATTTACCAGACCACGGAGGATGATGCAGACGATACGGTTGTGCCGAGGTTTATCGCTTCCGGCGGCAATCGTGATAATCTTATCTTCATCAAGGAGAATGAAAAGCACCTGACCTTTGGAGATGACCGGCTGCGACAGGCAATCGAACGGTACAATGTCAGGCTGCTCATTCTTGACCCGTTGAGTTCGTATATCGGGGAAGATTGCTCCATGAACGACGCCAACAAAACGAGGACGGAGCTGAACCACCTTATCAAAATCGGGCAGGAAACGGGCTGTGCAATCGTTGTTGTGGCGCACATGAACAAGAACAGGGATACCTCCCCGCTGTACCGAACCAACGGCTCAATCGACATTGCCGCCGCCGCAAGAAGTATTCTGGCGGTGGCGAGGACGCAGAACAAGGAGAACCTTTCGGAGCGGTATATGGTGCAGGTGAAGTCCAATCTCGCCCCGACCGGCAACGCCATTGTCTTTGAAGTGACCGACAAGGGCGTAAACTTCCAGGACGAAATTGAACTGACAGCGGACGAAGCCTTTTCCCTTTTTGCCCCAAAGCTGGGCAGGCCGAGCGAAAAGGTAGACGGCGCTGTTGCGTTTCTGAAAGAGCTTCTTTCAGACGGCAGGCCGCAGCTTGCTGCCGAGTGCGAAGTAAAACTTGAAGCCGCAGGCTTCAAGAAATCGACCATCAAAAAGGCCAAGAAGAAAGCCGGCGTTCACTCGGTGAAGGAGGGCTTTCTTTGGTACTGGGCTTTGACGATGGGCGAAAAACCGAAAGAGGAACGGCAGGCAGTCATGGCAGATGACGGCCTGCCTTTTTGATTGAGGTTTTAAGGGAGGTCAAGGGGGGAAAGCCCTTGCCCACGACATCTTTGCGGCGAAGCCGAAAGTGTCATAGTGGGTTACACACATTCGCAGAATGTTGTGTAACGGCGCTCCCCCGCCACCTCTCAGGAAGGAGGAAACGATGGCAAAAGAACAAAGGCCCGATATGAGTTGTGCCCGTGTGAAGCAGTACAAGTCCTCAGACATTGGGGCGGCAGAACGGCACAATGAGAGGAAGAACGAAAGCTACGACAACATCAATGTCGTAACGGAGCGGATACCCCTCAATGTTCATTTTCGTGACCCCGGCGGGAAGTCCTATATGGAAATCCTGCGGGAGATGGAAGGGGACGGTGCAATCAGCCTGCGGGGGCTGCGGCAGGACGCTACCCTTTTTGACGAGATTATCATTGATGTGAACACGATGTACTTTGAGCGGAACGGCGGCTATGACTACGCCAGGGAGTTCTACGCCGAGGCGGTGCGCTTTCTGGAAGATAAGTTCGGAAGCGAGAATGTCATCTCCGCCGTCATGCACGCCGATGAAATCAACCGGGCGGCAAGTGACGAGTTGGGAAAGGATGTGTACCACTACCATCTTCACGCCGTTGTCCTGCCTGTGGTTGAGAAAGAAATCCTGTGGAGCAAGCGGTGTAAAGACCCCGCCCTCCGAGGAACGGTGAAAGAGGTTATCCATCAGATCAGCCACTCCAAGAAGTGGGCTTCAGATATTCCCCTCACCGATGAATACGGTAGGGCAATCCTGCGGAAGAACGGCAAGCCGAAGTACCGGGCGTCATACAGCGTCCTGCAAGATGAATTGTTTGAGCATATGCGGGAGCATGGCTTTACCGACTTCCAGCGTGGCGAGCGTGGCAGCACTTCCGAAAATCTGAGTTCGCTCCAATATCAGATTAAACAGGATACCAAACGGCTCTCCAAGCTCCAAGAGAAGGTTGCAAGGGAGCAGACCAAATACCAGGCGGCCCACGAGGTCAGCATGACCCTCAGCGACATTGACAGCATGGGTCAAAAGACCATCACGGGAAAGGTCGCTATCAGCAAAGAGGACTACTCCCAGCTTACCTCGCTGGCGAAGGAGGGCATTACCAGCCGAAACGAGATTCACAATTTGAGAGAAAACGCCCGCTATTACCGCCAGCAGTATTCCAGGGCTTCATCGGCGCTGGAGAAGGCGCAGGAACGCTATGACGCTCTGAAAGAGAAGTGCCAGCCGTTTCTGGACGCTATGGAGCACTTCCCCGACCTTGTGCGGGCGTTTGTCAGCAAGGTCAGGGAGTTGTTCAGCGTCAAGGAAGCGCAGGAGCGGAGAGAAAAGGAGGAAGCGGAGCGCAGGCGGCAGGCCGAGCGTGAAGCGAGAAAACAGAAGAACAGGAGCAAGGGTTGGGAGAGATAGCCGCTTCGACTACACTCCCGACTTTTTGACTTCTTCACCTGTTCTAAACTGAACGCCCAGGCGTCGAAACCGGGCTTTCGCTGTCGGAAGCCCACGATTTTTGGAAAGGAGCACTATGGAAAATCAATATTCTATCCGTATAGGAAACACCAATTTTATTGTCAGTGTGAAGCAGTCCGAAACGGCGAAAAAGCCCATGGATACAGCGTTTCGTGGCCTTTGTGTCCATGAAGTTTTAGGCGATTGCTTTGCTTCTGACAAGTTCAATTTAGAGGAAATCAAAAAATCCTCTTGACAAACCGTCCCCGGAAGGGACCGGCTATCGAAGCAAGACCCGGTTCTCCCGGTTTTACAACCTCCCGGAGCTCATGTCCATGTTCAAGGAGGTGGCGGACATCCAAACGGCGGATATGCTGAACCTGCCTGTCCCCAAGGCCAATTACCACAACATTGTTTTGCAGCCCTCGGAACACCAGAAGGAGATGGTGGCGGCGCTGGGAGAGCGGGCCGAGGCGGTCCGCAACCGTCAGGTGAGCAGCAGCAAGGATAATATGCTCTTGATAACCAACGATGGGAGAAAGCTGGCATTGGACCAGAGGCTTTTGAGTCCCCTGCTCCCGGACAGCGATACCGGAAAGGTCACCGCCTGCGCTGAAAATGTGGCGGAGATCTGGCGTCGGACCGCAGGACAGCGATCCACCCAAATGGTTTTCTGCGACCTGTCCATCCCTTGTGGGGATGGCAGCTTCAATATCTACGATGACCTGCGGGATAAGTTGATTGCCAGGGGGATACCGGCGGAGGAGATCGCCTATATCCACTCCGCCAAGAACGAGGCCCAGAAAAAGGAACTGTTCGGCAAGGTCCGCTCCGGGCAGGTGCGGGTGCTCATCGGCTCCACCCAGAAGATGGGCGCTGGGACCAATGTCCAGCAGAAACTCATCGCCCTGCACCATTTGGACTGTCCCTGGCGGCCCTCCGATGTAGGACGGACTTTGCGGACAGTTTTTTATCAGCCAGTAAAAAGGAGGGTACCTGTAAGGTACTCCCCTTTTGCATATAACCTATTTTGATGTGGAAAAATCTATATATTCGCCATCCTCAATAAACTGTCTACTTATATCTAATATTGCTGCTTTTTTCCTTCTTACAATATACCGCCTGATACTATCTGCACGAGGGCTTTTAACAAGGTTGCAAACGCAAAAATCGGACCAATCAATCATCTCTTTTGTTGCTCGAAATACCTGGCTTTGAATACTCTTTACCTGTGTTTCGATATTTTTAGTTGTATGATAAAAGGGAGAAATTTCTTCATTTTCTTGCATTTCTAATATTTCGGATTGAGAATAATGAGTAACAACAACTATTTCCGCTTTATTAAAATGTTGAGAAATGATTGAGCATCTTTCCAATATATGCATATATTCAGAATGGTAGTGCTCAGATGCAATATAGAATAGTTGCACATGGCATTTTTCCAAAAGAAATAAAATGTCACGCTTAAATGCGGATATTGATTTATAAGTGGCTGGCCCCAATTCAAAAACACTGCAAATAAGGGGGCTTGAAGATGCTTCTTTATGCTTTTTCCGCAGTCTGGCAGCGGCATGACCACGCAATATTCTGGCTGCGTAATGAGATTTTTGATGAATGGCGTTACTGCTAATGCCAAAGCGCCTTCCAATGGCCGCAAGTGTTTCTCCTTCCAATAGTTTGTGTATAATAATTCGATGCTGTTCCGAAAGTTGATTTAGCTTTTCCATAATGGCTTCCGCTGTTTCTTCACTGGTTATATCTATAACTCGGATTCCCTGTTTTCTGGCATATAAAAGTTGTCTTTTTTCTGTTTCCATAAACACCAGATACTGATAGGCAATTAAATGTGTCGATTGATTTATCATCCATCGCATCAGGCGGTCTTGAACCAAAGTAAAATTTCTTTCATTTTTTGGGGCAGGAAAAGGAGGCGGTGAAATCACTCTATCAATAATATACGGTGGGATACCAGTACCGCCTTCTTTTAATGCGGTAATTACCTTTTCTCGTTCTTCCGGTATCACCACAACAGTTACTGTTATCTTCTTTTTAGGGAAGTGCTGTTTTATATGAAAAGCAGCCAAGAGACTGAGTTCATAAAAAGTTCCCCTTGCACCGATTAAAAATTCCACCTCATCATTTTTGCTTACAACCTGCTGAACAGCATTTAATAATCTTTGATAAATGTCATGGTCATATGCCCCTCTATGGCCTAAAAATGTACACACTGCCATGCTTATACCTCCTTCTATTTTGTTTGTAGGAACCGTGCGGGGTGCAGAAGCACTACTCCACAATCATTATATTTCACTTTTTGATGCAATACAAGCATATAATTATGAAATTCAGGAAGTGGATTGGCGGCCGTGCTACGGATAAAATAGAAATAATCTAAACTTCACTTGGGGATGTAGGCGAGGTGCTCATGGTAGCTGAATATAAAAACCGATACCAAACGCTGGGCTTAAATATTGCGTATTATCGTAAGCTGCGAAAAATGACACAGGAACAGCTTGCCGAAAAAGCTGGCATAGAGCGGTCTCGAGTTAGCAAAACAGAGATTGCTTGGACCGGAACCAGCCTTGACACGATTTTCAAAATAGCGGATGCTCTGGGTGTTGAGCCATACAAGCTGCTTATGGAACGGGACTAAGGAAGGATGTAAGAAGTTAAATTCTATCGGGATGCCCTCATTTTATCAATGGATAAAGTGGGGGCTTTTTTTGCGCCCAAAATCCTGCTGTAAGGCCGGACAGACTTCAGAGGGAAAACACCCGTACATACTTTTACCCATAGCTTACAGGAGGAAAAAAACACAAAAAAGACCCCTAAATGGGCCTTTTACATAAGACCAGAAGGAACCGTTCCTCTGGTCTTAAATTTATATTTGGAGGTATCAAGATGCCAAGAATGAGTAAGAAACGGAAGGATGAGTGGTCCCTCTTTTTGAATGAACATCATCGAATCACCTGCAACAGCCTTTGCCGCAAATGTAAGTGGGATTGCAAACAGAGTTTTCGGGCAGAAGTGATTCAATGTCCCTTGTACCAAAGAAAGGAGGGTAGAGTAAATGACTAAATTGGAAATCACAAAGGCCAGCGAGGTCAAGGTACGGGAGATCGAATGGCTTTGGTATCCCTACATCCCGTTCGGCAAAGTAACTATTATCCAGGGAGATGCCGGAGATGGCAAAAGCAGCTTTGTTCTTACCCTTGCCGCCATGCTGAGCCAAGGTCAGCCCATGCCCTTTACGGACGGAACAGGCCAGTCCCCCATCAGCATCATCTACCAGTCCAGCGAAGATGATGCTGATGATACCATCGTCCCCCGGTTTATCAATGCTGGGGGCGACCTGGAACGCCTGTTGTTCATCAGCGAAAAGGAGCGGTATCTATCATTTTCGGATGAACGGCTAATACAGGCGATCAAACAGACGGGTGCAAGGCTTGTTGTTCTTGACCCTCTCTCCGCCTACATCGGTGAGGAAGCAGGTATCAACGCCGCCAACGAGGTGCGGCGGCAGTTTCGTCCCCTTATTGAAATTGCCAGGGAACAACGGTGCGCTATCCTCATTGTCCACCATATGAATAAGAGCATAGGACAAAAGGCCATCAATCGGGCGGTTGGTTCGGTGGACATTGTAGGAGCGGCCCGAAGTGTTTTGTTGGTGGCCAGGACAGACAGAGAACACCCAGAGGAAAGAATCTTGGCACAGGTCAAGTGCAACATCGGGCCAACCGGAAACGCTATTGTTTTTTCAGTTGGTAATGGCAGGATTAAGTGGTTGGAGGAAACCTCCAAAACGGCGGATGAAGTTTTGGGAAATGCCTTTTCCAGTATTGGAAGACCAGATACTCAAATGCAGCAAGCCAAAGATACTTTATCCCACATTCTCGCTAATGGGCCAATGTCACAGAGGGAAATCATGGAACGGATGAAGGCGGGTGGTATTGGTGAAAGCACCGTGAAAAAGGCAAAACAGCTTTTAGGGATTTGTTCTGTAAAACAGGGGACTGCCTGGTTTTGGACTTTGCCGGAAAAAGACGAAAATAGCAAAAACCAACCGGAAGGGAGTCCAGAGGGAAGCCCTCTGGCCCACAGCCTTGCTTGCAAGGTGTAGTGGGTTACACAACCTTTCCCGTCTTTGGCAGGGGTTGTGTCGTGTGGTAGGCGGTGCGGATAAGAAGGACCGCAGAAACGAGACAAGATGACTTCTTACATCCTTCCTTCAAGGAGGTATTATGGCAAGCTACGCAATTATGAGAATTGAGAAAAGAAAATTGTCCTCTGTTGGACGAATCGGCCAGCACCACGAACGGCTGAAGGCAGAATACAAAAGCAATCCTGACATTGATTTGGAGCGTTCCAGCTTAAACTATCACATTGTAAAACCAGCTGTCGCTTATCGAGAAGCAATATTGACCCGTATTAAGGAGGTGGGCGCGAAACGGCGAAAAGATAGTGTGGTTTTACAGGATTGTTTTATCGGTGGTACTCCAGATTGGTTGAAAGAAAAAAGCGCAGAGGAACAACGGGCATTTTTCAATCATGCTTTTCAATTCTTTGAAAGAAACTTTGGAAAAGAAAATATCATCTCCGCCGTGGTGCATATGGACGAGGCAACTCCCCATATGCACCTTTGTTTTGTCCCCATCACAAAAGATGGACGCTTATCCTCCAAAGACATTATTGGAGGGCCGCAAGGGCTTGTAAAATGGCAGGATAAGTTTTATGAGCATATGCTGGAACGCTATTCAGATTTGGTTCGTGGAACACCGAAAAAGCAAACCCACCGAAAGCATATTCCGTCCTATATGTTCAAATTGGCAGCGGAACTTTATAAGCATTATGACGAGATTTGCCAAGCCATCAACAATATTGGTGTTTTTAACAGTGGGCGGAAAAAGGATGAAGCCATCGCCCTTCTGGGAAGATATGCCCCGGAAATGGTGCAGCTAAAGGCTCAGGTTGTCAGTACCGATAAGCAGATTACAAGCCTGGAACGGGAAATCGAATATGTTTCGGAGGGCAGGGCTGCGGCATGGCAGGCAAACAGGGACTATCAAAAGGAACTGGAAGAAGCCAACTACAAACTGTATCAGTTGAGTAAAAGGCAGAAGCAGTTGGAGGAAATGATAGCCCATATCCCACCGGAATTGCTGGAGCAGTTGGCAAAAAAAGAGCGTGAGGCCCGAAAAAAGCAGGGCAGAGAGGGTAATCGATGAATATAAAAGAAATCAGAGTATCAGAATGTGCTGCATTTACAACAAACCCATTTCAGGTTCGAGATGATGGGGAAATGGATTTGCTTATTCAGAGCATCCAGGAAAACGGAGTGTTGACCCCTATCGTTGTGCGCCCATTGAAGGAAAAGGGATATGAGATCATCAGCGGCCATCGCAGAGTCCATGCTTGCAAAAGGGCAGGTATTGAAAAAATCCCTGCCCTTATTCGTGATATGGAGCGTGACAGTGCCGTTATCTTTATGGTGGATTCTAATATCCAGCGTGAAGGCCTTTTACCCTCCGAAAAGGCTTTCGCTTTCAAGATGAAGGTGGAGGCATTGAGCCATCAAGGAAAAACCTCTGTCCAAGTTGGACAGAAGTCCTCCCGGAGTATTGTGGCAGAAAACGCCGGAGAAAGTGAAACCCAGGTACAAAGATATATCCGGCTGACGAACCTGGAAAAACCTCTCCTTGACCTTGTGGACAGTGGGAGAATCGCATTTACTCCCGCTGTGGAACTGTCCTATTTGAGCCATCAGGAACAACTGTATTTAATAGAAACCATTGAGAGTGAGGATTGTACTCCTTCCCTTGCACAAGCTATCCGTATACGAAAATTAAGCGCAGAGGGGCTATTGGATATGGATGAAATACTCAAGATTATGACAGAGATAAAAGGCAATCAAAAGGAATTTATCAAATTGCCCAGCGAACGGTTTGGACGATACTTGGATAAACTGCATACGCCCCAACAAAAAGAGGACTTTCTTTTGAAAGCCCTCTCTTATTATGTAAAGTATTTGGAGCGGCAGCGCAGTCGTGATGCGAGGTAACAACATGGAAAAGCAGACAACACAAAAGAGAAACAAAGCACCTGTAACGCTGGTTATTCAGCGGGAATTTATCGGGGAAAAGAAGCTATCCGAGGTGATGTTCCCGATTATCTATGAGGACTTGCGGAAGAAAATTGAATATCGCACCTTGGACAATGAAATCAAAAAGCAATAAACTGTCCGTAAAGTCTGTTCGACATTAGGAGGTATTGACAATGGGAAGAAAAGTGGACAACGATATTTACGATGTGGCAATTTATTGTAGATTGTCAAAGGAAGATGCCAGAGAGGATGGCGGCGAGGAAGAAAGTTCCAGCATAGGGACACAAAAAACCATTCTTACCGAGTATGTCCGGCAGCGGGGGTGGCACCTTGTCCAAATTTATGTGGATGACGGTTATTCTGGTACGAATTTTAATCGTCCCGGGTTTCAGAACATGATAAAGGACATTGAAGCTGGGCAGATCAACTGCGTCATTACGAAAGATTTATCCAGGCTGGGCCGTAATTATCTGGACTGCGGATTGTATCTTGAAGTGTTCTTCCCGGAGCATGGTGTCCGCTATATTGCCGTTAATGATGGGGTAGATACACTGAATAAAAGTGCCATGGATATTACCCCGTTCCGCAATATCCTAAACGAAATGTATGCCGCCGATGTGTCTATGAAGGTTTCAAGTGCGCTCCGAGCCAGATTTAATAAGGGCTTGTATGTGTCTACTTCCCCTCCGTATGGCTATTTGAAAGACCCAAATGACCACAATCATTTGATCATTGACGAAAAAACCGCTCCGGTGGTCAGGATGATTTTTCAAATGGCGCTGGATGGGGCTGGGATAGCCAAGATACGCAACCACCTTAATGCCAGCCATATCCTCCGCCCTGCCGCCTATGCCGCCGCAGAACGGGGTGAGAGCGGCTATGAGCGGTACTTTGAGGGCAACGAGGATAAGCGCTATGTGTGGAGTAATAACAGTGTCAGAAGCATTTTAAGAAGCCCTGTGTACGCCGGGAATCTTGTAGGGTATAAACGGGTAGCGGTGAGCATGAAAAGCAAGAAACGCCCTTCCAGGCTGCCAGAGGAATGGGAGGTAATCCCCAACACCCATGAGGGTATTATCACCCAGACGCAGTTTGATACCGTCCAGCGGCTGATGACCAGCAGGCGGCGGGATAAGGGAAACGGTGGCTTTGATAATATCTTTTCCGGGATCATTAAATGCACTGACTGCGGTTATGCGATGCGTGCTATGAGTGCGAACAGACGGAAACGACCCGACCCTATTGACTGTGTGCAGTATATCTGCAACAACTACGGCACCAATGGTACGGAAGGCTGTTCTGCTCATACGATTGAAGCCAGAGATTTGTTCAATGCTGTATTGGCCGATATTCGCCACTATGCAAGGCTTGTGATAGACAGTGATGAAAAGCAGGTGCGTCAACTTCAAAAGCAGCTTTCTACCATAGGGGAAACGGAACAAAAGGCCCTGGAACGGGAAAAGCGCAAGCTAACCAAGCGGCTGTGTGAATTGGATAAGTTCTTTTCAGCCCTGTATGAAGATAAGGTTTTAGAGCGTATAACCGAACGCAACTTTGATATGATGTCCCGAAAGTATGAAGCCGAACAGACCCAGCTTACCGCCCGAATAGAAGAAATCAATGCTTCACTGGCTGAAAAGGAAACTGCCGATAACGGGATAAAAGATTTCTTTGCCCTGATTGCCAGCTATGCCGATACGGTTGAATTGTCTGCCGCTATGGTAAATGCCTTGATAGATAAAATCACAGTTGGGGAGCGTGTTCAGAAAGAGGATGGAACGGTGGAACAGACCATCAAAATCTACTACAAATTCGTTGGGGTTCTCTCCAACGAGCTACATATTGAACCCACGAAGCGGTGGACAGCGTTACCTCCGAAACAGTGCCGATGTTGTGGAAAAGAGTTTACTCCCGGTTCTGCGGTGGCAAAATACTGTAAACCTTGTGCCAAGAAAATACACACTCAACAAAGTACAGAAAGCACACGCCGTAGGCGTTCCAACAATAGTAAAGTAGCATAGCAAATAGACTGTCCGTAAAGTTCGTTCGACAGACCTCCAACAGCGGGAGGGGCGCATCGTGCGCCAGGGCAACGAGAACGGCGAAGTGGACATCTTCACCTATGTCACCGAAAACACCTTCGACAGCTACCTCTATCAGCTGGTGGAGGGCAAGCAGAAATTCATTGGCCAGGTGATGACCTCAAAAAGCCCCGTCCGTTCCGCCGAGGATATTGACGAAACAGCCCTATCCTATGCGGAGATCAAGGCCCTATGCGCCGGGAACCCTCATATTAAAGAGAAAATGGACCTGGATGTTCAGGTACAAAGGCTTCAGCTTCTCAAAGCCAGCCACCTAAGCCAGCGATATGCCCTGGAGGATGCCGTTTTGAAGCACCTTCCCAGGGAAATCGCATCCTGTGAACAGCGGATCGAAGGAATCCGGGAAGATATTCATCATTGTAAAGAAAATTATCACCCCAACGCAGATGGCTTTTCCCCCATGGAGATCGAGGGGAAGGTCTACACCGATAAAAAGGCCGCAGGCAGTGCCATCCTGGCCGCCTGTCAGGGGATGACCGGCCCCGACCCTGTTCCTCTGGGCAGCTATCAGGGCTTTGCCATGACCTTATCCTTCAACAGCCTGGAACGGGAATTTCGGGTGACGCTGAAAAACAGGCTCAGCTATTTTCTGCCCCTTGGGACAGACATTTTCGGCAATATCCAGCGGTTAGACAACCTCCTTGGCGGTCTGGAGGCGAACCTTCGGGACACCGAGGCGCAGCTGGAGCACACAAGAGACCAGCTTGCCAGCGCCAAAGAGGAGATGGAGAAGCCTTTCCCCCAGGAGGAAGAATTGAAGAAGAAGTTGGCCCGGCTGGCGGGGGTGAAAATCCTGCTGGGTATGGACAAGAAGGAGAACGAGATCGTGGACGGGGAGGTGGAGCCGGAACCGGAGGCTCCGGCCAGGGGCAGTCGGGACTGGGAGCGGTAGGAGAGGGAGAGCCAATTGTTCTTTTATCAGAAAAATGGTATAATAAACAATAGAAAAGCGAGGTGTCCCACAAATGACAAATCATGACTTGTTCCAACAAATCGACCGCCGCCTGTCCTTTGTCCGGGAGCATCGGCCTCTTTCCCTGGAGGAAATAAAGGAGTTGGACGCCTATTACAAAATAGGGACAACCTACAGCTCCAACGCTCTTGAGGGGAATACATTGACCATTTCCGAAACAAAAGTCCTTTTGGAGGACGGGCTTACTGTAGGCGGAAAGCCCATCCGTGACTGTTACGAGGCGGTAGGGCATGGAAAAGCCTACGACTATATGCTCACCCTTGCCCGGAGTGAATCGCTCCAGATAACGGAAGAGATGATCTGCCGGCTGCACCAGCTTTTTTACAGCGGCATCGACCCGGACAAGGCCGGACAATACCGCAGCGGGCAGGTGTTCATTACCGGCACGACCTACATTCCCCCTGCCGCGGAAGAGGTCCCAGGACAGATGGCATCCTTTATTAAGGAGTTAAACAGGCAGACCAAGGCCCTTCATCCGGTGGAGTTTGCGGCCTATGCACATCGCCGCTTGGTGGACATTCACCCCTTCCAGGACGGAAACGGACGTACCGCCCGGCTTTTGATGAACCTGATCTTGATAAACCACGGGTACTGCATCGTTATCATTCCGCCTGTTCTGCGCCATGATTATATGGTAGCCCTGCGGCAGGCACAGCGGGAAAAGGAGCCTTCCGATGAGGCGTTTATCCGGCTGATTGCAGAGTGCGAGTTGGAGGCGTTGCGGGACTATTACCGGATGTTTCACATCCAGCTTCCTGACGAGAAACGAGATACCCCGGAACGATCAATTATGAGGTAGCAGTGATGGCGCTGAAAAACACATTAGGCAGGTATGAGGGGTACAGTGCCTATAAGACGGAGGATATGAAAAAGGCGTTACCTGGCAGGGATGCTAAGTAACATGAGAGAAGATGAAAAGGACCCAACCAACTCTTTTCGGAGTGGTTGGGTCCTTTTCATCAAAATGGTTACATTTTCTGCTTTTCTTTCAGCAGTTGAAGCTCTACGTATTCCACAACGGACTTCCGCCCATGGTCGCTCAAAGAGAGTATATTCTGTAGCAGTTTCTCACAAGTGCAATCTTGCGTGATATAAACCATCTCCAATGGCTTCTTTTCATCATAGGCGCACCGGCCAATTAAGTAGTCAGCAGATACACTGTAGTATTTTGCCAGCGTGATAAAATGCCGCAGAGGAAGTTCATATTCTCCCGTTTCATATTTAGAATAGTGCTGTTGAGAAATTCCTAAAACTGCCGCTATATCGCTTTGGGAATGGTCATGATCTTCACGCAGTTCCCGAAGCAGATCTATCACGCTCTTCAAAATACCCTCCCCCCTTTTTAATAAGCGTATCATACATATAATGTTATGTATTGATTTTACACATATAATCATGTATAATACATATTATTATATGTAAAACGGAGGGGATTTTATGGATAGAACAGCTTGTGCCATCACCGGCCACCGCCCACATAAATTCCCCTGGAAGTACGACGAAACCGACAGCCGGTGTGTGGCGCTAAAAACTGCGCTGGCAACAAAAATCACAGAGTTGGTGGAAGCAGGGATAACAGGGTACTATTGCGGGGGCGCGGACGGGGTAGACTGCTGGGCGGCGTTGATCGTTTTGCAGCTCCGCAAAACGAATCCTATGCTGCGGCTCCACTGTATCCTGCCCCACAAAGGACAGGCAGACAGGTGGAGACTGCCAGCCCAGGAACGGTATCACTTCATATTGGAACAGGCCGATTCGGTGGAGTATGTAAGCCAGGAATATCGTGACGGATGTATGCTGGAACGGAACCGCCGCCTGGTAGAAGCCGCCGGACTGCTGCTGGCAGTTTACAACGGGGAGCAGCGTGGCGGTACTGCGGCAACGGTGCGGTATGCCAGAAAATTAAACCGGGAGGTCCTGGTTCTCAATGTTGCAGAAAAGGAGAAATGAAAATGCTGATGTACAAACAAGGAAGACTTTGGACCGAGGGGGCCTCTATTTGCATCCCGGATGGTTTTTTCCTGGAAACCGATCCGGATATTAACTATGAAAGAGGACTTAGCGCATGGAATTCGACACAGTCTTGTCTCTATATGTGGGTAATATCTGAGAATGAGGTTGGAACAAGAGAGGGGCTTGAAGAACAATCTTGTAATTTCAAGCCCCTTTCCGAAATCACCCCGATCACCTTGAACGGACTGTCCGGCCACTGGATTACTTATAGCACACCTCGTGAAGAATACTATGAAGTGCGATTTGCTTTGCCCAATAAAGTGCAGTTAATTTTAATTGTGGAAAAGGAGGGAGGTAACATCAAAGCTGTCATGGATTCCCAGGAATTCAAGATTGCTTTAGAGGGCATTCGGGCAGAACAGATATAACTACAGATTTTTACATAGCCGGGGAGTTTTCGTTCGGAAAACCCTCCGGCTATTACTATCTGAAAAGGGAGGATAAAGGCCATGAACAGAGAAAGACCGAAAACCTATGGAAAGGTGGTGCGGTAATGTCCTATGTCACACCAGAGCAGATTACAAAGGCCAAAGAGATGGACCTGCTCACCTACCTTCAGCTATACGAGCCGGACAACCTGGTCCGCTTCAGCGGGGAGACCTACTGCACCAGGGAGCATGACAGTCTGAAGATCAGCAACGGCAAGTGGCACTGGTTCTCCCGAGGGGTGGGCGGGCGAACCGCCCTGGACTATCTTATCAAGGTTCGGGAATACTCTTTTCCCCAGGCGGTGGAATTATTAAGCGGACGGGCGGTTTTGATGCCGCCCTCTTTTCATGCCCCGAAACCGGAACCGCCCAAGGTCTTTACCCTGCCGGAGCGGAACGCAAACAACGACCGGGTACGGCAGTACCTCTGGAACCGGGGTATCTCTGGGGACCTAACGGACTACTGTATCGGAAAGGGACTGCTGTATGAATCCAGGAGGCATCACAACGCCGTTTTCGTCGGTTACGACCAGGATGGAACGGCCCGGTATGCCGCCCTCCGGGGGACCAGGGGCAGCTTCAAGGGGGAGGTTCCCGGCAGCGACAAGCGGTATTCCTTCGCCATTCCGCCCCAGGAAAAAGGGGCTGAACTCCACCTCTTTGAATCAGCCATTGACCTGTTGAGTTACTGCACCCTTTGTCAGATGTTTGGGCGGAACTGGCAGAAGGAGCAGCTGCTTTCTCTGGGCGGTGTTGCAAAAAACCGGACGAAGAAAACCCTGCCGGTGGCATTGGAGCACTTTCTGTCCGGCCACCCGGAGACAAAGACGGTGTTTTTGCACCTGGATAATGACGAGGCGGGACGGAGGGCAACGCTGGATATTACAGAGAAGCTGCAAGGCCCCTATGAGGTTCTGGACGCCGCCCCCAGAGGAGGGAAGGATGTGAACGATCTGCTCCAGCTACGGCTGGGGCTGACAGAGAGAAAGGAGGATCGAAGCCGGTGAAACCGCCCTACAGCAAACCGCCTCCCAAGCCCGCACGTCATGTTTCCCCGGAGGCGATGGCATGGCTC
>OFFK01001454.1_pt1 | contig 16716 bp, 19 predicted proteins | sample 1521361 | NCBI WGS metagenome assembly OFFK01 (sample SAMEA3504096, study PRJEB24116) | mouse gut metagenome | biome: mouse gut; feature: mouse-associated habitat; material: faeces | place: Denmark | collected 2011
TGTTTTTCCAGATGAATTTAAGAACTGCTCTTTCCAAATCTTTGAAGATTTATGTTACAGTTTTGTTGAGGATTGTGGTTTTTTTTTTATAGATTACTTTTGGTTGGATTGTCATTTTTACTATGTTAATTCTACAAATCCAAAACATGGGAGATCTCTGTGTTTTCTCAAGTCTTCTTCCATATCTTTCTTGAGAGACATAAAAATTTTTTCATACATATTTCACAGTACACTAATCAGAATGCCCAAGATCAAAAATTCATCAGTTGGAAAGGAGTAGAGAAAGAAAAACACTTCTCCATAATGTTGTTTGGATTTCAAAGTGGTAGATCCACTCTGGAAATCCATCTGGAGGTTCCAAGATAATTGGAAATATATCTACCTGAAAACCCAGAAAACCACTCTTGGTCATATACCCAAAAGATACCCCACTATGCCACAAGGGTATGTGCTCTATTATGTTCATAGAAGTCTTATTTATAATAACAAGACAGTGCAAACAACCCAGATGTCCCACAATGAAAGAGTATATACAGAAAATGTGTTCCATTTACACAATGGACTACTACTCTGCTATTAAAAATGAACATATCATGAATGTTGCTGGAAAATCCATGGAAGTAGAAAATATCATCGAGAGTGAGGTCAGCCAGATTCAAAAGGACATTCATGGTTTGTACTCACTAAAAGTTCATATTATTCAAAAAAGTACTGAATACTCTGGATGCAACCCACAGGACTCAAGAAGTTTAACAGCCCGAAGGGCCAAAGTGAGGATGTTTCAAACCCACTTGGGAGCAAAAGAAAGCACTCACAGAGCAGGGGACAAAAGGGAGGGAGGAGATAGAGAGGCAAAATTGGGAAAATGATGAGGTATTGGGCAGGGAACATCACTGAATCTCTGATAGTCAGCAGACCTAATTGAAACAGGCATTCTCAGGAGGTAGAAGGTGGGGGAACCCCCAGAATGCACAGTAGATCTGGGATGTAAGAGACTCTCAAAACTCAAAGGGAGGGACCTTCCTATGCTCTACAGTATGGAGAGGGATCTTGTAGTTCCCACTTCCGGTGGATGGACAGGACATGAAATGGTGAGACGCAGTTGCCAACTCACAGTCAAAAATCTGACCAAGGATTGTTCCTCTTTGAAGGGTAAAAATGGAGAAGATAATGAGAGAAAGGAGGTCCATTGACAGGCCCATATTGGGATCCAGTGCACAGTGAGGCTGGGAATCATGACACTCTCTATTGACGCTGTGGTGTGTATGCCAAAAGGAGCCTAGCAAGGCTGTCTGCTGAGAGACTTACCAATTACCTGAAAGAGTCAGATGTAGATACTAGCTGACCAATAGACAGAAGTTGGGGACCCCTGCAGTTGAATTAGGGAAAGGCTGGAAGAAACTGAAGAGAAGGACGACCTGTAAAAAGATCATAAGTCTCAATTACCCACGATAACAGAGACCTCTCAGACACTGAACAACCAACCAGGCAACGTATATCACCTGATGTGATAGGAGGCCCCGACACATATACATCAGATTACATACAGACATTCTGGTCTGTCCTGAATGAGAGAAGATGCAACTAATTCTTGAGAGACTTGAGGCCACAGAGAATAGGGAGGTGTAGTGGATTGAGAGTAGTTGTGAGGACATCCTCCTAGATATGGGAGGGAGGGGGGAGCAGGGGAAAGAGGTAAGTGATGGAGAACAGTTTGGTGTCAGACTAGGATAGGAATGAAATGTGAAGTTTTAAAATGATTTAAATAATAAAAAAAGAAAAGAAAAATTACTTCAGACCAAGTTCTCTTCTGAACATTGATGAAAAATCCTCAATAAAAGACTCATAAACTGAATCTAGGAACTAATCAAAAATACCATCCCAAATAATTCTGGTAGATTAGAAAGGAGATGGTTACAAGCAAAATTGGATGGATGAGCAGTTAGGCATTCCAAAGAGCAAATGGTGCTTGACTAACCTCGTAAGCTATCTCCCTCTATTCTCTGGGACTGGTTGTTGCTAGTCTATTTCTGTTTGTCCTTATATATCAGATTGATATTTCCCAAGTGTTGTTCCTCCATGCCCAGAACCCTTATTTTTAGTCTTATACCTGAACAAGCTTCCTTTCATTTTCAGCTGATCTGCTCAGGTTTCAGTATTAGAGAGCATCTCAGCAGAGCTTGCAGCTCTATAACCCTGCCACTCCCACTGCTGCTGCTTTCCAACTAGCATTTCTGGACCCATCACGTGTTCACCTGCAACTTTACTCCAAGATGATTTGGCGGGAATCAGGTCCCTACCCCTGCTTCATAAATGAGTTTCAGAAATAGTAAAATTGAGCTTTGTTCAGAATTTTGCCTTAGCTACATCTTTCTCTTCTCTGCCTAGCTCCCTGTTCTCTTCCAGGTTTCCAAGATTCCTTTCCAGATTAGAACCCAGACATGTGAGCCGCTGGCCAGACACAACACATTTGAATTGGTACTTGTGTGTGAATTACACATCTACATGCTCCTGAGGCTGTCAGGAGTATACTCTGTTTCACACTCAGCAACACTGAGTCTAGGAGGCTAAAGGCAAGCTAATGGCTAACAGAAAGAAGGTATTGAAACAAAGTTGCAGAGTGTTGAGTCCTGAAACAATGAAAGGCAGAGATGACCCTGCCTTAAGTGCTTCTCTCTCTGACAGGCAAATGCCAAACAGAAGTCAATTTATTTCTTGATCTCTTGAGGTTCTATGCCCCTTCAGGGTTCTCATTCTCTAAGCTCTGCATGCATGCCCGACATGACTAGGTCATGTTATATCTTCTGCTGATCAGAGGAAAGATTTGTCCTGCTTTAGAGCCCGGCCCCAGGAAGTTAGAACCCAATAAAAGCAGACCTAATGATTTATATGAACTCAGGCTGTGTCCTTTATTATCATAGCACAAGGAATGCTAAAATATGGATAGTTATGGTGAATTTGATCCTGGCTCATTGCCACAAGACTCTAGGTGTCTGTGTAAAGGTTTCTCTTGGCTGCATGAGCTTTGCCAATTTAGATATCTGAAGCCTTATGTCATGGACCTTGGCCCACAAAAATCCTGATTTCTTTTCTCCAGTTTTTTCCAGCATGAATCCTAGATACTGCTGAAATATTACTTCTGAGTCAGACATTGAGCAAAATTTTGTGTATGAGATCTTACAAGAGAGCTTTATACAATGCCCAAGTCTGCCTTCAAGATAAACAAGCCAGTTCAGAACTACCTTTACTGGGATGCTCCATATTCTCTACCCAGAAATCACTGTATTTTCCCCAGGACCACTTTTTCTTTTCTCAACTTGAAGTCTAGATTACTTCTGCCTCTCTCTGATTTCTATGCTCCCCATTCTCTCTCCCATGTAGATGCTTCAGGGATGAATCATCTCTATAGAAAGGGACTGACTGGTTTAAGAGAAGTTCAAGTTGCTACAACAGTAGTGGTATCAGAGTGGATGACCAGAATTCTCCAGGTTACAACAGACTATTCATAGAAGGGACTGCAGATATCGTGGTGAATTGTGGAGAGCCGGTACGTGCTGCAAGCAATTACGTGCGTGCCGCCAGTAATCTCTGAGAAGAGCCATGTGTGCCGTGAGCAATCACCATTATAAGATGGTGCGGGCCTCCACTGTGCCTAACTAGTAAACAAGCCTTGTACGCAGGTGCGAGAGTGAATTCACTCCTAGTCACTCCCATTCTCGGGGTGTAATAGTGGGGTGATGGGCAAGCAATGAATCAGGAGCTGTCATGCCATATCAGGTGCTGAAATGTCACGCTGCAGGTTATAAAAGCAGCGCCATTTTCCCGGTTCGGGATCTTCCTGATAAGCAAGCAATAAAGCTCTTGCTGTGGAAGATTCTAGTTTGTTGTATCTTTCTTGCCGGTCGAGCGGGACGCAATAGTGAATAGCTTTTACCTCCCTGCTGTTGCTCTCCTAGTACTGACCAGAAACTGAGGTGCCATTTCCAGCAGACTGTGCTAGGACATAGTCATAGAACACATCTTCCTTCGAAAGCAGCTTCTAGGCTTCATTGGAAAAAACTTAAATCTGTGAATATTGGGAACAGAGTCTGTACATAGCTCAGTTGACAGAGTGACTGCCTAGCATTTAGGATGCCTAGGACTCAGTGATTAGTGCTGTCTTTACTTTATTGCCTTTGGTGGGTCTACTTATTATATTGTAATACACTTGGGATCATAGAAAGGGATATCATGATGACCTAAGACCAAGACTGTCAATGATGTTGGTTAGAGTCTTCTCTTGTATCCTCAGGCTAAAGAGACCTGATACCAGAGTGACTCACATTACTGAGAAACTCAAGTTTCTATTTCATTTCTTTTTAAGGCCTCTTAATTCAAAGAGTCATTGCCATTACAAGGTGTAACCATCACACACTTTATCTCTTTTATCTAGGTGATTTCCCAGTGTTCTTTACTTGGTTCATCAGCTCTAGGATTCAATGCAAAATAGCAACCAATAGTATTAAAATCTTGGATAGAACAGATATATAACAGTAATTACTTTGCCTGAATATATTAGTACAAAATCTGACATAACTGAACAAATGGAAACTAGGCTTGTGTCATGGATTAGAGGGCCTAGATCTTTTTCACAGCAGGTTATGCACCCTTTAGGATCCTCTGTAGAAACAATGAGGTACAATGGTCACTGATCATTCTTAACAGAGAGGCCCTTCTCTACAGGTAACAGATTCCTAGATCCACATTAAGTTGATTCCTGCTAAGACGGTCTATAGTGTATGACCATGTTAAATTCATGCAGGAAGCTACTGAAAAACAAAGCATTGTTCCAATCAGCAACAGACAGGACACAGAGCTCTGAGTATACAGCCAAGGGGAAATTTAAGTCATAGGGGTTAGGCTAATATCCTCTGATCTAAATTGTTCTGATCATGTCTTAATAGCTATGTATCTTAGTACCTGAAAACTATTTCCCTACATTCATTTGCTTATTCATGATTGGAATATATATTGTACGCTTTCTCATTTCGTGGTATGTTAAATTTGGAACTTGGTATAAAACTGTTAATAATCCGAATGTGCAGTATTCAATTGCATTATATATGCCTTAAACACCATGAGAAGGAAGGAAATGAATATAATAAATCTTTTTTTTTTTGCCATGTAATACAAACTTATTCAGAAAACCTACTGAAAGACCCCCGTGGGGAGTCCCTTCTCGGGCAAGCGCGCACCCAGTAGGACACTGAGACCGAACTCACTGTAATTATACAAGGCTTTAATGGCGTACAAACACACAAACAACAAAGGTTCGCTCAAGCCAGAATGCTGAGGACGAAACTCATGCACCGCGCAGGGGGCAGGGGAGTTCAACCCCAGCCCAAACTTTTTACAGGCTTATAAAGGCAAAAACCACAAACCAAAAACAGGGGAGCCAAAAGAATTTGGGCCATTACACATGATAGGCTTATTTAAATGTTGGCGGGATGATTACAAATTAACAGGGTAATATGTGCATGCTAAGGTGTAGGGAGGCACAAGGGCTTGGGACTTCTCGAGGTCAGCAGGACACCTGGTCAATGTATGATTTATGGGGATCTATAGGGAGGTGCCATCCTGCCAGATGGCCATTTGGTCCGCCCTGATAGCAGTGGCTAGTTCCTGCATTCTCTTTTTTATCTTTTATGGCTGGACATTCTTAGCTACAGGGTGGGTTTGGCTGTGCCTGGACCCGCCTGGGTCTATTCTTCAGCCCTGAATTTCTTGAACTTACATACCACAATGCTATAAGACCCAAAATTATAAGTTTTTGCTGTTCATTACCCACTTCTTTTAGTGGATAGCTCTAATCTTAGAACGACCTTTCTTCTTGTTGATATTGCTGTCTGAGGACCATGACTTGTATGGTGTTTATTTTATCTTTAACAAAAGCAACCAGCTTATTTAAAATACATGGCCCAAAAGAAAGCAGGAGGAAAAAAATAATCAGAGGGCCTGCCAGGGTGGAATCAGTGTCGTAAAACAGGGAGACCTGTTAAACCAATTTTCATACCATCCTTAATACGCTTCTCTTTCTTTGCTTCATTTTTCTAACCTTTCTCTGAGCTTAGCCATGGAGTCCCTGATAAGACCAGAATGGTCTACATAAAAACAACACTCTTCTTTTAGTGCGGCACAGAGTCCACCTTCTTTGAGAAAAAGTAGATCTAGCCCCCTCCTGTTCTGTAGCGAGGTCAAAGATTCTTCAAGTTTGGTGATGGACTGCTCTAGTGCTCCTAGGTCTGCATCCATAGCGGTTGTGCAATTCATGAAAATAGTGGGGGGTCTGTATCAAGGCAGTTGTGCCTTTGCCGACCCCAGCTGCTGTTCCTAGACCCAAAAGCACTGCTAAGGTCATGGTAATGGGTTCCCTTTTATACCGGGTCCAGTGGTTGAATCCATTGACAAAAAACTGTCATCATGATACAGAAGCCTAGGAACACTCTGAACTAAACGACAATAATCTTTAGAAGTATTAAAAACAGAAGTAAATACACAGGGAGTGAGTCCAGTGTTGCAAGCCCATACTGTGACTAAGGGAGGGACTAAGTACTGACCTCTATTATTGGAAGACTGGAGATGATGAGTCTGATTACAGAGTTACCGTTTGTCATGTGGGACTTGTTCCAGGCAAAGTCCATTTCCCGAGACAGCTGCTAATGTTAGTTTTCTGTTTTCTCCCCAAGGACACTGAGAATTGTCCTCAGCCTTATTGTATGTCTTGACTTGAGCAACTCCCTCATAATATGGGGGATTGGAGGCATAACACAGCCAACAAGACTTAGTGATGTTGGGATTGGTACAATTGCGTACCAAAAAGCCCCCTGTACCAGACTAAACAGACGGTTTTCAGTATCTGGGGGAGTAGGGGCAATGTAAGTTTCAGGTCTGAGGAAGGGGTATAGACTTCTGTTGGAATAGCTGGACCAACTAGGGTATGTCCGGGAAAAGTAGGTCTGGGAAGGGGCATTGGAGGTTTTTTAACAAGAACGGGGGTAGGTCCTACTGCCTGGGTTGGGGGACACTTCATCTTTAGCCGAATCTTAAATGTGAATCCAGGGCCTGTCCCTGTCACATAAAATGTTAGGCCCCACAGTCTTCCCTTTATCCAATCTTTTTTGTCTCTTTTGCTTTTTGAGTAAAAGTGATGTTTAAGGAATCATGGCCCTTATTTCATCTGGATACTATAATAATATCAAGCTAGAGGAAGGGTCCCAATGAGTGGTACCAGTGGTTTCACATCTCCACTGACTACAGAAGATGCCCTCTATTCCCCCACACCAGCGAGCCTCTTTTTTATTTGCCCTATCCCTGGGACAGACATAAAAGGGCTCCTGACAAAGTCTCCTCTGTTGAGACCTGCTACTACAGCCTGGTATATCTGCAATGTACTTTCCTTGGGAACTTAACCCCTGGTGATATGGCTGCTTGTGATAGATTACCTCATCTTGGGGCACCGTTTCATGTGACTCTTCAGGGATATCCCAGGCATCTAATCCATCTATCAGGGCACAGATTTCAGGAAACAGAGGGGGACACCATGTATAAGGGGGGGGCCTTTGAAGTACTCCATACAGTATCTCCAGCTTGAGAGATGGCCTCCCATGTCAGGGTCATAAGAGTGTGAGGATTATTACCCAAGGTTGGTGTACAGCGAAGGCACAGTTTAAGAGAATTATCAGTAGCGGCCACTGTCCAATTTTCTCTGAGGTCGTCTTCATCCTGGTTGGGTGCCTTTTTTTTATGTGGGATGCGTGGATCCAGGCAGCGATCCTGTCTACCTTTGCGACCTTGGCGCTGGTCAGCAGCACTAGATAAGGTCCCTTCCACCGTGGCTCAAGCATGCCAGCTCGATGTTGTCAGACCAGAACTGAGTCCCCGACCTGGAACCTGTGGGGCACTGCACTGCTCCCTGGTGTGTATGCTTCTTTAATCTGGTCCCAGATCTGTGTTCTGACAACTTCTAAGGCCTTTAAATGGGTAAACAGAGAAGAGGGTGAGGAAGAGTCAGCACTGGAATTCAATATCCCATCAGACTCGGTCAAGGGGGGTGGTCCCCCATGTAGAATTTCATAAGGAGTAATGCCGAAACACCCAGGTGTGTTTCGGGCCCTAAGGAGCACAAAGGGAAGGAGGGTCACCCAGTCTTTACCACTGGTCTCAAAAGCTAATTTAGTTAGGGTTTCTTTTAGAGTCCTGTTCATTCCTTCTACCTATACTGATCTCTGGGGTTTATAAGCACAATATAACTTCCAATTGTTCCCCAAATGTGTGGCTAATTCCTGACTTACCTGGGCAACAAATGCAGGCCCATTTTCCAAGCATATTACACTGGGGATCCCAAACCAGGGTAGGATCTCTTCAACGATCTTCTTGGTCACCACCTGAGCAGTTTCAGACTTGGTGGGGAAGGCTTCTACCCATCCTGAGAAAGTGTCTATGAAAACTAGTAACTATTTATTACCATATTTTCCTGGTTTGATCTCAGTGAAGTCTACTTCCCAGTAAACTCCAGGTCTATCCCCCAGTTGTCGTTTTCCTTGTTCATTAAAGGGGCCTGCAGCATTAATTAGGCAACACACTAGCAGGATTTAGTTACTTGTTCGTCTAGTAGCCTGAGCACATAATAGTTTGAGGACTGGATTAAATCACACAATTTCTTTGCTCCCAGATGTGTCAGGGGATGGATGCGTTTTACATATGCCTTTCCTTCTCTATAGGGCAAAATAATTTTTCCTTCTTTTGTTCTTGCTATCCCATGGTAGCTAAATCCTTTGGACTTCCCTTGTTCTTCAAGATCTTCAATCATCTCATAATCTTTGGAGGTGTATTCAAAACTGATCTCTGGGGTCCCTTTTGGTTCTTCTATACTCTCTACAGGCAGCGCAGGGATGCCTTGTACCACCTGTTTGGCCACCCAACCTGCCATCTGATTTCCCTGGGCTACAGCACCTTGCCCCTTTTGATGGCCAAGGCAGAGGATGATGGCCACTTTCTTGGGCATGTGTATAGCCTCTAGGAGGGCCAAGATTTCTTCTTTATTTTTGATTTCCTTGCCTGCCGAAGTAAGTAGCCCCCTTTGTCTATAGATGGCCCCATGAATGTGGGCTGTGGCAAAAGCATAGTGGCTGTCAGTGTAAATATTGATTGCCTTACCTTCTGCCAGCCGCAGAGCTTTAGTTAGCGTCAGGAGCTCAGCCTTCTGAGCCGAAGTTCCTTCTGGAAGTTAACTTGCCCAAATTACATGTTTTCTGTCAACCACTGCCTCTCCTGCTCTTTATTTTCCCTCCACCACAAAGCTGCTACCATCTGTGTACCAGTCAGGCACACCTGGCCAAGTTCGGTCAGTCAGATCCTTTCTCGATCCAGTTTCTTCAGCCAGGATATCAGCACATTGGTGTACCCAGGTAGAGGCATCCGTCTTGGGGAGGAGGGTGGTAGGATTGTGGATGGCAGGTAGGGCAAAAGTCACTCGGTCATTTAGCAACAGGCTCTGGTAGTGGGTCATCCGGGCATTTGTCATCCAATGGTCAGGGGGCTGTCATACAATACTCTTTAACGCATGGGGAGTGATTACACTCACATGCTGACCTAGAGTAAGCTTGCCAGTATCTTTAACAAGTAGGGCTACTGCAGCGATGGCTTTTAGGCAGGAGGGCCATTCACTGGCAACTGGGTCCAATTTTTTAGACAGGTAGGCCACTGGCCTCTTCCAGGGCCCCAGAGTCTGAGTCAGGACTCTGCGGGCTACTCCAGCTGGCTCATCAACGTATATGGTGAAAGGCTTAGTCAAATCTGGCAGGGCCAAAGCCTGGGCTGCAAGCAGAGCAGCCTTTATGCTGTTAAAGGCTTTTTGGTGTTCCTCTGTCCAGGTGAACGGGACTTTTTCTTTAGTGAGTGGGTACAGAGGTGCCGCCAACATTGTGGACCCTGGTATTCAGAGTCTACAAAAGCCTGCCGTTCCCAGAAACTCACGTACTTGTCACAGAGTGGTGGGGGTTGGGATCTGCATCACAGTCTTCTTTCGAGCTTCGGTGAACCACTGCTTTCCTTCTCGGAGGGAGTATCCTAGGTAGGTCAAGTCCATATGGCATAGCTGAGCTTTCTTAGGAGTACACCAATTCACTTTTTTCATTTAGAAGCTTCTTGATCCTGTCAAGGCACAGTTCCTGGGTTGAAGCTGAAAGGATTAAATCATCTCCATACTCCAGGAGAGAAATTTGGAGGTTCTGTTCCCTAAAGGGCATAAGGTTGTGGTGGACCACTTCATCAAAAAAAGTGGGTGAATTTTTGAACCTCTGTGGCAGCCTAGTCAAGATTAGCTGACCCGTATATCCTCCTTCAGGGACTCGCCACTCAAAAGCACACAGAAGTTGACTGCTCAGGTGTAATCTGAGACAGAAAAAGGCATCTTTCAAATCCAGGACAGTGTACCAGGACCGTTCAGGTGGTAAGGAACTCAGCAAGTTGTGAGGGTTGGGCACAGTTGAGTGAATGTCCTGTACCCGCTTATTGACTTTTCTTAAGTCCTGGACAGGCAGATAGTCATTTGTCCCATGTTTACACACTGGCAGGAAGGGGGTATTCCAATTGGACTGGCACGGGACCAATATACCCTGTTATAGCAGTCTCTGGATATGTGGTCGAATGCTGTTTTTAGCCCCTTGACTCATGGGGTATTGCCTGACTGAAATGGGTTTGGCAGCCATTTTTAGCTCGACTATGTTGGGTGGCACTTGCCTAGCTAATTCCATCCCAGCCTGCTCTGCCCAAACCTCTGGAAAACCTGTCAATCGTTCTTTAAAGGGTAAAGTCTCAGACTTCTGTTCGTGGAGGTGATATTCTTCTTCTAAATTTAAAACTAAGCATGCCACTGGATTCTTCTTCCATGATACCTCAGGTCCGTCAGAAGTAAACTGGACTTGTGCTTTCAATTTTTTACAAAGGTCCCAGCCTAGCAGGGGTGCTGGGCACTCAGGTATCACAAGAAAAGAATGTGTCACTTTATTTTTTCCTATGTCTAAAATCCTTTTGGTTGTCCAGGGATAAAGCTTGCTACCAGTGGCTCCCATAACTAAAATCTTCTTTGATCCTAATTGTCCTAAAGGTTCAGTCAAGACTGAATATTCAGCTCCTGTGTCTATTAGAAAATTAACGGGGGTCCCCTCCACAGAGTGAGTTACCCTAGGCTTGGGGAGGGGGACCGAGCCCCGACTTCCCTTGTCTTCTTCAAGGGCAGATACTTTGGGGCCCCTCTGCTTCTTTTTTGGGCAGTCTCTGGCCCAATATTCTTTTTTCTTGCAGTATGTGCAGTGGTCTTTCTCAAGTGGAGGTCTCTGTTCTCCTGGGGGTCTTCTTGCCCTGTTGCGCAGGTACCCTGACTGACCCTTCTCTGAACTTTCTCCACCTACCACTGCGGCCAAAATCTTAGTCAAGTTCCTATCCTGCTGGCGTTCATGCCGGATTTCTCTTTCCTCTACCTCTTTCTCTTCTCTCTCTTGCTTTTCTTCCTCAGTCTCTCTCTTGTGGTACACTTTCTCAGCTTCTTTTACTAAATCTTGCAGAGTATAATCTTGGAGACCCTCTAACCTCTGTAACTTTCTCTTAATATCAGAGGCAGACTGACCAATAAAAGCTATGGCTACAGCTGCCTGCTGTCCCTCCTAAGAGGGATCAAATGGGGCTATCTCCTATAAGACTCCATTAGTCGTGCTAAGAAAACGGAGGGCAGCTCCATTGAACCCTGAAGGACTTCTCTTACCTTGGCCAAATTGGTGGGTCACCATGCAGCCCGCTCTATCCCTGCCACTAGAGTCCATCAGTAGACTGTGAGACGCTCCCTATCTTTCACAGTATTGAACTCTAAGGCAGAACGGGCCAAGGGGAAAGCTGCATTTATAAGGTTGGGGAGATTAGTGGGGGTCCCATCTGGTCCTGGGACGTTTTTTTCTGGCTTCTAGCAGGATCCTCTCTCTCTCTTCAGTTCTAAAGGGGACCTGCAAAAGTTGCTGGCAGTCATCCCAAGTGGGCTGGTAGGAGAACATTAGGAACTCAAGGAGTCCTGTTAAGCCTGAGGGATTCTATGAGAAAGAGGAGTGATTAGTTATACATATCTGTTATACATATCTGCCAACATATCTATCAATGAAAATGGCCAGTACTGCAATGGGACTAACTGCCCCGGGGCATGGGAAGGTCCTCCTACATAAGCTCTTAAAGGCAAAGCAACAGTGGAATCTGGTTTAGATTCACTTCCCTCTGAACTATGGACTTCGCAGCTAGGAGTCCCTCCCAACGGTCCTGTCACAGAGGCCACCCTGGGGTCTGCTGGGGTGGGCAGTTGTGAGGGATCAGGATTAGAAGTTCTTTGGGGGTAAGGGGGTGGGAAGGAGTCAATGAAAAAGGCATCATCAATTTCAGGATAGATCCTCAGGGGGGCCGATGGAACGTGCTCTGGCAGACCCGCATGCATCATTTTCGGTTTCATGGCTACTGCCACCATCGCTGCCTCAGCTCCGGAAGTCCAGGAACCCAGTCAGGGTGGCAGATTTTGTACCAGATCCTGCCACACAATTATATAAGGTACCGGATCAGGATGCCCTCCTGCAGTCTGAAAAATAACTTGACACCTAGAATAACAGGCAGGCTAAAATTTCCCTGCGAAGGCCAGCCCACACCAAAAGCTGGCCATTTAGAGGAGCAAAAAGTTTGCCAAGGTCCCTTCTTGACATCAAAGAAAAGATTGTTGGCCCTAGTCATAACGTCTGTTCAATGGTTCTGAGTAAGTGTTAGTGGGGTCGTCACAGTCTTTCCCATGTTAAGCTCTGTCACACACATGTTAAAAACGATTACAAAGGCTACAAGACTCAAAAGCAAAACCAGTCGCCTACTCTGTGTCAACCAGAGTTCCTGAAAAGAATCAGACGGCCTAGTAACAGGTCTCAGAAACAGATCGTCAAGGAGAAAATTTATCCCTGACTTTTCCCGAGGAGGTTCACTAGGCATCCCTGGCCCTCCCCCTGACTTCCCTGAAAGTCTCCCAGGGCGAACAAATGGTGGACACCTAGACACATCTGTCCTTATCCACTTTGCTCTCCCTTCGAAGCACTGTCTCATAAGAGAGTTTGCAAAACTGAAACTGTGATCTCACAAGATTTTCAGACAGAATATAGAGACAAAACCAAGACAAGATAGAGGGCCTTACCTCCAAGTGGGTCTAGGACCCCTGGGTGGTCACGCATCTCCCAGCCAATGCACCACATGAAAGACCCCTTCAGTGAGTCCCTCTTCAGGGAGGTGCGCACCCAGTAGGACACTGAGGCGGAACTCGCTGTAACTATACAAGCTTTAATCTCACACAAACACACAAACAAAAAAGGAGCGCCCAAGCCAGCATGCTGGGGTCGAATCTCATGCACTGCGCAGGGGGCAGGGAAGTTCAACCCCGGCCCAAACTTTTTACAGGCATATAAAGGCAAAAACCACAAACCAAAAACAGGGGAGCCAAAAGAATTTGGGCCATTACACATGATAGGCTTATTTAAATGTTGGCGGGATGATTACAAATTAACAGGGTAATATGTGCATGCTAAGGTGTAGGGAGGCACAAGGGCTTGGGACTTCTCGAGGTCAGCAGGACACCTGGTCAATGTATGATTTATGGGGATCTATAGGGAGGTGCCATCCTGCCAGATGGCCATTTGGTCCGCCCTGATAGCAGTGGCTAGTTCCTGCATTCTCTTTTTTATCTTTTATGGCTGGACATTCTTAGCTACAGGGTGGGTTTGGCTGTGCCTGGACCCGCCTGGGTCTATTCTTCAGCCCTGAATTTCTTGAACTTACATACCACAATGCTATAAGACCCAAAATTATAAGTTTTTGCTCTTCACTACAACATCCAAGATTTTACCTCTTAATCAGATCTCTAACTTTTTAGCTCCAAGTTAATTTGGGTTTTGCAATTTTCACAGGGTGTCTGACAATCTCAAACACTACAGCCTGCTGCTGTTCTTCAACAATTTTCTGACTGGCAACCAAGCTCCTGCTGTTTCTATCAAAGAATGTCCCACCCATTCCTCTTGTTCAAAAGTGCGGCTGGACAGGCACTCTCAGGCCAAGGAGACCTCAGTAAACTTTATCTGAACATTCAGGTGCTCTCAGGCACTCCTTTGTTGAGCCATGCCAAGGCTTTGAAAAAAAAACAGCCCAGTGGATAAAAGTCATTTCATTTGTACCTGGCTGTCCACTTTGAACAAATGAGCAATAATTCTGTTTTTGTGAAATATAACAGGTAATGAATATTTTAGTTTCAGTCAGTGGAAACTAACGGCTGTTCCCATTAACTCTTTCACACCAATTAACATTTTTGCTTCACGGTTCCTTTAACATTTTCGATTTCCACAGTATTCACACCAGGATGAATACTGAGACATTACGACCAGGGACATCATTAGAGCAAAGGTAAACAAATCTCTCTCAACATATGTCCTTTCACAATGGAAACAGACCAGAGACCATGGGGATGCACAACTCTGAATAGTTTATAAAGGGCCCTGTAGATATCTGTTCTTGTATATTGAGGGGTGTGTTTAAGTGGAAAAAACTTACAGCTGTCATTTGAGAATAACACATATAAACCTCAAGTGTTTTTTTTTTTAAATGAGAAATGTTGACAATTATGGTTCTTATACATAGGGAATATCTGGATTAAGAACTAGTCCTTACCCAGACTTCACACTTCCTCTGACCCTGACTCTGTACCTTCCAGGCTAAGAATAATCTTGATGGCCTGATTTCCCCAGTAACAGGCTATCCAGCAGAAAAGAACAACAAACTTCTCAAGATTCAACCAGTATACTAAGACATGGTTCATGTCTAATTGTTTACACAGACAGGCAGAATACAGTACCACTACCAAGATTTGGGAATAAGAAGCCAGTGTCTATGAAAATCAAAGAAACCTTCTGCAGCATCATGATCAGGAGCAGTGGAAACTGCAAGCTTTGTGGCTGCAGTGGTGAATAATTCCTCACCTGACAGCTCATCCCAGATTTATCACACTAACCTCACAGGCCACTGTGAAGAATACAAACACTTTGGATGTGGACAGCTTAAGACAGAATGCTACCCAACAGGATGCCTTACATAGGCTCTATATGGTAAGGTTGCTACAGAAAGTTAGAAGTGTCTGAAGGCATTACTTGGGAACTGTGATGAGGACATCTTCTAAAGAAGTATTGTGAGACAGAAAATTAAAAAAAAATGTTGATGTCTGCTTAGAAAGGGGTTTAATCTCAGGATTTGGTGATAAAATCCAGTAGATTTGAATTCAGGACTGAACTGCACAAGAAGGCCCAGAATTGCTAGGACTATACAGAAAAATCCATTTCCAGATAAGTTAAACAGAAAAAAAGGAGAGGAATGAAATGAAAAAGAAGAATGTCAGTGTCCTGATGTTAAATCCTGTATTCGTTAGCAATAATCAACAAACTTTGAAAGGAATAATGCAACAACGTGAAAAAAAATGGACACACCATTTGAAATATCTTACATAAATCAGTAAAAAAAAACATTAAAAATATCTCACTAAAAATGGCAATATTTGCAGGGTGTTGGTGGTGCACAGCTTTAATCCCAGCACGAGGGAGGCAGACGTAGGCAGATTTCTGAGTACAAGGCCAGCATGGTCTACAGAGTGAGTTCCAGGACAGCCAGGGGCATATAGAGAATTCCTGTCTCGAAAAAATCCAAAAATCAGACCATACACACAAATAAGAAAACAAACAAACAAACAAACAAAAACAAAAAACAAAACACACACACAACACACACAAAACAGAAATACAACAACATAAGGCAATATTCCCTTTCCGTTTTGTCTTGTGGTTTTCTTTTTTAAATGTGTTATTGCATCTCAGAGATGCCTCCTCCTTTATAAATACTGACATCACAAACACATCATAGATATGAACTTGCATCATCGCCACAGGTGTTTTACAACTCCTACTTCAGTGACACAAGGGACTCCACACACATACTCCTTCCATAGAGTAAATGTATCCAATATCATACAGATTATTCAAAACAATGGAAATATCTTCAAATTATCTCAACACTTATGCCCAGTGATCGGGTGTCTCAGCTTGAGGCTCCCAATGATCAATTGTTTATAAGTACTAGCTTGTAAAACTGTAAATGAGTTGTCTATCTGGAACCCTTTATAAGATCCTGTCCTCAGCAAGGATCCTGTTCAAAGCCATTAGCCACTTTTTTTTTAATGTGCACATTTAATGGGATAAAGTAATGAGACTTTTCCTAATTGTAGAAACGACCTAGTCTCTTTATTTTCCCCCACATTTTTTATTACATATGTTCTTCTTTTACCTTTCAAATGCTATCCCAAAAGTCCCCTATACCTCCTGCCCCCTGCTCACCTACCCACTCACTCCCACTTCTTGGCCTTGGCATTCCCCTGAACTGTGGAATATAAATTTTGCTAGACCAAGGGCCTCTCTTCCCAATGATAGCCGACTAGGCAATCTTCTGCTACATATGCAGCTAGAGGAACAAGTTCTGTGGGTACTGGTTAGTTCATATTGTTGTTCAACCTATAGGGTTGCAGACCCCTTCAGTTTTTGAGTACTTTCTTTAGCTCCTATATTGGGGTCCCTGTATTCC
>OFFK01001460.1_pt1 | contig 16637 bp, 18 predicted proteins | sample 1521361 | NCBI WGS metagenome assembly OFFK01 (sample SAMEA3504096, study PRJEB24116) | mouse gut metagenome | biome: mouse gut; feature: mouse-associated habitat; material: faeces | place: Denmark | collected 2011
AATCGTTACAGTCTCACCACATAATAAAGTTAAAAAGGAAGTTAATTTGGCCAGTGTTTCACGAATCTCCATTATCTTTAATGCTTTGGTAGGTTTAAACTGAATTTTATGTAAAAAACCTATAGCAAACGAATCTTTACTTTGTTTATAAGTTGGAAAAACATCCAACCATAATTCACCAATTACTGTATTAATATGAATGGTGGATATTTGAATCGGAATTTCAATATTTTTATATGTTAAAATATCCATATATTTTCTATTTAAATCATATGGACACACTCCAATCAACTCACATCCATCTGTTACTTCCATGATTAATTCTTTACAAGTATCTTCATCTCGAAAAAATTTTTTTCCTTTAAGAATAGCAGACGATACTGCAACAATTTTCCCGCCATCAAACTCAGGCATTTCATCAACCATTTTTGTATCACACGTTATCTCTTTTACATATAAATCAAAAGCAGAAATATATTCTTTATTTTCCAAAAGTATTACCATCGACTTATATTCACCGTGTTCTGCAGCAGACAAGTCTTCCCGTGCAACCCCATAAATAGTAATAATCCCTTGATGATACTCATCAAAACAAATTTCAGCACGGTAATCAACTTTAGCGTTATTAAAAAAGCAAACTTTACCAGAATACCAATTTTCTTTTTTCTCTGACATTCTGTCATGCCTCCCCATGTTTTCTTTTTATTCACAAAATCCGTGTTAATCGAATTTCCTTTACCGCATCCATCAAAGCATAATGTAAAAAACAGTCTTTGACTCGTGCTTCTGGATGGGCAAAAGAAATTACAACTTTACCATCATCTCCAAAATACCAAATTCCACGTGATGTCATTTTCCAGTCCAGTTCTTGATTTTTATAGCATGCATCGACAAATGCTTTTTCCGTGCCACAGCAAATGATAATATCCGGATTATACAAGTTTAATTGCTTCTGAAGGATGAGGCTGTTATCCATTGCAGCCTGATAAATTTCATCTGCATTTGATGTATGTCCACCAGATGTCTTCTTCACATTGACAGCACAAATCATTTTCAGGATTCTGTTCCTACGGGCTTCGTTATCCTTTTCCCAATAACTCCATGGTCTCTCCACATCCAAATCCAAAATAGCCTCTGTCCACCGGGCAATATTATCCCATGTCTGGGGTCGGCCACCATTCCGTACAAATTCCCGAAGGCTCCAGCTTTTCCCACCATTAACCTCTTTCAGCACATACATGATTTTATATTTTGCAGATAGATATCCTTCTTCGTCTGCAACCCCATCATCTATTATATCTGGATTATATGTCCTTAGCTCTGCAAACAGCTTATTCTCTTCCTCTGTTATATTACCCATACCCTGTTTCCTTTCCTGGAATGTTATGGCCTTCCTCCCTGACATTTCGGGCATTTCCTTTGCCAGATATCACTTCCATTGGCATAATATTTATGGCCACATCCCAAGCACTCCATTTCATAAAACCATTGCTGATTATCTGTGCCAGGTATCTGCGTTCTCCCATTATTCTTCTGTTGATTTCTGTTTACAAATCCCCGTTCCGTGCTTCCCATAGCTTCCTTCTCCTACTCAGTAAAACCTTGAAAAATCATTACAGATGTATTTTTCAAACTGCGGCTTGCAGTCTTTTTTCTCTCCATTTCCGTCCGTTTTATTCCCATTAAACCAGATGCTTCTTTTCCCGGCATTCTTTCCGGTTTTATTCGTCACACATTCTTTCAAGAATTCTTCTGAAGACAGAATCCATGTCAAGTTAAGGCGCTCTGAATAGAAAACAAAATAAAAATTTTCCTTCAGTTCATGTGATATTGCTGAAAACAATGCAGCATCTCCTTCTGCCACTTCACTGGATCTCGCTTTAATCTGCACTTCTATGTATGTGCCGTCCCCCTTCTTGATAACACAATCAACTCCATGGTCATCCACCAAAGGAACATAGCAGTCCAGCCCTTCCATCAGCATCTTTCCAATTATGCTGTATTCCATTCGTTTTCCAAATCCGGCTGAGTGCCTATAAGACATCCCCATTATGATTACCACCTTCCATGTCCCTTTTTGTATAAATCAATTCAATATCATATCCCAAAGCCTCCATCATTTGCACAAATGTCTTATTAACGACCCCTTCTTTTTTCTTCACAATACGATTCACATAAGAACTGGTAGTCCCAATATTTTCCGCTAGCTGCGCCTGAGTTATTTCGGATTCTATGCATTTGACTTTAACGTCCACTTCTATATTATTTCGAACCATGCTTATGCTCCTATTTTTTGCTCATTACTCTATTAATTTCACAAATCGGATAATTTATTATAACTTATCTTTTTCTATTTGTCACCCTCTAATATTTTTATGCGACCAACCCACACAGGCAAAAGTTTAACAAAACACAAAAACACCCCGCCTAAGCGAGGTGCATCATAAACTGTATTTCTATGCTGTTATCTCCGTACCGTCCCGGAAAGTCACCGCCATTTCCTTATTCCTGCCAACCGTCACGAAATCCACCATGCTGCTCCAAAGCCTTTCATCAAATTCAGCAATGATGCCATCCTGCGCCTTCAAAATTTTGATGAAGCCTGCCAGACGCTCATTTTGCGCTTCCTTTTCCGTAATGGCTCTGACAACCTCATCGTACTGCGCTTTAGCCGTATCGTACCGTTTCACCAGCCCATTATAACGTTCCTGGTATTCACCCTGGTCCTGGGCTATACGGGCATTCTCACCTATAATGTTTTGTACCATCTCCGCCAATACTGCCATGTCATTTTCTAAATTGCGCTTCTCTTCCTCCAGCGCATCCGTCCGGCAAAGTGTTTCCCGGATAGTTTCCGCATTCGCTACAATCTCCGACTTTTCAGAAACCAGCTTGTTATAGGCGGATAGGAATGCCGCTTTGACCTCTTCTTCCGTCACATAGGGAGTCCCACACTTTTTATCCTTATATTTGCTGTTGCATCGGTAAATGACCCTGCGGTACTTATCCGTGGAATGCCAGACCTTGGAGCCAAACCATCCGCCGCAGTCGGCGCATTTAATCTTATTGGAGAAGATGCTGACCCCGCTGTACCGGGAGCCGCCCCGTTTCCGTTTCTCCAGCTCCGCCTGCACCATATCGAAAACTGTAGGACTGATGATGGCTTCGTGGTTTCCCTCCACATAATACTGCGGCACTTCGCCCTCGTTCACTTTTTTCTTTTTGGAGAGGAAATCCACCGTATAAACCTTCTGCAGGAGCGCATCGCCCTTGTACTTCTCGTTTGTGAGAATGGATTCCACCACCGCCTTGCCCCATACCTTTTTGCCGCCCGGCGTGGGGATGCCTTTTTCCGTCAGGATTTTGGCTATCTGGTATGGCGACCTGCCCTGCAGGAAAAGTCCGTAGATTTCCCGCACGATTTTCGCCTGTTCCTTGTTGACGACAAGGTTCCCATCCTCGCCCCGGTCATAACCGAGGAACCTTCCGAACGGCACCGTGACTTTGCCATCTGCAAACCGCTTTCTCATGCCCCAGGTGCAGTTTTCCGAAATGCTCCGGCTCTCCTCCTGCGCCAGCGAGGACATGATGGTGATGAGCAGCTCGCCCTTGGAATCGAAGGTCCAGATGTTCTCCTTCTCAAAATAACACTCGCAGCCGTTCTCCTTCAGCTTCCGGATGGTGGAAAGGCTGTCGACCGTGTTCCTTGCGAACCTTGACACGCTTTTGGTGATGATTAAGTCGATGCGGCCGGCGAGGGCATCCTCCACCATCTGGTTAAAGCCGCTGCGGTGCCGTGTGGAGGTTGCGCTGATCCCCTCATCCGAATACAGTCTGGCAAACTCCCAGTCCTCCCGGCTCTGTATATAATTCGTATAGTAATCGCACTGTGCGGCGTAGCTGGTCTGCTGGTCTTCCATGTCGGTGGAAACGCGGGCGTAGCCTGCCACCCTCCGCTTCTTCCGGCTGCTGATGGGGTCCGCCGTGAAGCGGTTTAGCGTGGCCGGTATCGTTGTCACGTTCTTTGCCATGTCCTCACCTCCCCTCCATAAAAACGGCACGCAAGGCTCCCGTCCTCCAGCGCCATAAGCTCTTTTACCTGTTTTTCAAATTCAGCCCCGTCAAATTCCTCCATGCCCATCAGGTAAGCCGAGATTTTGCGGATGTCCGAATCCTGGAAATCCCGCCCGCCGCATTCCGTCCGGACTCTTGACTTGCCGCTGCACCGCCAGTAGGTGTATTTCCCATAACAGCAGTATTTGTGGTAAAGATTGCCGCAGGAGGCGCACCGCACCTTCCCTGCAAATTCCTCCGTGGATGTGTTCTCGTGCCTGCTGCCGCGGAGCTTCAGGGCTTCATGCGTCCTGACCGTGCCGTCCTTCAGATGGAAATCTATGCTCCCTGTTTTCTGCACCACCATCCGCTCCAGCGTTTCCTCAAAAAAGCCCTCGTTAAACTCTTCCTGCCCCATGGCCTTGCAGAAGATTTCTTTTATCTCCGAATCCGGATAATTCACGCTGTCGCAGGTCACGCCGTGGCTGCTTTTGGCACGGCAGTACCAGTAAAGATGCCCGCCGTCCGCAGTCTGGCACCGCCCTGCCGAAACGCCGCCCGCAGGCTCCGCAGAAAATCTTCCCGTCAAAGATGTTTTTCGGGCGTTTCCCTGCCGGCTTGTCAGGCTTTGGGGGCTTCACTGACTCCGGCGGAGCCTCCCACACCTTTGTCTGCCCGTCCAGGAACGCCGCCTCAAGGCTGCCGTCCGCAAGGACGGTAAGCCCCCGGACGGATTCCCCGAAAGCCTCTGCATCAAATTCCTCCATCCCCATCAGGCCGGCGCATATCCTCTGGAGCTGTTCTTCGGAATAATTGCGACTCCGGCAGGTGATGCCTTTCTCTTTCTTCGCCCTGCAGAACCATCTCACATATTCCCGCCCTCTCACAGTGGCCGAACGCCGTGTATAATGGCATCCGCAGATGCCGCATTTTATCTTCCCCGTGAAAGGGTATGCAGGATTTACCAGCGCCGCCCTTCTGATGATCTCATCCTGTGCCTTGTCAAAAACCTCGCGGCTGATGATCGCCGTATGGTCGTTTTCCACATAATACTGCGGGAGCTGCCCCTGATTCTTAATTTTATTTTTCCGTATGGGGTCTTCAATAAAGCATTTCTGGTACCTGCGGTCGCCGATATAAATTTCGTTGCGCAGGATATAGTTCAGGTGGCTGTAGGAAAGGTTATATCCCCTCCATGATCTTATCCCCGCCTCTTCCAGTTCGCTTTTGATCTCCCCAAGCGGCACGCCCGATGTGAACCTCTCGAATATCAGCCTTACGGCTTCCGCCTCCTCCGGCACGATTTCATATTTCCCGCCGTCATAGCTGTATCCGAATACCCGTTTGTTCTTCACCCCGATCTCGCCGGACTGGTACCTTTTCCGGATTCCCCACTTCGAATTTTCCGAAATGCTCCGGCTCTCCTCCTGCGCAAACGAGGCGAGGATGGAGAGCATCAGCTCCCCGTCGCCGGAAAAGGAATGGATGCGCTCCTTTTCGAACCGCACCTCCACCCCGATATCCTTTAAATGCCTGACCGTGGACAGCAGGTCCACCGTGTTCCTGGCAAACCTTGATATACTCTTGGTCAGCACGATGTCCACCTTCCCCGCCTCGCAGTCCGCAATAAGGCGGAGGAACTCGCTGCGCGCCGCCGTCCCGGTCCCGCTGATCCCAAAATCCGCATACACCCCGGCATATTCCCACTCAGGGTTTGACTGTATCAGCCCGTTATAGTAACTCACCTGTGCGGAAAGGGAATGGGCGAGGCGGTCCGTTTCCATGGACACGCGGGCGTAGGCTGCGACTTTCTGCCGCTTCTTCAGAGCCGGGATTTTCGGCTCTATCCTGCTTATCTTCGCCATAAAATCACTCCTTCCGCTACTATACATCACTCTAAAACCGCATTAAGTCAACGGTTTTCCAGCCAGTAATGTACCCGAAACCGGGCGGTATTTTTCCAGCAGTTTTGTATCAATTATAGCTAATACCTCCCTATCGATGACGCCCTTTTCCATCATGGATTTAGCGATGGAGAGCGAGATATAATACAGCTTTTCTGCCTGGAACTGCTCCTCAGTCATCTGCCCCGCCACCTCCAAATCGATGGTTAATATAACAGGCGTGGGAGCAGTATTTCCTTCCGGAATTGCCGTAGGCCGTGAACTCCCTTCCGCACCCGGCGCAGGTATGGGTGTAGACCGCTTTTTTGTTCAGCATCTCCGGATGTTCCTTCCACCATTTCTTCCGGCACTGCGCAGAACAGAACACCCTCGTCTTCATCCCCTCGGTCTGCTCCAGTGCGGCTCCGCATTCTTTGCACCGGCTGCCGGTTCCCTCCGGCGCCTTCACCGCCATGTTCCCGGTCAGCCCGTTCCGCCTGCAGAACGCCACGACAGCATCCTTTGTCAGCCCGATTTCCTTTGCTATGGTTGCATATCCAAAGCCGCTGTTACGGCGCTTTATGACCACATTTTTCTGTTCTTCCGTCATGAGAACTACCTCCTGCGGAGGCTTATGTATTTTACCCCTGCTTTTAAGAAAGCCTCCCATTTCATTGCCACGGCAGAAGAGAAAACTTGAGGGTAAAATAAAAAAACCGCCTTACGGCATCTTATGAGCCGCAGGCTTGTCACTATTCGCTGTTATTTCATGTCGTTTTATTAAATATCAAGGGATGGCGTACAGCGCCACAGCATGGAAAAAGCGGCCTGGTTTCCCAAGCCGCTACAGGATTCATTCTGAATTGACCTCAAAGCAGTAGCCGACCTCCCGCACACAGCGGATGGTAAAAGGCGCATCCGGCTCTGCCTCATATAATTTCTCCCGCAGGTTGCGGATATGGCAGCCTATGGCATTGCTTTCATCACCATAGGCATCCTCTCCCCAGACCTTCTGATATATCTGGTCATAGGTAAGGACACGCCCTTTGTTCGCAACAAGAAAACTGAGAAGGTCATATTCCTTTGCTGTAAGGCGTATCTCACGGCGGTCGCGGTATATCTTCCTCCGGTCCGGATAGATTTCCAGTCCCGGAAGCGAAACCATCGGCTCATCCCGCAGCCGCAGATGTTCAAATCCTGGATGGCGTTTCAGAACCTTCATAACCTCGTCAAATGCGGAAGAATCCTGCTCCTGAAATTCTATTACCATTACACGTCCGATGCCGCCACCTTCTTTCCGCTGACTTTCTGATTATTGTATGTGCCAGCCTTCCGCCTGTTCCCTGATACGTACAAATTCACGGTAGGTTCCTTCCTGTTCCAACAGCTCTTTATGTGTCCCTTTCTGCGCTACCGTTCCTCCGTCAATCACAAGAATCTGATCCGCATTTTCAATCGTTGCCAGCCTGTGGGCAATCGTGATGATTGTCTTCCCACGGGTCAGTTCAGAGATGGCTTCCTGGATCAGATGCTCATTCTCCGGGTCGATGCTTGCCGTGGCTTCATCCAAAATAACAATAGGGGCATCCTTCAGCATCGCCCTGGCGATCGAAATCCTCTGCTTTTCGCCGCCGGACAGTGTGCCGCCGCCCTCGCCGACTACCGTATCGTATCCCTGCGGCAGCGATACGATGAAATCATGGCATCTTGCCGCCTTTGCAGCCTCTATGACTTCTTCCTCTGTGGCATCCGGCCTTCCGAAGCGGATATTGTTCCGGATCGTGTCATGGAACAGATACACATTCTGAAACACCATGGATATATTTTTTAGCAGGCTGTCGCAGGTAAATTCCCGCACATCGTGTCCGCCCACACGGATACTGCCCGCCTGCACGTCATAAAAACGGGCAATTAAATTACAGATAGTCGTCTTTCCGCTGCCGGAAGGCCCGACAATGGCAGTGGATGTTTTTTCAGGTATGGTAAAGCTGACATCCTTAAGCACTGTCCGCCCCGCATTATTTCCTTCCTCATACCCAAAATCCACATGGCAGAATTCTATCCCGAAATCTGAAAGGACGATATCCTTCCCGTCACGGTCAATATAGTTTCCCTCTTTCAGCGCGCCAATCTGGTCCATCGCCGTATTGATGATGCCCAGCACATGGGCGCTGTCGCTGACCGGCTCCAGCGAACCGAAAATGCCGAAAGAAAAGAACATAAACATCAGCATGACTGGCATCTCCATGCTCCCTGCAAAGCAGAGAAGGCAGGCAGCCGCAGCCAGGAATACCGAGGCGGTTTTCAGCGCCAGAAGGTGTCCGCAATTTGCCGGAGTAAACCCATATTCGATTTTCAGCCGGATATCACGGTTTTCCCTGGCTGCTTCTTTCATGCTCTGCATGGAGGCACCTCCCTGCCCAAAAGATTTCACGGTGGGAAGTCCGCGGGCATACTCTAACACTGCCCCGGACAGCTTCCGCCCTGCCTCTGCTTCCCTTGGAGCATTCCTTACGCTGTGTTTTGACACCAGCAGAAGGAACAGGAACGAAACCGCCGCGCCGGCCAGTGAGGTAAGCGCCGTAAGCGGTGAAAACACAAGCAGGCTTAAGAAAATAACGAGGAAGTTCAGGTAACCGCCTACAAAATTATCAATCATGCGGATTCCCATGTTTTCCAGTGTATTTAAGCCTGTGGTGATCGAATTTAAAATATCCCCTGTGCTGTTTTTCTGGAAATACCCAAGGGATACCCGCTTTAACGCGTCCCCGATGGCAAGTCGGTCTTTTGCCACAAGCTCATAGCTGATGGCTTCCTGAAAACGGGAACGCATATAGTCAAAGAAAAACCGCAGGATAACCAACAGGGCAATCACCACAAAGCTGATGCCTGCCCACTTTCTGTCAAAAGCCGTTTCTTTCTGTGCGGATGCAAGTAAAAGCCCTACGGTATACGCCGCCACCATCACCGGCATGGCGGCGAACAGATGGGAAAAGAAAGAGAATACAAACCCAGCGTATAATTTCCCCTTAAATTCACCGCACCAGCCTATGATCCGTTTTAATGTCTTAAACATTTCCTTCTGCCTCCTTTCCCTGCTTTCCTACCGACCAGTTCTTTGCACCGATATGGGACTCCCACATCTTTCGGTACAGCGGGCAGCCCATCAGCAGTTCTTCCTGCCGCCCCTGCGCCACGAGCTCTCCGTTCTCCAGCACCACGATATTGTCAGCGTTTTTAATCGTGGAAAGCCTGTGGGCAATAACCAGCAGCGTTTTCCCTTTCGTCAATTCCCGTATGCTTTTCTGTATCTTATCCTCATTCTCCGGATCAGTGAAAGCGGTCGCCTCGTCCAGTATAATGACTGGCGAACCCTTTAACATCATCCTTGCAATGGCAATACGCTGTTTTTCGCCACCTGACAGCCGTTTGCCAGCTTCGCCCGCAGGCGTGTCATAGCCATTTGGCAGCTTTCTGATAAATTCCTCGCACTGCGCCGCCCTTGCCGCTGCAAACACTTGCTTATCACTTGCGTCCGGATTTCCCATACGGATATTTTCCTTGATGGAGCAGCGGAACAGGAAATTGTCCTGCGCCACAAAACTGATAATGCCGGAAAGCTGTGCAAGGGGCATTTCCCGGATATCCACACCGCCGATGGAAATGCTCCCGGCAGACACATCATAAAACCGGGAGATTAGCCTTGCCACCGTGGACTTTCCCCCGCCAGAGGGCCCTACCAGTGCGGTAAAGCTGCCCTGGGGCAGTTTTAAGGAAACACCGTGCAGCACCTCATCCTCTTCATAGGAAAAACGGACATCTTTCAGTTCCATATCATAGCCTTTCAGTTCTACATCCTGCCCTTTTTCCGACAGTTCTGGCATTTCCAGATATTCCTGCAATTCCTCCACCGTCATCTGCACTTTCTTGATCTCGTTGGAAAATACCTCCAGCTTCGCAAGGGAGCCCACCATGGACATGGACAGCATGACCGCAAGCGCCGCCTGCGCCGCTGTGACCGTTCCGTCTGCCCCAAGCAGGAGCGCCACAGGCAGGACGCCTAACAGTGTAGACGGGAACAGGGCAAACGCCAGCTTCATGGTCACCCAGGTGGAGGAAAGCCATTTAATTACAAATGTCCTGTAATTTAAAATAGCAGATGAGAATTTCCCATAGGATTCCCCGGTTCGCCCGAATGCCTTGATGACCTCGATCCCCTCCACATACTCCACAATATTGCTGTTCATCTGTGCGAGGGATTCATTGTAGGTGTCATAGCTTTTCCCGCTGATCTTGAAGGTCAGCCCCATGCAGAGGAAGGAAAAGGGAAAAGTGACCATGGACGCAAGGAACAGCCGCCAGTCGATCGCCGCAAGCGCCGCCATGCTCACCAGCGGCAGTACGATATGCCCGCTGCCCTCCGGGACCAGATGGGCAAGGGGCGGCTCAATGTCCTCAATCTTATCCACCATGATCCCTTTGATTTCCCCGATGCTGTGCTTCGTCACTTCCCCCAGCGGGGCGTGCAGAAAGCGGTCCGCCACACGGTTCCTCAAGCCTTCCAGAATGTGATAGGCTGCGTAATGGCTCGCCGTGGTGGAAAACCCGAAGCAAAGCACCTTCCCCAAATAGGCTGCAAACGCCAGAAGGCTCCATGACCAGATCCCTGAAACCGAAACCGCCCCATCTAAAAACAGGCAGAGGACACGGTAAAAACAATAATAAGGCACAAGCCCCGCCGTAATGCTGATCACGGACAGAACCACCGATAAAATCAGTTTTCGTTTCCCTTCACGGGCATAGGACAGCAGACAGGATAAAAAATTCTGCTTTTTGTTTTGTCTGTCCGCAGACAAATTTTGTTCGCTCATATACTTACTCCTTCCATAAAACAAAATAAGAACGGGTAGTTTTCACTAACCATTCTTATCTTAACGCTTTTGGAAGCCGCTTTCCGCTCCACCCCGTCCGTTTTGCCCCGATTAGACAAATACTTTTTTCTACTGCTGCAGGCGGTTCCGGTAATCCATCGGCGTCATCCCCATCTTCCTGCGGAAAGCCGCCGCAAACTTGCTTGGGCTGTCGTACCCAACGCACCCGGCAATCTCCGCCACACTCATCTCCCGCTTTGTCCTTAAGAGAACTGCCGCCTGGTTCATCCGGTACTCCAGAAGGTAGCTGCCAATGCTCGCCCCAAAAACCGATTTAAAGCAGTTTTTAAGGGGCGTCAGCGGGATATCAAAACGGCGGGACATCTCCTCCTGCGTGAAATTCTCATCCATATGCCCCACAAGGAACTGCTGCACCGCCTTGGCCTTTTCCACCTGCGTCCGGTAAAAATACGGCTTCTCCACAGGATTTTCCGGCAGTTCCAGTGCTTCCAGATACAGCAGCAGCTCCAGAATCTTTATCTTAAAATAGGACCGCTTGATCTTTTCCGGCACTGCGTACAGCTCCCCAAAAATATGCTCGATAGAGCCTGCGCCATGCACGACGTAAGGGTAAATGCCGCCGCAGAACTTTTCCTGCAATGCCCGCAGGTTCACGGGAAAGTCCTTGATCTCCTGCGGCAGAGACCGGCAGGCCGCATCCATATCAAAAGACACCATTGCGCCGTGGTAATGGGAAAGCGGCATCTCAAAATGCCCGGTATGGGTAAGCCTGCGGTCAAGTTTCAGATCCCCCGCCTCCACATAGGAGTAGGCGTCGTCAGCCGCCGGATACTCCAGCCGCCCCTCCCGGCAGTGGTCGATGCAGAAGAGATTCCTGTCCGGCTTGAATTCGCTGTCATAATAACGGATATGGAAATCGTTATAGGAAAGGCTGACTCCCGGAAAAACCTCATAGATGGTGATCGTCCCTTCCCCTGTTTCATTCTGGAACTGGTACACGCTGCATCCGTCGTTTTCCGCCAGTTTCACGCCGGTACCGCCCGTAAGCAGGAAATCATCCATTCCCATCCCTCCTTCCGTCCATTTCAAAAATACGGTCGCAGGCCTTCTCCATGAACTCCCTGTCGTGGGAAACCACCAACACAATGCATTTCTGCCCCGCCAGCTCCCGGATCATACGGCCCACCCCCAGCATATGCCTATAATCCAGCCCGCTAGTGGGTTCGTCAAATACCATGAGGCGCTTTCCTGAAAGGATAGCAGCTGCCACAGCCAGACGCTGCTTCTGCCCTCCCGACAGTGCCATTGGGTGGCGCTCCTTAAATTCCAGCAGGTCAAAGGCTTTTAGGATTTTTTCTATCTCCTCCGCCCTGCCCTCCGGCATGGACATCTCGCATTCATCCCATACACTGTCCGAGAAAAGCTGGTGGTTCACATCCTGCATGACAAGACTGCACGCCCTGTTCCGCTGTTTCCGGTTCAGGGCTTTCCCGTCAAGCCGGATTGTCCCGCCCTCTTCCTTTAACAGTCCGCACAGACACCGCGTCAGCGTAGTCTTGCCCGCCCCGTTATATCCCACGATTCCAAGCACCTCTCCGGGATTTGCGGAAAAGCTGATTCCCTCAAATACCGTCTGCCTGTCAAATGCGCAGGAAAGATTTTCTACTGACAGACCGTCCTTCGTTCCGGGCGGCCTGGCACATGGCAGCTCCATCACAGGGTCAGTGAAACTCCGCAGCCCCATACGGATACGCTGCTGTTCCGGGATTCCTCTAAATTCATCTCCCGAAAAAATACGAATAATCTTTCCGTCCTGCAGGAATACGGCACGGTCTATCAGATCCATCAGGAAATACAGACGATGCTCCGCAACAATGACCGTCCGCCCCTCTTTTTTAATCTGCATGATCTGCCTCCGCAGAATATCAATTGCCTCCGCATCCAGGTTGGCCGTCGGCTCATCCAGCACAAACACAGACGGGTTCATGGCATAAACGCTTGCAAAAGCAAGGCTCTGTTTTTCCCCGCCGGACATGGAGAAAATATTCCTCCCAAGAAGCGGCCCGATTTCCAGCGCCGAAACCGTGGCTTCGAGACGTTCTTTGATCTTCTCCGGGGCAACGCCCGCATTTTCCAGCCCGAACGTGATCTCGCTGTCAGAATCAATATTGAAAAACTGTGACTTGGGGTTCTGGAACACGGAGCCGACCTGCTCCGCCAGGCGGTACATTTCCGTATCCGCAACCTCCATCCCGTTTACCGACGCCCTGCCTGTTAAAGCGCCGCCCACCACAAAATGGGGGATCAGGCCGTTGACCAGCTTTGTCACCGTTGTCTTGCCGCACCCGCTTTCCCCACAGAGAAGCACGCACTCACCCTGACCAATCTTTAAATCAATATGGGAGAGCGTCCCCTGCTCTTTCTCATATGCAAAAGAAACATCCTGTATCTCTACCACAGACCGCACCTCCTATCCTGCTGTAACTGAGATAAAACAAAATACAACACCGAATGCCAGGCATAAAAAATCCTGCACGCCAAATTTCATTTCGACCATGCTTGTTTTATGTGCCGGGTTTTCAACTCCCCTTGTAACGGCAGCGGCAGACAGTTCCTCCGCAGTTGTTGTTGCCGAAATCATGACCGGAACAAGCAGATACTCTATTTTCTGTATCCCATGGATGTCCCGCAGCTTCATGGCATCCCTTATGTACCCAGCTTCTTCCTTCAAAGCCGGAAAATATCGGATGGTTACTGACAGCGGGATGATCAGCCCCTGCGGGATATGGCATTCACGGAGCGCCACCATCAGTTCCTTTACCGAAGTCTTCTGTATGATCAGCGTTCCCACGATCAGGCAGGGAAACGCCCTTCTCGCATAGGAAACCAGAATGGTGAAGCTGCTGGCTAAGATTTTCGGTCCGATTGGGAAAATACCGTACTGCAGGAACAGGCAGATCCCAAAGGCAAGTGCCAGCCTGCCTGCGGCTTTTGTGCAGCCGCAGGCAATGATCAGCAGGAGCAGCAGAACAACCCATGTAATCTCAACCCACAGGGAGTGCTGGGTAAAGGCCACCACATTTGCCAGTACCAGAAACAGCAGCTCTGTCCGCGGATCAAATTTCAGCATATATTTTTTGCCCGGAGCGCCCATTACACAATTCCTGCCTTTACAAAATGTTTCTTAAACAGACCTTTTGCAATAAACGCACCAATAATTCCGCCGATTATGGGAGCCACAAACAGAACAACCAGCATGGCGTTGGAAGAAAGCGCCTCTACTGCGGACACATAATCCGCAGGCATTCCCTGCTCTGTAATCTGTGCGAGGAAATCAGCTTTAAACAGCCAGATGGGCAACGGGGAGCCGGTCATTCCGAGTGAAAAAATTACATAGGCGGTAGAATTTCCCTTAAAGCTATCGTACTTCGCCATGCTACGTATCACTTCGGCCAGAACGCAGGCTGATGCCATGGAAATCAGAATCACCAGAGTAAACTGCCCGGTAACAAAATAAATCAGCGCCGTGATCAGTCCCATCAGGAACACCGCTCCAGGCTTTTGCACCTTTGCCGCCATCAGCATAAAGGGAATCCCCGCAAAGACGGCAATAAAACCCGGCATCAGCATCCACAGCACGGGATGGATACCTCCCAGCAGCATGAAGGCGAAGTTAATGACAAAATAGATTGCGGAAAAAATGCCGATCGTGATCAGATCCTTCCCTTTCAGCCCTTTTCCATTTTTTGAGTTTGACATGGTTTTTTCCTCCTTATTGGTTAGATTCAGCTAACCATAGTTGTTTAAAAAAAGCGGATTTCCGCTTTCTTTTTTAGGATAACAAAAACCAAATCCTTTGTCTGTCCCGTTTCGCCCAAATTGCACCGATTGGACAATTTTATTCATGACAATAGAAAGTTCGCAAAGCGTACTTTCTATTGTATTCCGGGCGCTGCTTCCCACTCCACTCGGAACTTCTTTACTGCTGCATTTCAGCAGAACTCCACATGGAGCATAAAGCCCATATGGAACATCCTCATCACCCGTGCAAAAATTCTGGTAATTACGCTTTTTCGCCAGCCGCCCTTCAGGTAGCCTTCCATATAATCCCGTTCCACTACATTCACAATATGCTCCGACCAGCCTTCCAGTTCTTCCTTTGGTCTTTCCAATGAGAAGAAGGACTTCGTCTTATTGCCCGCCATTTTCACTTCCGCATTCACGCCCTTGAGCCCCAGAGCATTTACCGCATCAAAAGTAATCATGCCGCCGGGAAAACGCTCCGCCATAGCGCACAAAAGGCGGCGCACCTGCTCTTTCTCAAAATAGTAAAACAGGCCGCCTGCCGTAAACACAATCCCGTCCGACCGACGGAAATCAATCTGGTCAAACCATGAAAAATCATTCAGGTCGCAGGCCACATTCTGCTCCAGATTTCCAAGGGGGATATGTTTTTCACGCAGCGGTATCACATTTTCCATGTCCAGACAGTACCATGGGTTTGTTTCATTTTTCATCTGCCGTCTGAGGCAGCTAAGCCCTGCGCCAAGCTCCACCACAGCGGCATGGGCATGTTTTTTCAGATAATGCCTGATTTCCCATGCCATGTTATACTGGCGTATGACACAGTTCATCCACATATACTGGAGCCGGTACATCTTCTTGTCTGACCAGTCCACTCCCATTTCCCTTACAATCCTGCCTGCGTCATAGTCAGGAAACAGCTCCGGATAATGCTCCGCTGCTATCGCACGCCCCCATAAGGGCATACACAGCGTCTGCTGCACCGTATTTTCCTTTAATTCTTCCATAGTTTCCATTCCCCCTTGCTGCCATGCAAACTATATGAAACAAATTCAATTCCCATCACATTCCGCCTCCGGCTTCACGAAAACTTCGCCTGCCTTTATGGTCTTAACCCCCAGCATGAAATAAAAGATATGGAATACCCACACGCAGGCAAGGACAATCCTGCCCACTGGAACCTGGTCCATCATGATAAATCCCACTGACATTAAAAGCGTTACCGTCACCATAATCTTAATCTTAGTCTTCCGCGTCATGCCCTTTCCTTTTACATAGCTTTCCAGATTATTCTTATATAATTTCGTCCCGGTAAACCAGCGGTTCAGCTTTTCCGAACTCCTGGCAAAGCAAAACGCCGCAAGCAGGAGGAACGGGAAAGCGGGCAGAAGCGGGAGGACTGCCCCCAATGCCCCCAAAGCAACGCCAATACAGCCTAAAACCACATACAGTATTTTTTTAAGTTTCATCACAAGCCTCCAACCGCTTTTTCTCTTTTTTCACTTCCAATACATGGCGCACAGCCGTTACCGGGTGGCGGAATATCATCCTCGGCCCCGAAAAACGCATGACTGCACGGATTTTCTTCCTCATTTCAGGTTTATAACAGTGTACCTTACAATTAGAGCAAAATGTCTTTGTCTCCATAAACGGGCATTTGTCGCTCCTCTGCCTTGCGTATGTATTGAGTTCTGCGCATTCCGGGCAGAGGCCGTCTTTCCTGCCATGCTGTTTCCTGCAGTAAAGCGCAATCATCTCCGACACCAACTCTTTCTCCCTTTCCCGTTTTGTACGAATATCCTTATGCATCAGCTCACTCTCCCTCCTGTCCGCGAAAGATCCTCTACCGAATAGACGGCGTCCGCAACCCGCATGGTGGACTGCCTGTGGGACACCAGCAGCACCGTTTTCCCATCCTGCCCTTCCCGCAGGGATTTCAGTATGACCGCCTCATTTAAGCTGTCCAGGTTGCTGGTAGGCTCGTCAAGGAGCAGGAAGGGCGCGT
>OFFK01001464.1_pt1 | contig 16619 bp, 15 predicted proteins | sample 1521361 | NCBI WGS metagenome assembly OFFK01 (sample SAMEA3504096, study PRJEB24116) | mouse gut metagenome | biome: mouse gut; feature: mouse-associated habitat; material: faeces | place: Denmark | collected 2011
CTGTTGGCGCTGAAGGAGCAGGCATGAGACTGACGGAGAATCCGGAATATTTGGCGCAGCTGCGGGCCATAAAGGGCTTGGCGTTTCTCAGCGGAAAGAGGCTGCTGATCACCGGCGCGGCGGGGATGCTGGGAAGCTGCCTGGTGGACGCGGTGATGCTTTGGAACCGGGAGCATTCCCAGCCCTGCCAGATTGCCGCGGTAGGGCGCAGCGGGAAAAAACTGGCGGAGCGGTTTCAAGATTATCTGGGAGACAGCTGCTTTCAGTATATTCAACAGGATGTGTGCCAGCCGCTGAAAGGGTTTCCGGAGCAGGCGGATTATATCATCCACGCGGCCAGCAACGCGGACCCGGCCAATATGGCCAAGTATCCGGTGGACACCTTGCTGGCCAATGTCATGGGAACGGATAACTTGCTTCAGTATGGCTTAAGCCACGGGATGAAGCGCTTTCTGTTTGTGTCCTCCGGGGAGGTCTACGGCCAGCCGGGCTGGAAGGAGGACAGTTTTACAGAGGCCAGCTGCGGTCCGCTGGACCTGTTTAACCCCCGAAGCTGCTACCCGGAGGGGAAGCGGGCGGCGGAGGTTCTGGGCAGGGATTACAAGGATCTGAAGATCATTGTCTGCCATCTGGGCAACGGCGCCAGCGTATCCGCTGTGAAAAACGGCAGGTGCGTGGACACTTCCATGGGTCTGACACCCCTGGAGGGACTGATTATGGGAACCCGTTCCGGGGATATCGATCCTGCCATCATGGAGTTCATTGCCCATAAGGAAGGTAAAAATATTGACCAGGTCATGACGGTGCTGAACAAGGAGTCGGGAGTACTGGGGCTTTCCGACCGGCTGTCGTCGGATTTCCGTGACCTGGAAGAAAGCTACGACAAAAATGATGCCAATGCCATACGCGCCATGAAAACGTACTGTTACCGGGTGGCGAAGTGTGTGGGAGCCTATGTGGCGGCCATGAACGGGGTGGATGTGATCTGTTTTACGGCAGGCATCGGGGAAAACGCCCCTCTGGTGCGGACGCTGGTGTGCGGATACCTGGGATACCTGGGGGTGGAACTTGACCAGGATGCGAACCGCAGGCGGGGCGAGGACACTGTCATCACCACGGCAGACAGCAGGACTACCGTGATGGTGATTCCCACCAATGAAGAACTTGCCATCGCCCGGGAGACAGTACGTCTGGCCGGGTGCTGAAACCGCTTGTCCCCTGCCTTTCCGGAAGGCAGGGGATGTGATGTCATAAGTCCATATTTTCATTCAAGTCGCGGAACGGTTCTTTCACAACACCTTTTTTCTTAAATTTCCTTAAAACGCTTGCAATAATTTACAAGTATGATACATTTATGTAAAAAGTCAGTAACATGAGAGCGATAGTCTTGAAAGGCAGGATGAAAAACTGCAGCGATCCGGACAGGACGTGGGAATGCTGCAATAAAATTCAGTTTCAGGACTTGGAGGAAAAAGGCGTGAGGGACGGCAGAGGATACGAGAGAGAAAGCAGGAGGGGATATATGCCGCAGAGGGCAGGGGAAAAATATTCTGGGAGAAAGCGGTTTGAAATATATCTGCTTTTTGTATGTGTTTTGCTGGTGGTGGATATTCTGTTTACAATGCAGACACAGATTCAGATGAAGAACATGAACAAGGCGCTGAATCAGGTGCTGAGCACACTGGCGGTAAACCAGCAGGAGGCAGGCATCATAAAGGATGGGGAAGCGGATCTTATGGCCAGCCGGGAAACCGACGAGGTGATCAATCCGAAATATCAGGCGGCACCCAACGCCGATACCCAGGAACCGGAGCAGGATGAGGTGGATTATGTGAGCCTCTGCGGTCTTCCTTTCGTGGACAAGCCTGTGGACAGAACGCCGAACCAGATTCAGAAGCGTCTGGAAGAGCTGGCGGAGGACAATGAGGTCATAGCGGAAATCTACAGGAACAGTTCCCGATATCCGGAAGACATGCTGGATGCCCTGGCAAATAATCCGGAAATGGCGGATTTTGTGGATCATTTTCTGACTTCGGATACACGGCCCACGGGAAGGGGCCTTACAAAGGCAGAGAAGCAGCAGGAGTATCCTCTTTTCCTGCAGTGGGATCCCAGATGGGGTTATGTGGAATACGGGGATGGGAGCAACATCGGCCTGGCGGGCTGCGGCCCTACCTGCCTGTCCATGATGCTGTATTATCTTCTGGGAGACGAAAACATTACACCGGATGTGATTGCGGAATACAGTATGGAAAACGGGTATTATATGTCCGGCACGGGTACGGCATGGAAGCTGCTGGAAGATGTGGCGGCGGTGTACGGGGTGAGTGTGGACCAGCCCAAGGCGTCGGAAAAGACTTTGAAGAATGCACTGGACCAGGGTGAGATTGTCATATGTTCCATGAAGCCGGGAGATTTCACCGCCGGGGGACATTTTGTGGTGATATACGGATATGACGAGGAGGGATTCCTGATCAATGATCCCAACTGTGTGGCCCGCAGCCGGCAGAGATGGACTTACGAGGAAATCGGCAGACAGATAAAACATACCTGGGTTTACGGTAAAGGTTCCGTGACGGACTATTATGGCGGAGCCGCCGGCAGATAAATGCGGATTTGCCGCAAATTTGACTATGCGCGGAAAACAGCGTAAAATGGAGGAAAGTTTGAAAGTATACTTTCAAATTTTGAAGGGGTAAGATTGAAAATTAATTGAAAATTTTCAATCCCAAGTTTGTGTCTGCGCGGCATCCACAAACTTGACATGCGCAAAAGGCCGCGCAGAAATGGGGTAAAAATGAAAATCAGGACAAGATATGCTCCCAGTCCTACCGGGAAAATGCATGTGGGGAATCTGCGTTCGGCTCTCTACGAATTTTTGATTGCAAAGCATGAGGGCGGGGATTTTATGCTCCGGATTGAGGACACGGACCAGGGGCGCTATGTGGAAGGGGCCACGGAGATTATCTACCGCACCCTGGAGAAGGCGGGACTGAAACATGACGAGGGACCGGATAAGGACGGGGGATATGGCCCTTATGTACAGAGTGAGAGAATCAAGACCGGCATTTACATGAAATATGCCAGGGAACTGATCGAAAAAGGGGAGGCATATTATTGCTTCTGCGATAAGGAGAGACTTTCTTCCCTGAAGACAGAGGTGGTGGAGGGAAAAGAGATCACCATCTACGACAAACACTGTCTGTCCCTTTCCAAAGAGGAAGTGGAAGCAAACCTGGCCGCCGGGAAACCCTATGTGATCCGGCAGAACAATCCGGCAGAGGGAACTACCACATTCCATGACGAACTCTATGGGGACATCACGGTGGAAAACGCGGAACTGGATGACATGATTCTGATCAAGTCGGATGGATTCCCCACCTACAATTTTGCCAATGTGGTGGACGACCATACCATGGATATAACCCATGTGGTGAGAGGAAATGAATATCTGTCCTCCTCGCCGAAATATACCCGCCTCTATGAGGCTTTCGGCTGGGAGCCGCCCAAATATGTGCACCTGCCCCTTGTGACGGATGAGAATCACAAAAAGCTGGCAAAGAGAGGCGGGAGCGCTTCTTTTGAGGATTTGCTGGAGCAGGGCTTTGTGACGGAGGCGATTGTCAATTTCATTGCGCTGCTGGGATGGAGCCCGGAGAGCAACCGGGAGATCTTTACCCTGGACGAGCTGATCAGGGAATTTGATTATCATAGGATCAGCAAATCTCCCACCGTGTTTGACCTGGTGAAACTGCGCTGGATGAACGGCGAGTATATCAAGGGGATGGATTTTGACACATATTATGAGATGGCTGAGCCTTATTTGAAAAAGACCCTGAGCCGGGAACTGGATCTGAAAAAGATTGCCGCCATGGTGAAAACCCGTATCGAGGTATTTCCCGACATTGCGGAGATGGTTGATTTCTTTGAGGAACTGCCGGAATATGACACCGCAATGTATACCCATAAGAAAATGAAGACGAACGAACAGTCTTCCCTGGAGGTTCTCACGGAGGTGCTGCCCCTGCTGGAGGCCCAGGAAGATTACAGCAATGATGCGCTGTACGCCGTGCTGGCAGGGTATGTGGAGAAGAAGGGCTGCAAGAACGGTTATGTGATGTGGCCGGTCCGCACGGCAGTGTCCGGCAGGCAGACCACACCCGCGGGCGCCACGGAGATTATGGAAGTGCTGGGCAAAGAGGAGTCCCTGAAGCGGATCCGGAAGGGAATTGCCCTGCTGAACAAGTAAAGGCAACAGGCCGTCTTTCCAGGGAATCCCGGAATCTGGCAGTCCCTGGCAGAATGCCGGATCCACGGGACTTCCCTGTGCCTGTGCGCACCGGGGAACCGGTATACGCAGGCACAGGGAAAGGAAAAGGGGGCTTTGCCGGGAAATGAAAAAACGTTTATAACTTGCCGGCAAATTGTAAAAAGGAGGTGTGTCCATGGATCTTTCAAGTGCCAATGAACCGCAGAAGGCCGCGATCATGCATCTTCGCGGGCCTTGTCTTGTGCTTGCCGGGCCTGGGAGCGGCAAGACTTTTACCATCACCAACCGCATTCTGTATCTTCTGGAGCAGGGAATACCTCCCGAATCCATTCTGGTGATCACTTTCATGAAAGAGGCAGCGCTTTCCATGCAGAACCGTTTCCGGGAGATGTGTGCAGGCGGCGCGGCCAAATCCGCGGGGGGAGGCCATATTCCTTCCCAGCCGGTGAACTTCGGAACCTTTCATTCCGTCTTCTATCACATATTAAAAGAATCAAATGTTCTCAAATCAAACAAACTGCTGGGCAGTTCGGAAAAGAAAAATCTGATAATTCCCATACTCAGGACATATGAACAACAACAGAAAAAGCAGGAAGAGGAGCAAAACAGCCTGAATGACGATGCCGCCCGGATGCTGTCTGCCATCGGTTTCTACAAAAATACCATGCAGATGGATAAGGCCTGCGAAAAAGCGCCCTCCAGATGGCAGCCGCATTTCCAGGCTGTCTGCCGGGCGTATGAAAGCGCGGTGAAGAAGACGGGGAGGCTTGATTTTGACGATATGCTTTATGAGTGCAGGATTCTGCTGGAGGAAAACAAGGGAGCGAGAAATTACTGGCAGAATCGTTTCCGGCATATTCTGATCGATGAATTCCAGGATATCAATCCCGTGCAGTATGAGGCGGTAAAGCTGCTGGCATCCGGTCCGAATAATATTTTTGCCGTGGGGGACGACGACCAGGCCATATATGGCTTCCGGGGATCCCAGCCGGAATGCCTGAAACGCTTTGCGGCAGAGTTTGGGGCCAGGCAGCTTTTGCTGGATGTGAATTACAGAAGCAGGAGGGAGATTGTGGAGGCATCCCTGGCAGTGATCGGGGAAAACAAGGACCGTTTTGTGAAGCAGCTGAAAGCGGCTGACCGGAAAGGGTCTGATGGCAGGATGCCGTCCGGACCGGCGGTCAGGCCCGTTTCCATGCAGGCCTTTGCCCGGAAGGAAGAACAGTACGGCCATATGATAAAAGGTATTTCCCGCTGCCTGCAGGAGGGGGAGGGCTGCGCGGTTCTTTTCCGCACCAATTCTTATATGCAGGGTTTTGCTGCCAGACTGAAGGCGGCGGATATTCCCTATGAGATGAAAGAGAAGGCGGCCAGCATATACGGACATTTTATTGTGACAGATATTATGGCTTATCTGCAGGTGGCAAAGGGGACCGGAGGGAGGGAACAGATGCTCCGGATCATCAACAAACCATCCCGCTATATCGGCAGGGAAGCCGTGGGAGAGGGCAGCGGGGATATCAGGGCCATACAGAATTATTACAGAAAAATACAATTGCCGGAGACACAGCGGCAGAATGTGCTGAGGGAACTGGCCCGTTTTGAAAAACAGCTGGAGAGCGTCAGACAATTTACCCTGCGTCCGGCCATCCAGTATATTTTAAAGGCCATGGGATATGAACAATATCTGAAAGACTGTTCCCGGAATACGCCGGAGAAATGGCAGGAGTGGCAGGAGCTGCTGGAATGGCTCAGGGAAGACGCCTCAGGGTATCCGAATCTGAAAGAATGGATGAATTTTCAGGAGGCATATGCGAAATCCCTGGAACAAAAAGATGCGGAATCCGGGGAAGCGCCCGGACAGAAAAAGAAGGGGCAGGAGAAAGGGAAAAAGGCGGTGCAGCTTCTGACCGTGCATGGCTCCAAAGGGCTTGAATTTGACAGAGTGTGGATTCCCGACTGCAATGAGAGAATTTTTCCCCACGGCAATATGCCGGACGAAGGCGCTGTGGAGGAGGAACGGAGAATTTTTTATGTGGCCATGACAAGGGCAAAGAAAAGTCTGGAGCTTCTATACCTGACCGGTACAAAGGAACGCCCCAGACAGCCGTCCAGATTCTTAAATCCGCTTATGCGGTGATAGAATCCGCAGATCCCGTCAGCCCGCCGTATTTTCTACGAATCGTGATTACTCGTCCACCAGCTCGTCAAATTCACAGTTGTCAAGAAATTCGTCAAATGCTTCTTCCACTTTCTCGTATTCGTCATCATCATCAATGTAATCCAGTATGGGTTCTTCATTGGGATCCTCCGGATTTTCGCTATACCGGTAAAACCATACTTCACCCTCTTCATTCTCCCCGTTTTCATCCAAAGGAAGCAGGGCGATGTAATCCTTGGACTCCACCGTCAGGATGGTGACAACGGCACAATTTACCAGGCGTCCATCTTCCAGCTCCAGTTCGACAGTCATTTCCTCATCATCATAATCGTTTTTCTTTTCCATGGGAAACCTCCTTTTGCGGTTAAACCTGCTTTCACGGCACAAAGGCCCGCAGGGCATCAGCTATAGGACCATTATACTTGTTTTTGGGTTATTGTGCAAGCTGGTAGGGAAAGTTGTAAAAAAATCATATTTCTTATCAATGAGGACTTTTTATTGTGGATATTCTGTGGTAAAATAAATCCATATTGAAAAAAATATCCATATCATGATTGCATGGCAGTCATGACTTCATTCTGACAAGCTCGAAGATCACGTCGCTGTATACATTTGTACCGCCTGCAATAAAAAATCTCAATGGAGGGAATGTGATGACAGAAAAAATTTTACAGAATAATCCCCACCCTTTAGGCGCTCATATAGAAAGTAATGGAATTCGTTTTTCTTTTGTATCCCGGAATGCGTCCTGCGGTATTTTGCTGTATGACAGAAAGACGGGCAGACTGCAGAAGAAAATTCCCTTTGCCGATGTGGACAGAATCGGCAATATATACTGTAAAAAAGTGGAGGGTATTGACCCGGAGTCCTGTACGTATCTTTTTTTTCAGGAGGACAAAATCGTCCCGGATGAGAGGGCAAGAGTATTCCCGGTAAAAGTTACCTACGGAAAAGCAAGGAATGGGGAGGATTTTAAAGCGGGATTTCTGACAAATGGTTTTGACTGGGGAGAGGACCGTTTTCCCCGGATTCCCTATGACCGGGCATTGGGATACTGTATGCATGTGAGAGGATTTACAAAGCATGCGTCTTCCAATGTAAAGTACAAGGGAACCTTCGCCGGGATTACGGAAAAGATTCCTTATCTGAAGGGAATCGGCATCACCACAATTGAACTGCAGCCCGCATATGAATTTACGGAAATTCCTTTAAAAGAGGAGGGAGCCCAGAACATTCCCTATATGATGGAACCGGGGCTCCTGGAGAATGTGTGCAGGACAAAACTGAATTACTGGGGATACAAGAAGGGGTATTATTATGCGCCCAAGGCCGCTTATGCTGCCGGCGCCGACGCTGCCTCGGAATTTAAGGAGATGGTCCGGGCGCTTCATGCGGACCATATGGAAGTGGTCATGCAGTTTTATTTTCCCCGGGAAGTGAATCACAGTGAGATTCTGGAAATCCTGCGTTTCTGGGTTCTGGAATACCATGTGGATGGATTTCATCTTCTGGGGGAGAATCTTCCGGCAGACATGCTTGCGACGGATGATTTTCTTGCGGACACAAAACTCTGGTATCACCAGTTCCACACGGATGTGATTTACAAGAGGGAAGAACAGCCCTGCTATCCCCATGTGGCAGAATACAATGACGCCTGGTATTACGAGATGCGGAGGTTTCTGAAAGGAGACGGAAATATGCTGGCCAGTGCGCTCTACCAGATGCGGCATATTCCGGAAAAATCGGGGCACATTCATTATCTCACAAATTATTACGGACTGACCCTGGCCGACATGGTATCCTTTGACCAGAAACACAATGAGGCAAACGGGGAGGACAACAGGGATGGCGCGGACTATAACGGAAGCTGGAACTGCGGCGAGGAGGGGCCTACCCGCAGGCAGAGTGTGAAGAAGCTGCGGGTGAAACAGATGAAAAATGCCATGTGCATGCTGCTTTTATCCCAGTCCACGCCCCTGATTTTCATGGGGGATGAGTTTGGAAATTCCCAGAAGGGGAACAACAATCCTTATTGCCAGGACAATGCCATCACATGGCTGGACTGGAGCGGGACAAAAAAGAACGCGGGGCTTCTGGAGTTCTGGAAAATGCTGGTCCGTTTCCGGCATGAGCATCCGATCCTGCGGCCGGCCAGGGAGCTTCGGCTGATGGATTACATTGCCTGCGGCTATCCGGATCTGTCCTATCACGGACAAAATGCCTGGAGTCCGCGGATGGAAGAAAATCACAGGCATGTGGGACTTTTGTTCTGCGGAAAATATGCCAGAAACGGGGAGTGCCATGACGAATCTTTTCTGTACCTGGCCATAAACATGCACTGGGAAAACCGTGAGCTGGCCATGCCAAAGCTTCCCAAAGGTCTGAAATGGGAGATGGCCTTTTGTACGGAGGCGGCCCGGGAAGAAAGAAGCGCCGCATTCCTGAAGAATATTTCACCCAGGAGCATGGTGATGTATATCAGTGTCCCGGGAAATGAAACAGAGCAGCCGGCGGTGACGGAGCCGGGGGCAGAGGGGATGAAAAAGGGGTAAAATGGTCTTGCACCATATGAAAATGTCGGCATATGATATCGTAAACTTATTGTATGGAGACATTTGACTGATGAATTGTATTGTATTGTTATTGCTGCTTAGCTGCTGCGGAGGCCGGGGCAACTGCTGCGGATGTCCGTCAGGCCGGGAAAACTGCTGCAGGGAAGAGAGAAGAAATCCCTGCAGGAGACCTCCCGAAAGGGAAAGACCCTGCCGCGGAAGAGAACCTGAGAGAGACTGTGAGTGCGAGGAAAAAAGGCATGTGCGGGAGGATGAATGCTGCCGTGCACAGAGTGCAGGGGAATGCTGCGATGGCCCGGGCATGATTCCGCCGCCCTGGCAGGAATATCCCAGGTTTCCGCACCATGACAAAGAAGATGACTGCGAGTCATAAATAAGAACCGCGATGACAGGGATGGGAAAGCGCCCTGTTACGGAGGTAAAATTCCGGAAAGGCTGCCGCGTCTGGGGCGGCCTTTTTTGTGCGCCCGGCGCGGCGGGTAGGGGAGAAGAGCGTTCCCCTACTTGATTGCGCAGGGGTGCGTAAGGAAATCAGCGGAGAAAGCTGCACGCGCCTGGCGCGGCGGGTAGGGGAGGATGAAGCTTCCCTGCTTGATTCGGAAAGTGCATCCTGCCTGATTGCGAAGGGGCCGCAGACAGACGCGATTGGGACTTTGCGGAAGGGACTGTCTGAACCGTCACAAGGGAATCACAAGTGTGCGGAGCAAATTTAGGAAAAAAGTATTTCAAATGGAGAATATTTATGCTATAATATTTCCATTCAGGGCATGGGACGGCCGGACCGCATGCAGGCGGAAACGGCTTACGGTCATGTTTTAATATCTATCCTTATTCAGGGCATGGAGAAAGGCAGGATCTTATCATGGAAAAATATGTAGCGTATGTCTCCACATATACGCGCGGGGATAAAAATGGGATTAAAATATATGATGTGGACATGGAAAAGGGGCGTTTTATAGAGAAAGATAAGGTGGAGATCACCAACTCTTCCTATGTGACAATTTCCCACAATGGAAAAATTCTCTATTCCATCACGGATTTCGGTGTGGAAGCATACCGCATTCTGGAGGATGGCAGCCTGGAATTTTTGAATTTCGGCGCCAATAACGGCATGAGAGGCTGTTATGTCTCTACGGATTATACGGACCGCTATCTGTTTGTGGCAGGCTATCATGATGGGAAGCTGACAGTCCTGAAGCTGGAGGAGGATGGCTCCATCGGTGAGATTACGGATGAAATATATCACAAGGGACTGGGAAGCGTGGCAGAACGTAATTTCCGTCCCCATATTAACTGTGCCAGAATGACTCATGACAATAAGTATCTTCTGGTGGCGGACCAGGGGATGGATCATGTGAACGTGTACCGTTTTGACGCAAAGATGGGGAAAGTGATGCTGGCAGACGTGATCAGGAGCGGGCTGGAATCTGCCCCCAGGCATATCAAGATTTCCAGGGATGGCCGCTTTGTCTATATTGTGCATGAATGTAAATGTTTTATCGATGTATATTCCTATGAGGAAAAGAAGGGACAGCCCATCTTTGAGAAAATCCAGTCAGTGGATACCTGTAAGGTGGAAATGGGCAGTTACAATGCCTCCAGTGCGCTTTCGTTTTCGGATGACCATAAATATCTGCTGAGTTCCAATGCGGGTGATAACTCCGTGGTGCTGTTTTCCGTGGACGAGGAGTCAGGGATGCTTTCCCAGATATTCTGTCTGCCGGTGGGAGGGGAATATCCCAAGGATGCCAGTCTGTTCCCCAACAATAAATTTCTGGTATCCCTGAATCATGAGACCAATGACATGACTTTTTTCCATGTAGATACGGAAAACGGGACCATGATCATGAATGGACCGCCTGTGCGGGTGGATGTGCCCAACTGTATCACGTTCCATAAATTATGATTTCAGTTTTCAGATATGCCGCGGGCCGGTCAGGGACCGGAAGCGGCATACTGGCGAATTCTGCGAGGGCCGGTATACCCTGCTGCAGGCGGCGGGTATAGGGGCCCTTGTGTGCTTTACGGGGAAATACCGTGGCACAACAGTAAAATAAAGTAAAAAAGGAGCAAAAATGGCTGGTTCCACATATGGCAATATTTTCAGGATTACAACATGGGGAGAGTCCCACGGAAAAGCGCTGGGAGTGGTGATCGACGGCTGTCCTGCGGGGCTGGAGCTGGACGAGGAAGACATTCAGCGTTATCTGGACAGGCGTAAACCGGGCACCAGCAGGATTACCACCCAGAGAAAGGAAGCCGACGCGGTGGAGATACTCTCCGGTGTTTTTGAGGGAAGAACCACCGGAACCCCCATATCCCTCATGGTGAGAAATACTTCACAGATCTCCGGGGATTACAGTGAGATTGCTTCCTATTACCGGCCCGGCCACGCGGATTATACTTTTGACGCCAAATACGGCTTCCGGGATTACCGGGGAGGAGGGAGATCTTCGGGCAGGGAGACCCTGGGGCGTGTGGCGGCGGGAGCCATAGCATGCAAGATTCTCGCCGGACTGGGTGTTTCTGTTTGTGCATACACTCGTTCCATAGGTCCGGTGGAAGCGGATGAAAAGCGGTTTGACAGGGAGGCTGTTTTTTCCACGCCCACGGCCATGCCTGACAGGGAAGCCGACATTGCGGCCCTTGCATATCTGGAGAAAGCAAGGCAGGCCACGGATTCCGTGGGCGGATGTCTGGAATGCATTGTGGAAGGCATGCCTGCGGGGATCGGGGATCCGGTATTTGAGAAGCTGGATGCAAATCTTGCGAAGGCGGTCATGTCCATGGGGGCGGTGAAGGCAGTGGAGATCGGCGACGGATGCCGGGTGTCCGCGCGGTACGGGAGTGAAAACAATGATGCATTCCGCATGGAAGATGGCAGGATCCGTAAGGCGAGCAATCATGCCGGGGGAATTCTGGGGGGCATCAGTGACGGGGACACCATAGTGATCCGTGCCTATGTGAAGCCCACGCCGTCTATTTTCAGGACCCAGGAAACCGTGAACAAGTCCGGGGAGGAAATCAGTGTCAATATCAGGGGACGGCATGACCCGGTTATTGTGCCCAGGGCAGTGGTAGTCATGGAATGTATGACGGCCATCACGGTTCTGGATGCCATGCTGCTGAATATGTGTGCAAAAATGGATTCTGTGGCTGATTTTTACCGTGCAAAAGAGGGAAAGTGATGAGGAATCCGGGCTGAAGCGAATGCGAGGGCAGTGACAGACCGGTTTTGGGAGGCGTAACAATGTATCGTATTATAAAACAGGAAGGGCGGGCCAAACGGGCCCGGCTGGAGACTGTCCATGGCACCATAGAGACCCCGGTATTTATGAATGTGGGGACGGCGGCCGCTATCAAGGGGGCTGTTGCCACATCGGACCTGGAGCAGATCAAGACCCAGGTGGAGCTGTCCAACACTTACCATCTCCATGTGCGTCCGGGAGACAAAATCGTCAGACAGTTGGGAGGACTTCATAAATTTATGTCCTGGGACCGGCCGATTCTCACGGATTCAGGGGGGTTCCAGGTTTTTTCCCTGGCAGGACTGCGAAAGATCAAAGAAGAGGGTGTCTATTTCCATTCCCATGTGGATGGGCGGAAAATTTTCATGGGGCCGGAGGAGAGTATGCAGATTCAGTCAAATCTTGCATCCACTATCGCCATGGCATTTGACGAATGTGCGCCCAGCAAGGCGGAGAGAAGCTATGTGCAGGCATCCGTGGACCGTACCGCCAGATGGCTGGAGCGGTGCAAAAAAGAGATGAAGAGGCTTAACAGCCTGGAGGATACCATAAATCCCCGCCAGCTTCTTTTCGGCATCAACCAGGGGGCCATCTTTCCGGATATCCGTATCGAGCATGCGAAACGCATCTCCGGTCTGGAGCTGGATGGCTATGCGGTGGGAGGTCTTGCGGTGGGAGAGACCCATGAGGAAATGTATCACATCCTGGATGAGGTGGTTCCGTTCCTGCCCAAGGACAAGCCTACTTATCTGATGGGGGTGGGGACTCCTGCCAACATTCTGGAAGGTGTGGAGCGGGGAGTGGACTTTTTCGACTGTGTGTACCCTACCAGAAACGGACGGCATGGACATCTCTATACCAATCATGGAAAAATCAATCTGTTTAACGCCAAATATGAACTGGATGACAGGCCGATTGAGGAAGGATGCGGCTGTCCGGCCTGCAGGCGATATTCCAGGGCATATATCCGTCATCTGCTGAAAGCGAAGGAAATGCTGGGAATGCGGCTGTGCGTACTCCATAATTTGTATTTTTACAATACTATGATGGAGGAAATCAGGGAGGCGCTGGATGAAGGACGCTTCGCGGCCTATAAAAGACAGAAATTAAAACAAGTTATGCCTTGACCAATGGATGATTTTTGTGTATCATGTTATGGTAAGTCTATATTTGAGACATGGAGAGGCCGGAAGGCCTCGGGCCATGATTTCTAATCATGATTCCTGTTTAGATGAACCAAGATATCATACAGACGCCTGACGTCGGAATGGAGGAAAAATGGGTATTTTATTGAATGCGGATCCTGCTGCAGCAGGTGGAGGAATCAGCTTGATCAGTATGCTTCTTATGTATGCGGTGGTAATTGGAGCTATGTGGTTTTTCCTGATGCGCCCCCAGAGTAAGGAAAAAAAGAGGGTGGCGGCCATGCTGTCGGCGTTGGAAATCGGTGACTGTGTCCTGACCACATCAGGCTTTTACGGAATTGTGATTGATATTAAGGATGACATGGTTATTGTGGAATTCGGAAGCAATAAAAACTGCCGTATTCCCATGGAAAAAGCTGCCATCAGCCGTGTGGAAAAATCCGGGGAGAATTGATTTTCAGGGAGAAAAGACAGACAAGCCGGGGTCCGGTTGTTTTTGGAGTCAAAGAACGATAAGGGCTGCTGCATTGTGATGATGAATCATATTGCTGGCAGCTTTTTTTATGCGCAGGGGTGCATATGGAAAACTGTTGCTGACGCAACAAGCACCCCGCGCGTCGAGCAGTGGAGAAGAGCGTTCCCCTGCTCAATTGCGCACGGGGGCGTAAGGAAATTAGCAGCGAAAGCTGCACGCGCCCGAAAGTAAATTCCTTTCAGAGACATTTATGACAGAGTAGCCTATTCCGACTGTTAATGATGAAAATGCATACCAGGAGAAGCCAGGGCAGCAGAAAAACGGAGGTGGGAAAATATGGCTGTGATGGTATGAAAGGTAGTGTGTAAAAGAGGCTGGTTCCGTAATGAAACAAGAATTCAATGTTTTGGCAAAATATCAGAAAAAAGTTCGCCTTATATGCAAGTAAGGCGAACTTTTTTTAATAGTTTTCATTATTTTATACCTTTTACAGAGACATTGCAAGCAAAATTTATTATTTAGGTTTTTTTGGTAATATTGCCACTTTGATATTTCATTCAAAATGAAAATATGGCAGATTGCAATAAAATACTAATTTTTCGATCATATTTTGTCGTACTCTCATTTTACTTCAGAAACTGGATATTCCGTCTCATAATATGAAAAAATGATTTACCGTATAAAGTAATATATAATTTTGAATCTTTTTTGATATTCGATATGATACATATATTATTTCGGCAAAAAATAATGCATTAAATTACAAAAAAGTTCGCCTTACTTGCATATAAGGCGAACTTTTCCGGACAAAAAACATGCAGGATACTGTATTTTTATTCATTTTGGATTTGGAAAAAGATAACTGGCAGAGTGTATGTTTTACAGTAATTGCAAACGGAGAGGTTAGGAATGATTGATTATGAGCCGTTCTGGGAAACCCTGAAGCAGTCGGAGGAGACTACTTATACTCTTGTTACAAGACATAGGGTGTCCAGTGCTACCATAGACAGGTTAAGGAAAAATAAGCCGATGAACACTACTACTTTGGACGAACTATGCGGAATATTGGCGTGTGCCCTACAGGATATTGTCCGGTATGTGCCGGAGCATAACGGACTGACAGCGGTGGAAGAGCAGAATATTAAGAAAAGGTAGTATTCTGGCAGTAATGATTCGCATGTATGAAGGATTATGGGGCTGTGATATGGTTTGGATGAGGTATGGGGCAGTAAACGAAAAAGAATATAGTTTATGATATCAAGGGAGATGCAGCCTGGGTACAAAAGATACTGTATTGTGTAATAAAGAAAGAATAATAAGGAATGGTAGGACTATGAAAAATATGAAGAATAGGAAAGCAAATTGTAGAATCGCAAATTATGGTGTGAATGGAAAAAATATCTTTGTTTGGAAGACTTTGTGTGTAGCGGCTTTGACAGTATTAATCATGTGTACCATTACGGCCTGTGGGAAGGAAGAAGGCCAGGAAGAGACCCTGGACATATCTTCGGCAGAGTCGACGGAAACGGCAGAAGCGACGGAGGTGCCATCCACCCCGGAACCGGCGGAAAGCAGCACGGAACCTTCCGTGGAAGAGGAGCCGGACATTTTGGAGCAGCTGGGGGTAACGGTGCCGGAGAAGACCGTGGACTTCGGGGAACTGCAGGAAAAGACCAACAAGGACATTTACGCCTGGATTTACATCCCGGACACGAAGATCGACTACCCGGTGCTGCAGCACCCCACGGACAATACATACTACTTAAACTACAACCTGGACGGCAGCAGGGGGTACCCGGGGTGCATCTACACGGAGGACTACAACGCAAGGGACTTCTCGGACCCGGTGACGGTGGTCTACGGCCACAACATGAAGAACGGCTCCATGTTCGCGGGCCTGCACAAGTACAGCGACGGGGAATACATGGAGGAGCATCCCTATGTCTTTATGTACATGGAGGACAGGCTTTACGTGTATGAAATTTTTGCCGCGTACGAGTATTCCAACGAACACCTGCTGTACAACAGTGACTACAGCCAGAAGACACAGTTTGAGAAATATATAGAAAACATGGAAACTGTCAGGGACATGGGAAAGGTTTTCCGGGAGGATGTGGAAGTCACTGCTGAAGACAGAATCCTGACCTTGTCCACCTGCATTTCCAACAAACCCAACAACCGTTTTCTCGTGCAGGCGGTGCTCTTAAATGGGGAGTGAAAAAGGAAAGCTGCAGATCCGGGGCGGGGAAGCAGATACCGAAACAGCAGGGACAATAATAAGTGAAACGAATGCTGGCAGGCTGGAGGAGAGCGCGGAATAGGGGGATTGGAATGAAAACTGAATTAAAGGGAAGCATGGGGAAAACAATGGCGGCAAAGGGCAGGTATGCGTTCCCCGTGATGTTTCTGGCTGTGGCGGTTCTGGCCTTTGGGGCGGCATTGGATGTGCCGGCAGGTGAGAACATGTCCATGGCAGGAAATCTGGCAGTATTTTGTATGGTGGGACTTATTTTGTGTACCAATAGGGAACACCGGTACAAGGTATAGAGAGTTATGGGATGGACTGCCCGGGTCAGCCGGGCTGTCATGGGCAAAGACTGAAAGAAAAGGGCTGGGGAACCCAAATAACATATTTTGCACCAGAGAGTCAGGAGTGTTACGGAAAGAGGGAGACAGAGAGGAACAGTCTGCAAGGGGGGATGTTATGTACAGGAAGAAGACCGGGGGATGGGCAAAGCACCTAGATT
>OFFK01001467.1_pt1 | contig 16615 bp, 9 predicted proteins | sample 1521361 | NCBI WGS metagenome assembly OFFK01 (sample SAMEA3504096, study PRJEB24116) | mouse gut metagenome | biome: mouse gut; feature: mouse-associated habitat; material: faeces | place: Denmark | collected 2011
TCTCCTGCATACTCGCTGAACCTTGTGTAGGCATCCCTTCCTGTAACTTGTATAGCGCCTGCCCCTCTGTATTTTGCCCCATCTCCTTCTTGCGTATTTCCCAACTGTTTTGCTCTATATCCTATTTCATATTTCCTAAAATATTCGAAAATATCATCCCCGTCATATTGTTCCAATGGCTTGCTTCCTGACCCACTTTCCACAGCACAATTCGCCAGGAAACAGGCAATCCTTTCCGGGGTATTTATTTCATACGTTTCCAGCACCCTGTTTATCTCATCTACATCCTCCTGCGAAAGTGCATAGGTTTTTCCAAATTCTGGCAATGACGTGTTCAGATCATACGCCACTACCTCTTTATATATCCATGTTTCAAATTTCTCATTATTTTTTTCCTTCACCGTCTTCTCCGGCACATCCTGGAACATCTCCAGGGTCACATACTCCTTTTTGCTGCTCCCCACCCTCTGCCCATTCGTTTTCAGCGAAATATACCCGTCCCCAACGCTGCATATCATATAGGAACTCATATGGACGCTGGGCATCCCATTGATTAAGTTACCCATATCACACCCCAGCCACCTCTTTCCAAGGATTACCGGCTGGCATGGCCTCTTAAGCCGCTTGCAGAATCCGAACGTATCCGGTTTCAGCGTTATGTCCCTCTCACGCAGCCCCAGCCCCCCGTTCCTTTCATCCGCCCCAGGGGGCGGCGTAACTACTATCACTTTCCTATTCTTATCCTCCATATGCGTGCACTGCACCCTCGCCTTCTCCACCACCGGATTCTCGTTGGACACCGTCAGTTCGTCCAGGATATCCTGCAGGCTCACCTCGGGGATTTTCGATGTTTCCTTCGCCCTCTTCTTCATTTCCAGGCATGCACTTAATTCTTCCAGCATTTTTACCAGAGATTCCTTGTATTCCATCCCGCTTCCCCTTTCCGCTAATTCATATATATCTTCCCGCCGCCTATCCGAATCGCATCCTTCATGCTGATACTTGCGCCTCCCTGGCTGATAACCATACTGTCCGAAGCCGACATATGTATCCCCCCGGACTGGCTGTTCATGCTGATGTTGCCGGAAGCGCATAGCGCGATTTCCTTATCGCTCACTATCCTTATCCCCTGTTCATCCGAAAGTTCCACGGACATCCCCTGATTATTCCGGAGTATCAATGCGCCTGGTGTGAACAGGATTTCCTTTCCCTGCTTGTTTTTTATAATCTTCCACTCTATTATTAGTGGTATGAGCAGCAGAAGTGTAAGCATCAGTCCCTTGACTCAGTTTTTCATGAGCATCCTTAATTTTTTCTTCCGCCTTATCCATTTTTTTCTCCGCTTTTTCCATTTTCCTCAAACCATCATTCTCATAGCCTTTAGCAAATTTTTCTTGAGCCTTATCTATCTTTTTTTCGGCTTTGTCCATCTTTTTCTCTGCTTGCTCATACTTCTCTTCCGCCTTTTCAGTATTGCTCTTACCCATTAAATCATCTACTTTGTCTTTGGCTTTATCGGACCATTCGCTCATTTTATTTTTTGCTTTATCAGCCCACTCACCTATCTTATTCTCAGTACGTTCTGTATATTCATTAACTTTTTCTCCGGCATTACGGACTCCGTCATTTATTTTATTTCGCAAATTTTCACCCCGTTTTTCAACAGACCCCATACCGGATTCACTTTCCCGAATTTTACCGTATTGCGTTTCATCTGATTGGTAATTATGCTCCCCAGCCTGAACAGTATCAGAATGTTCCCGGTTCAATTGTTGGCCTTTATAGTTTTCACTACCTACGGATGAACCTGAATGAGAAGATTGACTAAATTTGTTTTGGTAATCTTCATTGTTTTGAATGTTTTTACTTGTTTGCATGGTCTAAATCTTTAATTATTAATATTTAAAATAGTCGGTAATCGAATACACCTTCTATTAAAATTATTTACTATATAAACGCTGTAGATATTTTCATGTTAGTTAAAAACAGTACAAAAAATATTAATAATACACTGACATGCAATAATTTATGTATCTTTTGAATAATATACATACACGTTAAAACTTTTCAACTTCTTCTTCATCGGTAGAATGGACTATTACGCTAAATCAACAAAATACTCTCTTTTTATAAAAAACATAATGCTCATAAATACTCCAAAGCATACATTTTAAACTTATAACACACTGAAAATAAAACATATATACATATCCCGAAACAGAACCAGAATTTAAATAAAAAAACTAATAAAAAATTGGATAATTTCATTTCAAATCTTATCTTTGCATTCGATTTTGACGGGGCGTAGCGCAGTCCGGTAGCGCATCTGCTTTGGGAGCAGAGGGTCGCAGGTTCGAATCCTGTCACCCCGACTAGTAAAGAACCAGCTATAAAAATAGCTGGCTTTTTCTTTTTTGAGATTTAGATACTTTGTTTAAACCGGAATTAAACAAGTATCCAAAACATCTAAAAACAGAAATCAGTCACCTTTACAAGTGACTGATTCAAAAGAGCGATAAACGGGGCTCGAACCCGCGACCTTCGGCTTGGGAAGCCAACGCTCTACCAACTGAGCTATTATCGCATCATTTCTAACTAAAACCGATGCAAATGTAGAAAAGAAATTGTAATGAAACAATAAACGAGAATAAAAAAAGTTTAACTTTTGAAGTTAAGTATCTCACTACCCCCATAATACTAAGAGTTAACTTATAAAGAATAACCCTATCAACAGTTGTTCTCTTTTCCTAACCATTCCACAAATAAATAATACGTTTCGTCTATTTCTTCCGGCGCAATTCAAAATTTTTCCCAAGGTACACCCGTCTCACTTCAGGGTCGGCTGCCAAATGTTCTGCAGTTCCAGCTTGTAGAATCCGTCCATCATAAAGCAAATAAGCCCGGTCTGTAATAGACAGAGTTTCTTGTACATTATGGTCGGTTATTAAGATTCCGATATTTTTATCCTTTAGTTTTTGTACTATATTCTGAATATCTTCCACCGCAATAGGGTCAACACCGGCAAAAGGTTCATCCAACAAAATAAATTTAGGACGGATAGAAAGCGCACGAGCTATTTCTGTACGGCGACGTTCACCACCAGACAACTGAATTCCCAAGCTTTTCCGGATGTGTTGTAATCCGAATTCATCTAACATTTCTTCTAACCGGAACTTCTGTTCTTCTTTACTCATTTTCGTCATCTCCAAGACGGTTCGAATATTATCTTCTACACTAAGTCTACGAAAAACTGAAGCTTCCTGTGCCAGATATCCAACCCCCTCCTGTGCGCGACGGTATACTGGTTCTTTCGTTATTTCCAAATCATCCAAAAATATCCGACCGCCATTCGGAGTAATTAACCCCACAATCATGTAAAAAGAAGTAGTCTTACCAGCCCCATTCGGCCCCAATAAACCGACTATCTCACCTTGCTCTACCTGCACGGAAACATCTTTTACAACTGTCCTGCTTTTATATTTTTTAACTAAATGTTCTGCTTTTAATATCATGCTTTTCGCTTTTAACAGACAAAGATAATATAATGTGTTAATGTAACAATGTGCAAATATGCTAATTTACAACAGTCACTTTTTCCGGAAAAACCTTTACATTAAAAATTCAGATAAACCGAAATATTCAGGGCAAAATTCTGGATATTTTGTCCCGGACGCTTTTCACGATGAGTTAAACGCCAAATAGCATCCACTCTCAACAATCTGAAAATATTTTCTATCCCAATCCCTGTTTCAAAATAAGGTTTTGACACCGGCCCCATACCTTCCGGAAAAAGAAGTATAGCCTCACTATCCAGTTTACTCCCATCATTTTTATCTGACAACGTCCCAACCAAACCTTTGAAAACAAATACCTCTCGCCACTTTAACTTCTTCATTAACGGAATTTTACCCAAAAAGAATCCTTTAAAATGATGTTCGTAAAAACAAGCCAACCACACATCCGAAGCAAACTCATAATAGTTCATACATGAAAATGCACAAGGAGCATAAAAATAAGTCCCATTCCCCTCATGAAGTTTCAATAAAGGATAAGGTATTTTACCAAATATCTTACCGCCAGTCAATACTATTTTTGAAATTCCTACCGGAGCTACAGGTAAATCATAATTCACTGAAGCTACCACCCGATAGAACTCATAATCATTTCTAAAAATGCCTTTTATCCCCATTGCCAGATCCACGCCGATAACCGGATAATCCGAACCCAAAGAATATTTTTCAAAAGGCTTACGAATCATAATTTCGTTTTTAGACCAACGAGTATTCAAACGCAATATTGTAGATTGTATTGACGGCATAATTTGTCCATCCGGCTTTACAAAAGGAACAAAATCACATGAAAAAATATCTCTGACCTGTATTCCAAATGTATTACGAATTCCTTGTCTCCATTCCTGTTCGAAATTCACATCCAGTTGGTTTACTATACTTAATCGGTCATTATCCCCCCGGGAAAAAATTGAACTCAAAATATTTCCTTCAGTAAATGCATCAATACCTGCCCCCAACTGAACAACATCATGTTTAAATGAAACAGTCAGCATAGAAACAGGCAACTCTCTGAATGAATAATCAAATCCTCCTCCTCCTTTCAAACGTTCATCTTTCACTCCATATGCCCCATAACCAAACAAACGGACTTTTTTACTGAAATCAGTTGTTGTTCTGAGTCCTAACTGTAACCGCCCTCCTTCTTGTTTATTAAAGCTCAACAATTTATAATAAGGCCCCAGTTCTAAATATTTAGTATCATAGTACCCACCCAATACCATAGTTACTATATTATAAACATTTTGGTATAAAGACACATTTTTTATGGAGTCTACCATCCCATAAATTTGCTTTTCCTTTTCACTCAAGGCATATGGACGAATCGTATCCCAGAAGTTTTCATCGTTTTTCAGAACATTCTGACTGATCATAACATCATTGTCCATCTTTAATACCTCTTTTGGAATAACAGGCCTTAGATTTACAGCAGAATAATCCACCTGACGATGCCCTAAAAAAGATACAACCTTCGAAGAATCAGACATCACAACTGAAAAATCAGCAAAAATTTTATCTTGTTTAGGAAACCAGGTAGAATCATTAAGCATCTGACTTTCATTGCTCATAACTAGATGACGAATCCAATTGACATTCAACCCTTTCAACATCTTAACATGAGCAGATTGCAATGCCCAGGTCATAGAATCAATGTTTACCTCCCCATCCAATACTGGAGTGGAAAAGGATTTTGGATGAAAACGAATTTTATAAGTCTTACGTCCGTCAATATTCATACTATCCACCAGAAAATATTTATAGTATAATAAACCATGCTCTGACAATGGACTGGCAAAACGCACCTCAAAAATATCGATATAATTATCATACAAATTTACATTCACATGCAAATGACCTGTAAACTGGGCTAAAGTATAATCTTCCTCGATACCTGATATTCGGCTAGCTCTCACAATTTCCCGAGACAAAGACGGGGATTTCCGATAATAAAAATCAGCAGAAGCTTCTGAAATCATCACTGGCAAATAAGCTTTACCCGTAATAACAGAAGTATCCATATGATTAAATATAAAACCAAAATTCTGTTGTAATTTTTTACTTTTAAAACCAGGTTTAATGTTAGTCAAATCAAGTTCCATTTTGGTATAAGTCTTACAAAAATACTCTGCAAAACGGGACGGATTATTCCTAAATTTATTTTTATTGACATTCTTAAGAATAGCATGAGCAGGATTTTCACCGGGAATAACTTTTACCTCCTCCAAATCAAATGTCAGAGGTTCCAATTGAAAATTAACTGTATTAAAAGCTCCCTGATTAATTTTTATGGTCTGAATACCATAACCCACAAAAGAAGCCTGTAATTCAGCTACATTCTGACGAGTTTCAAGAACATATTCTCCATCAAAATCTGTAGTAACACCGACTGTTGTTCCTTTAAAAACAACATTTACTAAAGGCAATACTTCCCCTGTTTTTGCATCAGTCACTTTCCCTTTTACTTTTGTACTTTGAGCATAAAGGTAGTTACCTGTAAGAACCAACAATAAAATAATAATGATTCTTTGCATTTGCATTACCGACTCAAACGACCCCCTCTCTTAATATATCATGAATATGTACCATTCCTTTATAGGTATTATCATCACTAACAACCACTAATTGTGTAATACAATTCTGTTCCATTTTTTGAAAAGCAGTGTAAGCCAATTCTTCTTCAGCTATAGTTTTCGGAGATAAAGACATAATATCTCCAGCTTTTAAAGGATCAACATCTTTATATTTCTCCAGCATACGCCTTACATCTCCGTCAGTAATAATGCCCAACAAACGACATTGCGAATCTGTTACTGCCACTGCTCCCAAACGTCCTCCCGACATTTCTACAATTACTTTCCGGATTCCATCTTCTTGCGATACCATGGGCATATTCTCATGGTCATACACATCAGAAACACGGGTATACAACCGTTTTCCCAAAGAGCCTCCTGGATGAAACCGGGCAAAATCACAACTGGAAAAGCTCCGAAGCTGAATAAGACAAATAGCCAAAGCATCCCCCATGACCAACTGAGCAGTCGTGGAATTCGTTGGTGCCAAATTATTAGGACAAGCCTCACGCTCTACCTGAGCTTTCAAAACATAAGCAGCATTCTGAGCCAAAAAAGAATCCGTATTTGACACCATGGCAACAATTTGTTCATTACCAATATTACGAATCAAAGGAATAAGTACTTTTATTTCCGGAGTATTCCCACTTTTAGATATACAAATAACAACATCATCATGACAAATCATACCCAAATCCCCATGTATAGCATCTGCAGCATGCATGAAAACTGAAGGTGTTCCCGTAGAATTTAAGGTTGCCACTATTTTTTGAGCAATAATGGCACTTTTTCCAATGCCAGTCACAATCACCCTTCCCGTACTTTTGTATATCAGATTGACAACCTTTTCAAAATCATCATCTATAAAATCAGCCAACCCCTGTATTGCTTTAGCCTCATCAGTAATTACTTGTCTGGCAATCCTCTTTATATCAATCATTTGAGTTATTTATTTAAAACATTTTCAATAGTTTATGAAATTAAAAAACAATATTCATGCCAAAAAATTCAGAAAATACATTGTCACAAAAATTTTTTACTATAACTTTACTAAGGGCAAAAGTATTAATTTTTACCATTTATTTGCCCGGGCAGTAACAACATTTATTATGCCATTTTGTTTGTTCATTCGAATTAAGTTATAAATTTGCAACTCCTTGAAAAAAAGGTGTGCGAAAATATTAATAATACAATGGGATTGCAGATTGATTTACACGCAAAATTGAAAGAGTATTTTGGTTTCGATCATTTTAAAGGAAATCAAGAAGCCATTATCAGAAATGTATTGGCAGGAAATAATACTTTTGTATTAATGCCTACTGGTGGCGGAAAATCTTTATGTTACCAATTACCCGCATTGCTATTAAATGGCACAGCAATTATTATTTCACCCCTGATCGCCTTAATGAAAAATCAGGTAGACGCAATGCGTTCATTTTCAGAAGCCGAAGGTATCGCTCACTTTCTCAACTCCTCATTAACTAAAAACGAGATTCTGAATGTGAAAGAAGATATCCTCAGCGGCAAAACAAAAATGCTCTATGTAGCTCCGGAATCTTTAACAAAAGACAGTAACGTAGAATTTTTGAAAAAAATAAAAATTTCTTTTTTCGCTGTTGATGAAGCTCATTGTATTTCTGAATGGGGACATGATTTCCGGACAGAATACCGGAAAATAAGACCCATTGTTGAAGAAATCGGGAAAGCACCGATTATTGCACTAACAGCTACAGCAACCCCTAAAGTACAAAATGATATCCAGAAAAATCTGGATATGATGGACGCACAAATCTTCAAATCTTCTTTTAACCGTACCAATTTATATTATGAAGTACGGCCTAAACAAGGAGATGTAACCAAAGATATTATCAAGTTCATCAAAAATCACGAAGGTAAATCCGGAATTATTTACTGCCTGAGCCGTAAAAAAGTTGAAGAACTTGCTGAAGTTCTTTGTATTAACGGTATAAAGGCTGCCCCTTATCATGCAGGAATGGATGCATCTACTCGAAGTGCCAATCAAGATAAGTTCTTGATGGAAGAGGTAGACGTAATCGTTGCTACTATTGCTTTTGGTATGGGTATTGATAAACCAGATGTACGTTTTGTTATTCACTATGATATTCCGAAAAGCCTGGAAGGATACTACCAAGAGACAGGACGTGCGGGACGTGACGGAGGAGAAGGAATTTGCCTGACTTATTATAGTTTTAAAGATATCCAAAAATTGGAAAAATTTATGCAAGGGAAACCTATTGCAGAACAAGAAATCGGTAAACAACTGTTGATGGAAACTGTTGCTTATGCAGAAACTTCTCTTTGCCGCCGCAAGGTCCTGTTGCACTATTTTGGTGAATCTTACGAGGAAGATACTTGCAGTTGTTGTGACAATTGCTTGTATCCAAAGAAAGAGTTTGAAGGAGCAGATTACATGATTGATGCTTTGCAGTTAGTCAATGATGTAAAAGAAAAATTCAAAATCGAACATCTGGTAAATATCCTGATAGGTGAAGCAGATTCCGCTATTAAATCATACAAACACGATAAACTGGAATTATTTGGAGCCGGATCAGAAAAAAGCCGCCAGTTCTGGACCATGGTTTACCGTCGCGCATTGGTCAGTTGTTTCATTGAAAAAGACATTGAGCAATACGGAGTTATAAAATTAACAAATGAAGGTCAGAAATTTTTGGACGAACCTAAAAGTTTTATGCTGATGGAAGATCACAATTTTGAAGGAAACGAAGAAGAAGAAAAAATACAGGAAAAAGGAGGAGTATCTGCACTTGATAGCACTTTATTTGCTATATTAAAGGACCTGCGTAAAAAAATAGCCAAAACTAATAATTTGCCACCTTATGTCATCTTCCAGGACCCTTCTTTGGAAGATATGTGTACGAATTACCCAGTTACAGTGGAAGAATTGGCCAATATACAAGGTGTAGGTGCCGGTAAAGCCCAAAAATATGGCAAAGAATTCGTAGAAGTCATCAAACAATACGTTGAAGACAATGAGATAGAACGGGCCCAAGATATGGTAGTGAAAACTGTGGCCAATAAATCCAAATTCAAAGTATACATTATTCAGAACATCGACCGTCAAATCGATTTGGAAGACATCGCTTCCGCTTTAGGGCTATCCTATGACGAACTTATTAAAGAAATGGAAGCTATTGTTTTTTCCGGTACAAAACTTATGATTGATTACTATATCAACAAAATTTTAGACGACGACCAACAGCAAGAAATTATGGATTATTTCATGGAAGCTTCCTCAGACAATATCTCCGAAGCATTTGATGAATTTGAAGGAGATTACGCAGAAGAAGACCTTCGGTTAATGCGCCTGAAATTACATTCTAAACACGGAAATTAAATAGGTTTATTCAATTAATAAGCATTTCTACCTATTCAATAACAAAAGTTTTTCACATTTTTGATAAAAGTCTCAACAAACAAATCAAGAGATTTAACTTCGCCAAACACAAATAAAGAGGAGTTTATTCTCAATTTTGTCCTCCTTGATTGGTGAAACATATAATATTTTGTATAGCAAACCTACCGTTTGCCAACTTGCTTCCCAAGCTCCTTACAAATATTAAATTTACAAAAAATGAAAGAAGTAAATCCCAAAGAAACAACCCGGGCATATGCATTTGAAATGTGGATGAAAGCTCCCCTGCCCATGGTGACATTTTTCAAGACACTTGACGTGTCGCATCTTGTGCGTTTAAACCATAAGAAAAAATTAAAATTCAATATGCTGATGTGCTGGTGCATCGGACGAGCTGCAAGCCAAATAAAAGAATTTTACCTACTCCCCGTAGGAAAAAAATTAATTCAATACGATACTATCGCCGTCAATACAATAGTAGCCAACAAAGCAGGAGAAGTAAGCTCATGTGATATTCCTTTTTCAAAAGACTTGGCGACATTTAACAAGGACTATCTACGACTCACCCGTTGGGTTTCTGAAAATTGCAGAAATCACGATCTGCCCCAAAGCATGGTTATCGGTACCTCTGCCCTTGCTCAATATGACATAGATGGAGCAGTGGGAATGTTTAGCGGCATTTTCAACAATCCGTTCATAATTTGGAGTAAATACAAGAAAAACCTGTTTAAAACAACTCTGACTATATCATTCCAATTCCACCACACACAAATGGATGGCATGCATGCTGCAAAATTCCTTGACCTGTTGCAAAAAGAGATAAAATTCTGATACATTGTACCAATATCTGATACGTAAATACCCTAACTTACTCATCAATGATTTAAACAACCTATTTGCCGATGCAGCATATTATGCCAATTGATTATCAATAGTTTACAGATTAAAAGATAGACTGCTCGAAAATTTACTTGTTTTTTCGTCAAAAATCGAAGATTTAACACTTTTCTTCGTTGCCTGTCTCAAAACAGAGGGAAAATGGAGAAAATCGCTCTCTTTCGCCCCGAAACCTTCGCTTCGCAAAGATAAGGCATATCGGTGATAATTTCACCGATTGGGGCTGCAAAATTAGAGATGAATTCACGGATTTTTGGGTCGGTTTTTATGGATTGGCAAGGGCGAATATTGCTTTGCTTTTTGGTCCGGTTTCTATGATTCTTTTGCAGCCAAAAGAGAAAGTCAGTAGGTCTGTTCGGCTTTGGCGAAGCCGCCTCTTTTTCTCCCTCTGTTAGCTTTACTTTAATGCACGTATATATAAATACGGAGATAAAGTAAAGTTTTCGGTGATTTGCCATGAAAAACGTTCGGTATATATTGTTTGCTATTCATTTCTCCGAGACAGAAAATTTTGAATTGTCAACCCTTTGGTTGATCATAAAGATATAAAATATTCCACATCTTATGGCATTTTATACAAAAAAAGAAATGCGGGTATTGGATATGCAGGGTATTGATTCTATTGCTTTATTCAGTTAAAAGTCAATTTACTTTAAGATAATGTGAACAATCCTGTGCTTTTCGAATACAGGACTTTAGGTGCTTACCTCCGGTAAACTTGTATATAGATGTCATAATTATATATAAATCAAATATTTAATTACAATAATTTACTGTAAGGATGTATATAGTTACCTTCCTTAAAACTATAATTCCGGATAAATAACATGAACCCCGAAAGTTTTTGTCTAACTTTCGGGGTTTTGTTATATCTAAAAAACACAGTTATCATAGAAGCATCACATCCTACTTCTAATGATTGTGAATTAATAAGGCTGCAAAATTACAATCCCTATGTATTCCCTGCAGAAATATTAATTCAGCACAATTTCATCAACAAATAAAAATCCTAAATTTCCTTTACCGCCATGCCATTCCGGGATCTGACGCTCAGAGTTAGCAATCACCTTTACATAACGGGCTTTTACTGGCTCAAATGTCAGTTTATGGTTAAATACTCCGTTACGAGCCTCTTTCTTCATCGCAGGATAATTCTCAGCCGCAATCCGGATATAGTTATTACCATCTTCAGATATTTCAACAGCAAACCCACGGGCATCAAAAATCCAATCCCCTTTTTCCACGCAAACAGCAATCTCAGCACTTGAAATCTCTGTAGGTTGCTGCATATCCACCACCGCTTCCATATCATTTCCATAAAAAGCAATCCAACGACCGGTTTTATAATTGGAATTACCCTGTAAACCATCCACCAGCATAGGAGCACCTTTAAAAGTGTACTGCTTATGTGAAGGCTGTAATAAAGTAACAGATTTCAAAGTTGCTTTATTCAAATTGATCTTCTCTGTAAATACCCGGCTATTTCCTGCAGAACGTACAGCAAACGCTTTCAACGTACAATTCCCTTTTATTTTTAAAGGTGTTGTATATTTCGGAGAATGAACTGTCGGTTCTGTTCCATCCAAAGTATAATAAATATCTGCCTTTCCAAGGGTACTCAAAGTCACATCCAATGTTCCTTCTTTTGTATTAGGCATAAAATCACCACTAATATCAAACAAATGTCTGGCGTAATTATAATTGTAAATATCATAAATATCAAACATCTTGGAGATTCGCTTCAGAAAATCCTCATAATCTTTCCGGTCAGGCTGTACCCATTGCACCTCGGACAAAGCATCCATACGCGGTAATACCATATATTCCACATGACGGAAAGTCCGGATATATTCAGTCCACAAGTTTGCCTGAGTTCCGATAATATGTTTGGCTTCATCCGGAGTCAGACTTTCCGGAACCGGATCAAAACTATATACTTTCTCAAGAGGAACATAACCTCCGATAGCCATCGGCTCCTGTTCTCTGTCTTTAGCCTGATAATAATCAAAATACAGATAAGTAGTCGGCACCATGATAGCATCGTGTTTCAATTTCACAGCTTTTATTCCTTCACCAACACCGCGCCATGCCATAACAGTAGCATTAGGCGCAACTCCTCCTTCCAGAATTTCATCCCAACCTATAATCTGACGTCCATGGGCATTCAGAAATTTTTCCACTTCAGAAATAAAATAGCTTTGCAATCTTTCTTCAGAAGAATGTTGCTTGTCAGCTTTCAGTTTTAATTCTCTTATTTTAGCTTGACACTTCGGACATTTTTGCCAACGTATTTTTGGACACTCATCTCCTCCCACATGAATATATTCAGAAGGAAATATTTCCAACAACTCACTCATAACATCTTTAACAAACTCCAACGTTTTGGGATTTCCTGCACACAACACTTCCTCAGAAACTCCCCACATAGGCCACACCTCATACGGTCCTCCGGTACATCCCATATCTGGAAAAGCCGACAATGCCCCCAGCATATGTCCCGGCATATCTATTTCCGGAATAACAGTAATATAACGATCCTTTGCATAAGCAACTATTTCCTTAGCTTCATCCTGGGTATAAAATCCTCCGTAAGGTTTTCCATCATACTTACCTGTATTGTGCCCAATCACTGTTTCTTTACGTACAGATCCGGTTTGTGTCAATTCCGGATACTTTTTAATTTCAATTCTCCATCCCTGATCATCAGTTATATGCCAATGAAAACGGTTAATATTGTGCAAAGCCAGCAAATCAATATAACGTTTAACTGAATCCAAAGAAAAAAAATGACGACTTACATCAAGCATCATTCCACGATACGGAAAACGGGGAAAATCACTGATAACCACCTGAGGCAAAACTATTTTCGCATTTTTTGCAACAGGCAGAGACTTGCGCAATGTTTGCACTCCATAAAAAACACCTGCTTCGGTTGGAGCAGTAATAGAAACCCCTTTATCCGACACTTTCAACTGATAAGCTTCCGGGTTTCCGGATTTCAGTCCAAGACCCAATACTATAGCTTTATCACCTTCAGTACCTGACTGCACTGTCAAATTCTTCCCCGTTGACTCCTTAATATATTGAGCCAAAAATTCAGCATTACGTTGCATATCTGCATTTCCTTCGGGATACAAAATCCGGACATTATTATCCAAGACAAAAGAAACGCCGTCAATAGCAGTAATCTCCTGAGGTAATGGCACAACACGGTAATCCGCAGTTTTCTGTTCCGAAGAACAGGCAACTGCAAGTCCCATCAGAATGAATATTCCGATATTACTAAATACTCTTTTCATAATCACACTTTTATTTTAAATTATAGAATTTTACGCAACCATTCTCATTCATAAATACTTCGCAAATGTTTTATCTTTACATCTAAGTCTTGCCCTTTTTTAATAAATGGAGAACTAATCACAATCTTACGGGCGACTCCAGGCAATAAATCAAAGAAATTATCACTAAAACGCGCACCATGAAAAGGTATTTCAATAAAAACATCCTTAGCTAATCCTGAAGACTTCAAAGTCACCTCACACACACCATCCATGGTTTTTATTTTCGGAATGACAGAAACATCAGGCAAATCCAAATCCCTCGGTGCATTAAAAAAATGGGGCTCTTCAAATAATTTTTCTCCTGTTTTATCCTTTAAAGTCAACAAAAGATAACATTGGCCGCATTGTGAAGGAACCACCCAATCTGCCAACTTTTGTTCCAGCACCAGAACAGAACTGTTAGCCGGAACTTTAACCTGGTGCTTTTCTTTTTTCAGTTGTCTCCCATGAAAATCAGTCAACTGCATTTCAAGCGTCAATGCATCCATATCTTCCAACTTGTCGGACATCAGCCAGACCTGAAATGTTTCTTCTTCCTGCACAACATCCACTAACAAAGGGGCAAAAGCCCGTTTTGCCTGATAATGAAGAGCTTTCCAATTCCCGTAATAATCCAGACCGGACCAAGATACTACCGGCCAGCTATCATTCAATTGCCAGTAAAGGGAACCCATACAATAAGGACGATTACGCCGATGTGCTTCAAATCCCCGGCGCATCCCCCATCCCTGCATCACCAAACCAACATATACAAAATCTTCAAATTTCTGAGGAACCACATAATCCCTTTTCATGTAAGTCAATATCAAATCATTTCCGATACTGCTTTTCTGATGAGCATTCATAACTTCCGATTTTACCTGATAATCTTCAGGAGCAGCGAAAGTGGCAATAGTCTTCATTTCCGGAAACGATTGAAAACCAAATTCACTCATAAAACGGGGAATTTCCTCATCCAGACTGCTAAAAGGTTTTCTGCCATACCATACTCCCCAGTTATGGCTATCAGCAACCTTCCAGCTTTCCGGCCTTCCCCAATTGGCAAAATAAGGAGAACCATGCATATAAAAACGATCATTATCCCATTTCTCCACCAGAGAAGGTAATAACTTCTGAAAAAGTAATTTGTATCCTTCATTCATACTTTTATACACTTCAGGGGTATATTTTTTACTCCATCCCCAATATTTTAACCCCTCCAAAATCTCATTGTTCCCACACCACATAGCCAGACAAGCATGATTACGCAAACGACGGATATTGTACTCAGCCTCAGCTTCCACTCGGGACAAAAAAACAGGATCATGCGGATAGGTTGTACAGGCAAACATAAAATCCTGCCAAATCAGAATGCCATTCTCATCAGCCAAATCATAAAAACGGTCATCTTCATAAACACCCCCTCCCCACACACGGAGCATGTTCATATTTGCCTCTTTAATATCCTTAAATAAAGTCCGGTAACGCTCAGTCGTTACAGCAGGCAACATTGCATCAGAAGGAATATAATTAGCCCCCTTTGCAAACATAGGAATACCATTTACTTCAAAATAAAATGATTCCCCCTCTATATCCTTTTCTTTTACCACACGCACAGTACGTAAACCAATCCGTTGATTTTTCCGGGCAACAACCTGTTTCTGGTCAAATACTGCCACTTCAAAATCATATAATACCGGTTTTCCCCATCCATTAGGCATCCAAAGCTCAGGAGCCGGAATCTCAACAGGAACAACCAAATGAGTTAACCCGGCATTTAATTGCACCTCTTCTTCTATCAACTTTTTTTCACCTCCAGGCAAAGCCCAGGAAACAGTAACTAAGACTTTCCGGAATTCCGGAGTCAGATTTTTTAATTCCAACTCAACAGCCAATTTTGCCAGTTCCTTAGAAACAGTCAATTGCCGGACATAATAATCTTCCACAGAAACCACATCCTGAAAATATAAAGATACAGGCCGCCATACACCGCTTGTCACCATCCGTATACCCCAATCCCATCCGTAACTATAAGGAGCTTTACGGGTAAATACACTCAATCGCTCTGCCCGGTGATCATTATCAGCCGGATAGTCAAATCCGTTGGAACGCCACTGCGGTAACGTTTGCCGGATAGGCGAACGAAAATAAATATGCAAATAGTTTTTTCCTTCCCGAAGCAATTGCTTTACAGAATGCTTATATCCGGTAAACATATTATCCGACCTAAAAAGCAGAGCCCCGTTAAGATAAACGTCTGCATAAGTATCAAGTCCTTCGAAAAAAAGAATTGCAGCATCCCGCTTCAATTGTTCTGCCGTCACAACAAACGTGGTCTTATATTCCCAATCTTCCTCCTCAACCCATTGAATTCTTTCCTCATTCTTTCCATAAAAAGGATTCGGTAACATCCCATGACGGAGCAAATCCTGATGAACGGTTCCGGGCACTTCCGCCGTCAACCACTCCTCTGTCCCAGCTTTGGAAAAATACCAATTCCCATTTAAAGACACAACCTCGACATCACGTTGCCCATAAATCACACCATTCCACAACAATAACCAACACAAAAATATTTTTTTCATTTTTTCAATACATAAGGTCTTATTATTTCCACCCACAGTTTATAGCCTTTCCCCAACAAATGAAGCCCGTCATTTGAATATTCCGTTCTCATTTTACCGGTAACCGGCTCAACAAAATGAGAATAAAGATCAATATAAGTTACGTTTTCCTGACTAGCTAAAACCAACAATTTTTTATTAATCTCCCCTATTATTTTCCAATGTTTGGTATGGCTGCCAAACAACTTATAATAATCGGTAACAGGTAATATGCTTTGCAAATATAACTTTGTTTTCGGAG
>OFFK01001470.1_pt1 | contig 16608 bp, 16 predicted proteins | sample 1521361 | NCBI WGS metagenome assembly OFFK01 (sample SAMEA3504096, study PRJEB24116) | mouse gut metagenome | biome: mouse gut; feature: mouse-associated habitat; material: faeces | place: Denmark | collected 2011
CTCCCCTTCCCTCCCCTCTTTTATTTTTCCCATAGTTCCCTCCTGTTTTTCAGGAATTCATGAAGAATTTATCAAGAATGCTATTAAAAAAACGCAGGTTCTGTCCGATATTATAAAAAATGGCAACGGATTGCCAGAATGGATACCTGTGAGGAAAGGAGGCCTGACAATGGGACCCGTCTTAAATACAGTATATAATAATTATGTCAGCACTTACGCGCCGAAGCCCCTGACCAAGTACGATACCCACAAGAAGAGCGAGCTCCGCAGCGTATACAACTCCATTGTCAAATTAAATAAAGACGAACCCTGGTATCTTCCCACTACCAGCAAGGATACGCAGCAGTACGCTGTGAATCTGAAGGAAAACGCCAGAGGACTGCGCAATACCATCGCGCAGCTCGGGGGGCTGGAGAAGGATGGGCTGTTCCGCAAGAAGAGCGCCTATTCCACCGACGAGGGCGTAGCCACCGCCGTATATGTGGGCTCTGAGGAGTCCAAGACGGAGGTGCCGGATTTCCAGCTTGAGGTGCATGCGCTCGCCACCACCCAGGAGAACCTGGGGCTGTTCCTGCAGGGCAACGGCCGTGCGGCGCTGCCGCCGGATACCTATTCCTTCGACGTGAACATCAACGACATGAACTATGAGTTCCAGTTCTCGGTGGGGGAGGGCGAGACCAACCAGCAGGTCCAGGAGCGCCTGATCCGCCTGATCAACAATTCCGACATCGGCCTGCGGGCTTCCCTGGCGGAATCGGAAGGGCGCACCTCTCTGCGGCTGACCTCAGAGGCCACAGGGCTGGCTCCGGGCAGGGACTATATATTCGCTGTCAGCGACGACCATACCAGCAAGACCCACGGGGCGGTGGAATACCTGGGGCTGGACTATACCAGCCGGGACGCGTCCAACGCAAGCTTCTCTGTGGACGGCGAAGAGCTCACCTCCCAGTCCAACCATCTGACCCTGGGACAGCTGTTCGACATCCGCCTGACCGGAATCAGCCCCGAGGGGCAGCCCACGAAGATCGGCCTGAAGACAGACGTGGAGTCCCTCACCGACAACGTGTTCCATCTGGTGGGCGGATACAATGATTTCGTCAGGGCCGCCTCTTCCTATCTGGAGACCCAGACCAGGAGCAGGCAGCTGATCAGGGAGATGAAGGGGATTGCCTCCGTATATGGCAGCTCCCTGGAGACCATGGGCCTGAACCTGGCGGAGGACGGGACGCTTGACATCGACAGGGACACGCTGCGGGAGACTGCCGCCGGGACCCAGGACATCAACGAGACCTTCGGTTCCCTGAAGAGCTTCTCCAACATGCTCCTGCGCAAGAGCGACCAGGTATCCCTGAATCCCATGGACTATGTGGAGAAGGTCATGGTGGCCTACAAGAACCCGGGGCACAATTACCCCAATCCCTACATCACAAGCGCGTACACGGGCATGATGTTCGATGGCTATTTCTAGCGTCTGATTTATTGGCGCCAAAGAAGGGAGTATCATTCGCGATACTCCCTTTTCATACCACTTGCCTTGCTTGACTATCTGACTACCCGATTACCTGACTGTCTATACCGACTACTTATCCTACTTGGTCTTCTTCCCCTTTGCCTTATACCTGTCAATCTGTACGAAGTCATCCATCAACTCCAGCACTTTGTCCCGGCCTGCCTGGTTCAGCTTCACATAATTCTGCATCACCCGGTTCTCCAAAAGCTGCGCTCCCAGCGACGTATCCCTCTCCAAAGAAGAGAAATCCACCGGGTTCAGGCTCAGCTTGTCGCACATCTTGATAACGGTTCCATAGGCCATGCCTTCAATACCGCGCTCCAATGCCGTCACCAAGGTGCTGTAGGGAATATTCATCTCCAGTGCAAACTGGCGCACGCTGCGATACTGCCCCAAAATTTCTTTCTTTAAAATTTCTGCTTTTGTCATTTCCTTCCTCCATATCAAGCATCAAATCAAGTGTATATTACTAATATACGATTTTCCGTATGCTTTTTCAAGGGGTATATGCAAAATTAATAAAGAAATTTGCATATTTTAGATTTTCTTAAGAATTGGGAGGCAGACCGTAAATCTGGACAAGCTCCAGGAGGCTGCTGCGGTACAGATCCTCCGGCGTGACCACGAATCCGCCGTTGCTGTCCAGGTCGTAGCCGAATTGATGGTAGGCGTACCAGACCAGATGGGCGCACTGGGTGCCGGAAAGAGGCATCGTCCCCGCACCTGCTCCGCCGCTTTCAGTAAAGGCCGTAAGGCTGTAGGGCAGGCCGGTCAGGTGCTCTCTGGCATACGCTGCAATCTGCCGCCGCTCCTGCGCGGAGGCACCTTTCAGCCGGAGCAGGGCGAAGCCGGGGTATTCCTCCCAGCTCTCCAGGCCGCAGATTCCGGAATCGCAGCCCGGCATGATGGCCTCCAGCGTCAGGCGTTCTTCGGCGTCCACCACGATGGCGGCATGGCCGCTGCGCCAGCCAAAGACATGGCCGTTGAAGGTGATGAGGATGTCCCCGTCCTGGACCGTGGGGAGAAAGTCAACATCATAGACTAATGAGCGGAAATTCGTCAATCTCTCGCTGCGGGTGAACAGGTTGCTGTGGCTGCACTCCACCTCGGCATCGGCGAAGAACCTCTGCTGGAGGCCCAGGAGCTCCTGCTGTCTGCCGGAGGCATAGAGCTGGTCTACGCCGGGCCTGGCCAGGCCTGTCTGGTGGAAGACGAGGACGTAGTCGGCTTCGGTCAGGTTTTCCTTCCGGAGAAGGGGCAGCAGATTCTCCTGCCCGCATTCCGGCGCGTAGTGGGCAAAGGCCTCCGCCCGGGCAGTCCAGAGCGCAAGGGCGGCGGTGAGGGCGGCCAGGGTGCTCAGGGCGCCCAGCAGGAGGTGGGGTATACGGTTGGCTGGGGGTGTTCGGTTTTTCATCGGCAGACCTCTGCAGGGTTGGTGTCCTATTAGGGTCTGCGGAGATGGGGGAGATCATGCACTGCCCGGGGCGCGATTTTTTCTGTCTGGGCGATGCCCTGTCTGTGGTTATATCCGATCCTGGGTACTTATCTGCTTCTGGCTCAATATGTCAAGTCTACATCAATGCCTACAAAGTTCCCATCTCCATTCTTCTCCAGGACCTTCCAGATCCCGTGCAGCACATCCACATATTCTTCTCCGAACATGCATTCAAAGTCAATCGTATCGCCGCTTATGACATAGCCTTTCTCCAGATATTCCCGAGCTTCCCTGAAGAGCTCTCCATCCTCGCTGAATCCGTTCTTATCCGCGAATTCCCGCAGCTGCTCAAGCGTCTCTACACGCTGGCCCAACAAGTTCTCCTCCACGTATGCGATGATTGCCGCTTTCTGCTGCTCTGTCAGAGCGCCTTTCCTGGCAAGTATGAAACTGCTGGAGCTCGAATTGGCAACAAAATCTGTCCGTATCTTCATGTCTGCTTTTCTCCTTGTTCTGTATTCAATGTTTCAATGTATCGGGCTTCGGTGTATCCGCTTTCCGTATATTGGTATATCTGTCTTCGAGATGTCTGTCCGCACAATACGATTTCCGGGCAGATAGGGCAACCTCCCATACAGTTTTCCCTTTTGTCGCACTCAGGGCACGCGTCTGCCATGATTTTGCGGAATTCGCTAAAGCGTTGGCTGTTCCACGCCTCCTCAATCGTATGTTTCCGTAAATCCATTGCCCAGTGCATCTGCTGATTGTCAAAGCTGCAGGGAAGCATCTGCATATCCGGCGTGATGTAAGCTGACCACCGGCCACCCTCGCATGTATCAATGCTTGCCGGGTCGGTGGCCTTTGAGTACCGAAGCAGGCCGGGTACCGTACATGAGTCGAATCCTATTTTAAAGGGATACCCTCCTCTGTCAATCAACGCAAAGAATTCTTTCAGATGTTCGGTCCTTTCCGTTATGATATATTCCCTTGTCCCCAGCCCTACGGGCTTATACAGCAGAAAGACCACCGCATTGATGCCTTTGGGAAATCCGTCCTCTTTCAAAAGCCGGACCGCTTCTTTCAATGTCCTCGTGTCCAGCACATAATGGACATTCGTCCTGACACCGGCCTGAAGCAGATGTCTATCGCCCTGTCTGTATAACGGCTCCGATACCAGCTTACCGCAACTGCCCCACAATATTTGCGGCACAGCTCTGCTATACCGGACGTCATTCCCAGTCCAGAAGTCGTAAAATTAGGCACAATCCCATGGCGGCGGCTATACGCCAGCATTTCCGCGAAATCCGGATGCTGGTCGGGGTCTCCTCTGCCGCCCAGAGCAAACTGGTATGTCCTCCCCCGGCATTCCTCCACAATCCGTCTGAAATCATCCAGGGACATATGGTTCTGGCGGATTTGCGGCCCGCTCTGATAGCAGTCGATTCCTGCTTTCTGGCACAATCCGCTTTCCCCGTGGCTGCAGCTCCCCATGATGCCGACGTCCAAAAGCTCCGGGAAGTCTGCCCTGAACGGGTCGATGCCCGTATCCTTTCCGTCTTTTAATATTCCTGTCCTAAAGTACAGGCCCGTATCCTCATCGAACGCTGAAAGGTATGGATATCGTTTTCCTCTGATATGGTGCAAACTGTTTTTCTCCATCTTAGCACCGCCGTCAATAATCCAGTGAGGTGTCGATGCCCGCAAAAGATTCGGAATCCGCTTTTTCCAGGGCTTTCCACAGGCCTTTCATCAGATATTCAATCTCATTCCCCTCCTCAAAGGAGACATAGCCGGAATATATGGACAGCCCCTGGTCGATTCCTGCCTGCATCCGTGTCCGCTTCTCGTCATTGATTCCATACTCCCGGGCATATCCGTCCAGTTCTTCCCGAGAGGAAGCCACCTTCTCGCCCAGCATCCTGGACACTACGAAATCTACTATAGCGTCCTTCTGGCGTTGCGACAGAGCCTCCCTTCTGGCAATGATAAAACTGCTGCTACTGGAATTTGTCACATAGTCCGTCCTAATCTTCATCCTGTGTCCTCCTTGGTTTATAGGTGCTGCGGCAGGCTTCTGCCGACTGTTCCCTTTTATTATAGATAAGCCCACAGAGGATGTCATTCAGTTTACAACTGAAAGGCGGGCCTCTCAGCCCGCCAGTTCTTCTATATAAACGGCATTTAATTCTTGCCAGTCGCATAGCACAGCCAGTCATGCCGTTTATCCGGTTTTTGGCAAGATTTAATCGCTACATATATAATCTGTTAGCATATACAAAAATACGGCCGTTCGCACTTTCGGTCTCCGTGCTCTCCAATTCCAGCGGAACCCAGCACTCCCCCGCCATATCTACTATCATCTCGTCCATGGGGACACGCAGGAGCCTGCTGAGGCGGTACATATTGTCCAGACTTGGCAGGGTCTTCCCCGCAAACCAGGCGTAGACGGACTGGAAGGAGCCGATGTACAACTCCTTTTGGATTGTCTTTACCGTGATTTCACGCCTGTCGCAGAGGCTTTTCAGCCTGCGGCCGGTCAGTTTCATGTCTATGCCCATTGTCTTGTCGGGGATGTATTTCAGCATAATGAGTCTGTGCATGCGCATATGTCCTCCTGCCGCAGCGGCTGCTGTCCTGGGGCACTATTTTGTAACACAAAAAAGGCAGTGTACTATGCTCTCTGCCTTTTCCTGTCGGAAGAACATACCCATTTTATCTTTTGTATATGGGTTGGTACATGCTCTGGGTATAGGTCTTCCTAATTGAATATTTTATCATAAATCCGGTGATTCTGCAAGTATTTTTTCATGTCCGGGCTACCTGTCCGGGCTACCATATCCCAGCCAATCCCAACAGGCTACCTCCCTTTTCCACAGCAATTCTTATATTTCCTGCCGCTCCCACAGGGACAGGGCTCATTGCGCCCGATTTTTCTGCCCTGACGGACGAAGGTCCCTGTCTCCTGGCTGTCCCACTGGACCTGGGCCGCGCGCCTTTCCGGATAGAGCTCATAGTAATGCCCGCATTTGAATTTCCGTTCCATTTTTCCGTACTCCGCCAACACGGCGCCCAGTATATGCCCTTTATTCGCCCTGCTTTGGCGCAGCATCTCCCAGACATCCGTACCGCACTCATAAATGTTCGGATATTCCTTTTTTAAGAGCTCCAGCTCTCCGCGCTGGCTGGGCCACGCCTCCAGCTGGCAGAGAAATGCGTCCACCTGCCTGAACCGGGCGTACTCTTCAAAATCTTCCTCCGGATACTCCATGTCATCCAACAGCACAAAGGCCTTTATGGTCAGCTTCATTATTTCACTGAACCGCTCATCCTCTATGATCTCATAGGCCTCGGCCATCTCCTCCGGCATATCCTCCGGAGAATCGATCGACAGCAGCTCCCGTATCTGACTGACCAGCTCGCGGATCTCCTCCCCTTCTTCCGTGACGGTCGCCGCACAGGCACCCAACAATATTCCCATCAGCTGTTCCTCGTAATCATGGATCCGGTCTCCGACCTGATTCAGGAACGCGCTGAATTTTTCCGCGACAGCCCCAATGGGGAACGGCTCCGCGCCATGAATCGTGAACAGCCCTGTATACGCCTCCAATAACTCCGGTATCATCTGATTGATTTTTTCGCACGGAACAGAGTCTATCAGCTCCGTCAAAATCCGGGCAGCCTCATCATACCGCTCCCGGCTGAAGCAGCACAGACTGTACAGGGTCATGAAATCCGTCTCACGCCATCCCTCTTCATAGACCTTTTGAAACATATCATATGCCTTCCGCCCAAATCCTCTCATATGATATGCCTTCGCCAGCTCGCTCTGATAGTAGACCTTGTCCGGATAACGCTTCACCAGCTTCTCATACGCCCTGACGCCCTTTCCGGTCCTGCCGTCCAGTATGCTGCACCTTGCATACAGATAGAGGAAGCATTCTACCTCCTGGTAGTATCCCATTCCCTCCTCCGCCGTCCTGGCCGCCCTGTCATATTCCCCCTCCTGCATCAGCCGCTGGATCTGATCGAACATGCTCAGCGCAAATTTGTCATCCGCCGGGAATTCCAGCTGGATGCCATTTTCCGGCTTGTCCTTTTCCTCCAGCAGCCTCTCATAGGCCGCCCTGATTTCCTGGAACTGTTCCGGATCTTTTTCCGGGGAATGCTTCCTTATCAGTTTGAAGTATGCCCTTTTGATCGCTTTCTCGTCCGCATCTTCACCGATGCCGAGTATCTCATAGTCTTTTCTCATCCCTGTTCCTCTATGCATATTGACGATTGCTGAAGCCTGCCATGAATGCCCTCTTCCTTGCGCCCGACTCATGAGCGTAAGGAATTGTCTACAAATAACTGATGCGAGTTGATAGCCGTTTTCCTTGTATTTCCGGGCTTTCTTCTAAACAAGTTGCATCAGTTATTTTCCGACAATTCCTAAGAAGTGTCTTCCGACCTTTCCTGATCTGCAAAAGACATCACGGCAGCTTTCATCGCTCGTGAGTATAAACCTGCAGCTTCCCCTCAAATTCCTCTGCCTGCTCCTCATCCTCCTCCAAAATCGCCTTTTTCAGATAATACAGCAGCTCTTCCGCCCTTTTGTCCTCCTCATGGTCCTTGACCCACTTCTCGGCGCGCCTGACGGCGGATCTGTATTCCCCTGCCAGCTCTGAGGATTTCCAGCCGCTGACATCCACCCGCGCTTCTTTCGTGTCCAGCATGTTGATTTCGATTGAGGCCTCTTGCCCGGTGCTCACCACTATACCTGTCACATGGAGCATACCGTTCTGATTGTAGGAGAAAGAGACATCGATGGATTCTTCTCCGGCAGCCCTGCCCGGAATGCCTTTCAGGGTAAACTCGCCGATATGATGATTATAGCGGACCGAGGAGGACTCTCCCTGATAGACCTCAATGACCGCTTCCGTCTGTCCGTCCCCTGAGGTATAGAATCTCTGCTTTTTTGTAGTCGGTATGGTCTTGTTCCGGGGGATGATGACGCTCATGTAATCCTGGTCGAAGCCGTGGATCGAGCGAACGCCCAGCGTATACGGATTCACATCTGTCATCACGATCTCGCTGCTCTCGTCGATCAGCCCCGATATGATGGCCGCCTGTACCGCAGCCCCCTGGGCCACCGCATAATCCGGATCCACTGACCTTTCCGGCTTCTTTCCAAAGTACGCCTCGATATCCCTTCGCACCAGGGGGACGCGGGTGGAACCGCCCACCAGCAGGATCCTGTCAAGCTCTTCTGCCTGGATGCCGCTGTCCGAAAGCACTACGTCAATGGGCTTATGGGTGCGCTCCACCAGATCCTGTATCAGCTCCTCGAACTTCGCCCGCGTCACGACCTCATCCATGGCATAGGGGACATCGTTTTTCACCGTGAGCACCGGGAGCTGTACCGTGTAGCTCTCCTGGGTGCTCAGCGCGATTTTGCAGCGCAGCGCCTCATCGCGCACCCGCGCCATGGCATACAAATCCTCCGACAAATCGATTCCATGCTTTTCCCGGAACTGTTCTGTCAGATATTGGATCAGACGCTGGTCAAAATCCTTCCCACCCAGCTTATTGTCTCCGCTGCTGGCTTTTACCTCAAGCACGCCCTCGAACATTTCCAGGACCGTCACGTCAAAGGTGCCGCCGCCCAGGTCATAGACCAGCACATGGCTTTCCTCCTCCATGTGCTCCAGCCCATAGCTGAGCGCCGCTGCCGTGGGCTCGTTGATGATTCGGTCTACCAGGAATCCCGCTGCCCTTCCGGCCTCCATGGTCTCCTGGCGCTGCAGCTCGTCAAAATATGCCGGTACGGAGATGACTGCGCGGGTGATGTCCGCATCGAGGTATTTTCCCGCGTAATTTCTGACATAGGATAGAATCATTGCGGAAATCTCAACCGGAGAATACTGCCTCTTTCCCATGGCGACCATCTCGTCCGTCCCAATCAGGCGCTTCACTTCCCTGACTGTGCGCTCCGGCGCCAGCAATAGCTGCGCTTCCGCCTTTTCTCCAACGACTACATTTCCGGAATCATCCAGCCCCACCACGGAGGGCGTGACTTCCTTTCCATCGAAGTTGAGCATCAGGACAGGCTTCCCGCTGCGGTACACGGCCGCCTCCGTCGTGGATGTACCCAAGTCGATTCCTATGATTGTATCCATCTGTTTATCTCCTTTTGTTTTTTCCTTTTGTTTTTCTCCCTTAGCTTTTCTCTTTTTCCTTTTATCTACAGCATTTATGCTATACTCACGAGCGATAAAATGTGCCACAATGTCCCTGGAACCTTTCGCTCGTGAGCCGGGTTACTTGACAGGCTTTTGTAATCGGCAGCATAAGCCGCTATGGGCCTGGCTAAGCCTTGCGGTATGCCGTCACGCGCGCTTTCCGGACGACCGTCCCCTGGTAGATCATCCCCTGGCTGTGCACCTTTGCAATGGTCCCCTCCTGCTCCCTTGTCTCCGGCTCGTCCGCCTGGAGGACTTCATGCAGGCGATAGTCCACCATCTCTCCCGCAGATCCTGTCATTTCTATCGCACAGAGCCTGCTCTCCGCCGCGATCTTTCCCTTCAGCATGGAGAGCTGCTGCTGCCATGCCTCTTTGCCGGCATCACCCATTTCATGTTCCTGTCCCAAGGTCCATTGCTCGAACAGCTCCATCTGCTGCTGATAAAGCCCCACCAGCTCCAGCAGCCTCTGCTCCCGCTTTGCAGCGCTTTCCTGAATCTGCCGCGACTGCCGTCCCGCCTCGTCCGCCTCCTGCAGCGTGTCCAGGAAGTCTTCCACCGTGTCGGCAAGGCTTCTGATCGCCTTCTGGTTCTTCTCTATCCCCTCGCTCAAATACGCGTTTTGTCCCTCCTGCTGCCGTGCCAGCTCGCGGGCCTGCCGCTTTAACGCCTCATCTACGGCATCCTCTAACACAGCCTTCAGCTGCGCTGTCCTCTTGCTGTTCTTTTTATCTCCGAATATCATCTGTCTGCTCCTCGCATCATTCTATTGCCTTCTCTCTATCAGCACTTCTTTCCCTCGAGATACGAAGCCGTGCTGTCGGATACGCCCGCTGGGGATTCCCCGTAAAAATGGAAGCTAAAACAGGGAAGGACATTTCATCCGCTTGGATATGTTCTCCCTGCTTTTTGATTATATCATGGTCCGTAGTTTCCTACAATCGTTTTATGCAGTGTAGTTTCCAATCTCCGCCGGAAAGGCCAGCGCCTCCCGCTTCAGCTTCTCCGGGAAAGCCGTCAGCACAGGTGCGGTCTCGAAGCTCAGCGTCCCCTCAAAACGCGCTGCCCTCAGTCCCATCAGGAATCCTTCCCAATCATTGCTTTCGTTGTCCGCCGTATGCTCCAGGCGGTTCTGCTGCACGCCTATCCTGCTGCGGAAACCGGATATATACTGCAGGGTCCCTTCCACCTGGACACCCTTTCCTCATCAGCTGCGGCCAGCATTCTTGTTTCCCGGCTTTTACTGCAGCAGAGACAGCACTGCCTGAATCTGTTGGTTCGCCTGTGCCAGCACTGACTGTCCGGCCTGTTGGAGGATATTCTGGCCGGAATACAAGACCATCTCCTCCGCCATATCCGTATCCCGGATTCTTGACTCTGCCGCAACCGTATTTTCCACCACATTGTCCAGATTCTTGACCGTATGCTCCAGGCGGTTCTGGTATGCCCCCATCCTGCTCCGCTCACGGCTGACATTTTCAATGGCCTCCGCAAAGGAATCAATCCCTTCCTCAGGCCCGTCGGGAACAGTCACATTCACTTCCCCAATCCCTATCCGCCGGCTGTTAATATAGGGCAGCTCAATAATCAGCTTATTATCCATGGATGAGTCCGCGCCTATCTGCAGGGAAATGTGTTTATACCAGTCCAAATCCCGGCCTTCAGATATTGGTTATATTATGTTGAACAACCATTGCCCCACTCCCCTTTTGTCACAGAGCTTTCCACCCAATACACTCTATTTGGTATATTTTACTACATATAATGGACTGTATCAAGCGTTTATTGGCACTTGGCAATCAACAGATCTTTTGACTAATTCCCGAAAGGCCTACAGGGCTGAACGGAAATGCACTAATGCTGTATTTCTCGCAAAAAATGATTCCCTATCCCCGCCAGAAAAGCCAGCACTTCGTCCTTCATCTCCTCCGGGAAGGCCGTCAGCACGGGGGCGGTCTCAAAGCTCAGCGTCCCTCCGAAGCCGCTCCCTCTTAAGCCACGGACAAAACCTGCCCAATCCGTTGAAGCCTTATTCTCGCGGCTCCTGGCAAAGGTAAAGGGAATCTGGTGGAGGTCTGCCACTCCGTCATTGTCATGGATGTGCAGGACTTTGAGCCTGGGGCCCAGAATAGTCAGGAAGCTTTCAAAATCCAGCCCCACCAGGTTCGCATGTCCGGTGTCAAAGCAGAATCCCAGCACCTCTGCATGGTATTTGTCATTCATCCGGTCAATGCGCTCCGCCGCTTTCCCGGCGTCACAGCAGGGCCCCTCCACGATATGGCCGCCTGTGCTCTCATACAGGTTCTCGATGCATATGGTGATGCCCATCTCCTTCGCCATAGGAGCCAGGAAGTCCAGGAACTGTTCCATGACGCTCCACTCTTCCTCTTCGGAGCCCAGGAAACGGGCCAGTTTAAAGCCGTGGACTACGATATGCGGGCATCCAAAGTAAGCGCACACCTGCAGGCTCTTAGGCGCCACCACCTCCCGCAGATAGGCATTCAGCTCCCTGGTTCCTCCGGGCACATAGTTCGGATAGGGCATGTGCATCTGGTTGATTTCTATGGCTGCCTTCGCTGCTCCCAGCTTATGGGGCGCGAAGTACTGTTCCAGCTCCTGGATGGATTTGTCGAAAAAGGCATTCCGCTCCCCCTGGTACAGGCTGATATTGGTGAGATACCCGTTCAGGCTGAAATCGGCACAGGAAAAGCCCGCCTGCTTCAGTCTCCGGAAACCGTTCTCCGGGCGGTCATCATATACGACATTTTTGGTCTGTACGCCAATCCTCATTATTCCGCTCCTTGTCACTGCCTCTTGCCCCTGCTTCTCATCCCTGTTGCTCCAAATGTCCAAAGCTATCGTTCCCCCTGTTCCAAAACCATGCAGACAGCCCATCGTTCGCTCCGGTTTCCGTAGCTTATACTCCCAGTCAAAAAACTTGCCATGGAACCAGGCTCACGAGCCGTAGAGTCTGTGGGCATCACGGCAGGTTTTATCGCTCGTGAGTATAATCGAAGCGGCCTCTCCGCTGTCTGCTCCGCCTCCCTGCGGCTCGCTCAATATCTCTGCAGTCTGTCAAAGTAGAAAGAGGGCATATATTCGTCATTAAAGAATTCGATGGGATTGGTGACCTGCATCCCACGGAGCTGCTGCGCAATCTCGCGATAATAGATATTGCAGATGAATATGGCACAGCCTTCCGGCAGGCAAACCAGGCTCTCGGGAGCCCTTACCTCCAGGCCGCAGAAGGTGGTTCCCCAGAGGGAGGGGTTGTTGTCGCAGGTGAACAGAGGCGGGTATTTCTCACCGTAGCATTTCATGTAGTTCCGGCACATGTTCCCGGCGCCGAACAGCACGATGGAGGGGTATTTCTTTAAGGTATTCTCTATTCCAATCTGCCATTTGAAGTACTCGGCCACAGACTTCGCCAGCGTCAGAAGCTGCGGGCGGAGTATGGGCGAAAATACCGCTGCCGTATCCGAAAAGTCCAGTACCAGCTCTCCGTCGAAGCCGCTTTCCCGCAGCCCCCTGATCAGGCCCAGCCAATCCGTCCGGGGCTGGGCCGCCGCATACGGCGGTGAAAGGGAGCAGCGAGCTTTCCCGCTGTCCGTCGCAGTCCCGCAGCAGAACGGCTTTTACGCGGTTTCCCAGCTGTACCGCGATTTCCCGCATGTTCTGGCCGCACAGGTTGTAGGTGCCTGTATTCATGCAGAAGCCGAAGCGCTCCTCGCCTGCGGCTTCGTTCAGGCTGTCCACCCAGGATGCCGCCTCTTCTGCCTCGGCGCAGGCTCCGCGGATCAGATGGCCGTTCAGGCTCCGGCACTGGTTCTCCAGGAGGATGGTGACGCCGCTTTTCCTGGCAGAATCCCCAAGGCTCAGATAAAAGTCCCTGTTCGTCTCCCATGCCTCTGCGGATGGCATGGCGGCGGGCAGGGGGCGCACAATCAGGTATCTGCTGCCCGCCTCGCCGCAGATCCGGATGCTTTCCCGGGTCAGCCTGGTCAGGAGTTCCTTTCCGTCTCTTTGCTTTGTATCCCTGCTTAAGTATGGGGCCGTGGCTATCGGGAGGGTCAGATGTGTCTCTTTGCAGCTGCGCAGCAGTTTTCCGGCGGGATGTTCCGGCAGCTTTTCACCGGAATGTTGCGCGGGGGCTTGTACAAGGCTTTGGAGCCAGGTTCCCTCAGGACGTCGGGGCGGTTTCCCGCTTTGCGGGGCGGAGGGCTGTTTTGGTATTATGGTTCCGTTCTGATGCCCCGCCTGGGCGCAGGATTTCCCGGCGCTTTCCAGTTCCGCCGGAGGGCAGTACATTGTAAAATCAAGCAGTATGTTTTCAAACCCTGCTTTTGCTATGTCCGAAATCCCCTGTCCCGGGCGTTCTGTGTCCACGATTCCGGAGGGGGCGCATATCACATTCAATATTTTCTCCTCCCTGTCTGAGGTAGCGTCAACTTTCTATGTCTAAAAGCGAATCCACTCCAAGTAAAACCAAAGGTTTCAGAGACCATAAGCATATGTCTCGCCTTTCTTGGGCTTACCCAACCAACATTTTGCTTCGGCTGACCAGTGAAGGCTGGGCTGAAAGCCTGGTTGTTTCAGCCTCGGCGAGGATTCCGCAAGCAAAATATATGGGCTAAGCCAACGGAAAGGGCTCCGCTCAGCCTTGGCTCCGCTCAGGCTGCGGTCTGTCAGGCCACCGGATTACAGGAGCTTCTTCTCGATCAGGGACTTTATGCGGGTGGAGCTGGTGCTTTCCGTATAGGGGAAGAATACCATCTCGGCTCCGTGTTTTTCCAGAAATTCTTTCTCTGCCAGCCAGTCGGGGTTGTCTACGTAGTCGCTGCCGGAGAACTGGCAGTCGAACCGGTACAGTTTCCAGGCATCTCTGGTGCCATAGTAATTCAGGGGGATTTCCACCGCTTCGTCCACATAGCGGCAGGAGCGCACCATTTCTATCCGTTCGGCAAAGGGGATGAAGGGCTCCACTTCCTTATGCTTCCTGACCCCTTCGTCCGTGACTACGCCTACAATCAGGTAGTCGCACTGTTCCTTGGCTCGCCGGAACATGTTCAGGTGGCCTATGTGGAAGAGGTCGAATACGCCTGCTATGTAGCCTGTGTGGTATTTTTTTCGGTTCGGAGGTTCCTGTGGTTCTGCATGCTCCGGCACGGCTGTGGGAGTTCCCGATTCCCCGGTTTTTTTCGGTTCCGGGCATGTGCCGGCGTCCTGGGGCTTTGGGGAAGCCAGGGGGCATCCTGCCTCGGGATGGGGCGGCGTATCGGGTTGTCCCATGGTGGGTCTCCGCTTTCTGGGGTACGCCTTGTGGGAGTCGTAAATGCTGTATTCTTTCACGTTCATGGCATCCAGCTGCTTCATGACAGACAGGTAATTCTTGATGCAGATGAGCACCTTGTATTCTCCGCTCTGCAGTTGTCTGAGCAGTTCCGGGGACTGTATGGGAATGCCTTCCAGTTCCTGTCCCCATTTTTCCCGGCTGTTGTCCACAATGGCGTAGACCGGGTAATCCTGGCGGTACAGAGCGAGGAATTTTCGGGTGAAGGCGCCGGAGCCGAAGAGGATCAGCTTCCTGGTGTCCGCATTGCGGAAAATATCCACAAATAACCGCTGATGTTCCTCCTCCGAATAGTTCATGCGCTGGCGGTTGGAGTTCACCACCTCGGCGTTGCGCCTGCATTTCTCATGGTAGGAGCGCAGTTCTTTTTCCTTTCTCAGGGCTGTCAGGAACTCCCATTCCATCCGTCTCCATTGATCCAGCCGCTCGGTCAGCCCGTAGCGCCGGAAGAGGACATCTATGGGCAGCACTTTCTGCAGTTCTATGTTGCCGGAATAGAATGTGGCGATCATCCGGGCGATGATGGCATTGGCCGGATAGTTTTCCTGGCAGAATTCCTGGTCGTAGAACAGGAATTTTCCGTCCTGATGGAAGCTGTTCAGGGGAACCATGTCCAGGTATCCTTTTTTCAGGATAGCTCCCTGTCCGTCTCCTTTGTCAGGCTCCAGGATTTCAGAGGAATGCAGAATCATTTCACGGAAGCTGTCCATTTCCTGCAGGAATTTTTCCGTATCTGTCAAAAGGAGGTTTTTTAAATATACCTGGCCTACTTCTGCCTCCATGTATGGCATGACGTAGACGCCGTCTTCCATCCGGGCATCCACCACGGGGATTCCATGCTGTGCCAGGTCTCTGCCATGCTCTATCAGTCTCTCCAGCTTTGTCCGCCCCTCCGGATAAGCTGCGATTTTCTCTACCGTCCGTCTGTTTTTTCGGCTGACTGCTGCTGTATGATGCTCTGCCGCTCCTGCCTGGCTGGCGGTTTCCTGTGGGGCCGCCGCATCCCGGATTATGGTGAGCATAGCATCCTCCCTGCCCCGCTCCAGGGAGCTTGTGACCTGGAGGACGTCGGAATGGTTTCCGTCCAGGGAGCACTCAATCAGATAGGCATTGGCCATTTGGTGGAACATGCCGTTTTTGATTAGGCCGGCATACAGGCTCTCCTCCTCCAGGAAGACGGAATCGGGATAGTTGTAGGTGGGAAAGAGTCGGTTGGCCAAGTCCTCGTTGGGCAGATAGTCTTCCGCGTAGATCAGGCTGGGGTTCCTTAAGTCGGGGAGGACTGAGAAGAAACGGGCGGATGTCCAGCCTGTGTTCCGGAGCATCTGTCTTATTTCTGCGCGGTTGTACATGCGGCCTTTGAAGGTATCTTCCTTTTTGGAGTAGGCTCTGCGGTAGTTTTCGATTCCGTCGAAGTTGCGCTCTGTGTAAGGGTCTCTGTCGCCGCAGAAATACCGGATGCCGAAGCGGTTGTTGAGGCCTAACAGCAGGCGGCCTTGCGGCTTAAGGAGGCTGCGCCAGGACGCAAGGAAGGTTTCCGGGGCAGGGTGCTGCTCCAGATTTTCTATGCAAATGATGTAGTCGAAGCTTCCCTGCCACTCCTGGTGCCGGGGTTCCCGGATGGTCTGTTCGCAGGGGGCAGACGTGACCTGGAACAGGCGGTCGGTGAGCAGTTCTGCTATGGGGTCTTCAGGTCTGCCGATGTATAGGATATGGGGCTTTTTTTCTCCTGCTGCTGGCGCGAAATGGTACCAGTGCAATAGTCCTTTTTGTATTTCCCGTATAAGCGTCTCCGGCTGTATCATTTTTCAATCAGTCCTCTCCCCTGCCTTATGTCTTTGCCTGACGGCCGTTATCCGATCAGCACTTCCTTTCCGCGGAACGCAAAAGCGTACTTTCGAATGCGCTCTGTCGGAATCCCTTTGGCCAGCAGCGCTGCGTCGTAACGCATCGTTTCAATCTGGTCAAGAGCTGTCTGCACTGTATCCTCTAATGTCTTCTCCCTTTTGGGGTTCTTTACCTTGAATTCTATAATAATCGCATCTTTACCGCGATTATTTATGATCGCATCTTTACCGCGATTATTTATGAT
>OFFK01001472.1_pt1 | contig 16608 bp, 21 predicted proteins | sample 1521361 | NCBI WGS metagenome assembly OFFK01 (sample SAMEA3504096, study PRJEB24116) | mouse gut metagenome | biome: mouse gut; feature: mouse-associated habitat; material: faeces | place: Denmark | collected 2011
TGCAATGGGAGAAGACGTACAATATAAACACGACTATCAGTTTTCAGGAGTTGCAGAGATGACTCAAGATTCGATTCCATCAATACTCGGTCACTCAGAGGCAAAATATGAATGGGACGATCCGGTTGCTGCCGAAGCAAATTACATTAATATTGATTCTTATGCGCAATTTATATCACCCGATTGTACAATTATAGCTGGACGTATTGGTTCCGGTAAAACCTCCATGCTCTATAAGTTAAAATACCACATCGAAAGCGGCAAGAATCGCGATTATTCTCATGTAATTATGTTGGATACTAAAGAGTATATCGCAAAATTGGGCATTGCGCTAAGAATGAGCGATGCTACTAAGTTTAACTATACTGAAATTGAGTCTTTGGCATTACAAGAATGGCGGAAGACCATTAACATTCTTATAATGAAAGCGCTATTAGATAAACTGTCGGACAGGTATCCCCATGAAACTTTAGCGATAAATTCATATTTACAAGAACAAGGTCTAGTTAGCAAAAAATTTTCACTCCTTGATGTTTTTGAAATATTAGCCAATAGTTTGGGAAAAGTTGGAACTCCTCTTGCAGATGGTGCAGTCTCATTAGTGGGTCACATTGAAAAATATATGACTGTATCATATTCTGAAGCATTGGTAGAAATGAGAGAATTATTAAAGACGCACGGTAATTTCCTGATACTCATTGACTCTGTAGAAAGATATGAATATAACGAAACAATCACTCTTGCTGTTTTAAATGCACTGGTTTCATTTTGCGTTGATTGTGGGCATAATTGTCCCAATATTTCCGTTAAACTGGCTGCTCCTTCAGAGTTAATTCCTCAACTGCTATCAACAAACCCAGAAAAGATTGCAAATGAAACAGTATATATAAGATGGTCGCATGATGACCTCAAAAAATTCATATCTGTGCGACTGTATAGACAAATTAATAACATTAGCAAAGATTCAAGTATTGATCTCCAAACAGCCGTTGATTTCTTCGATTTATATTACGAAGAAGAATGCATGACAAGATGTGGTTTCCCTTTTCCGACATTCTCGTATTGCATATCGCATACATTAAAAGAGCCACGGCATATTTTAGCTATTTTTAATGCATGGTATTATTATGAAAAGAAATATGCGAAACCAAGAATGTCACTAGTTGATAAAGCAATAGACTATGATGCAATAACAAGAGTCAAAGGCGCATTAAGCATATACAATAGTGTGCACCCCAAGATGTATGAGTTGTTTTTTAGAACTTTTGCAAATCGCAAGTATTGCTTTAAAGAATCAGAGTTTGACGAATGGGTTGCTAGTTGTTCAAATTTGAGAGGAGGATTGGATGCATATGACCTAAAAAAATTCTTTGTTTCAAGTGGACTAGTAGGTACCATGATAGAACTGCACTACCTTAAGCCCGGTGGAGGAAGGTTGAGAGTAGACAGGCCAATTCGCATAAAAGAAGCTATTTTTGAATACCAGATTAAAGAGCAATTATCATTTAATGATAATACACAGTTCTGCCTACACCCGATGGTATATAAAGCGCTAAATGTACAAGTAGATAGAAATACCCTAGTTTATCCAAAGCCAATAGAATTAGGGATGGAATTTATCCCTTGGGACTAGTAATTATAGGATTACAGTGCAAGCTGGTGCGGAGCGAACCGTTTATCTCTGGCCTGACAGAGAGCGAGGTACAGCCCTTCGGCATGGATGTGCTGAAGTATAAGGACAAATACTATCAGATTTCCGACCAGCGCATCCCGTACCACCGGGATAAGACAGAGGATGACCGGTTCTTTATCCTCACCCTGTTTGGGATTGCCAACGAGATCGAGGCTAACGGCGCCTATATCCCCAGCATCATGCGGGTACAGCTGGCGGTGGGCCTGCCGCCAGCGCACTACGGAGCGCAGAACGAAAAGTTCATCCAGTATTTTTCCAGGAGGGGTGTGGTCAGCTTCACCTGCCGCGGCAAACCCTATTCCATCTGCATCGACGATGTGGCCTGCTATCCCCAGTCCTACGCGGCGGCAGCTTCCATGCTTCAGGCCCTCACTACCGTCCCCTTGGCTCTGGTAGTTGACATTGGGGGCTACACTATGGATTACATCCGCATCAAAAAGGGACGGGGCGATCTGGTATCCTGCGATTCCCTGGAAAATGGGGTCATCATGCTCTACAATAGAATCAGCTCCAAGGTTCGAGCGGCCCAAGACATCCTCTTAACCGAGGATGAGATTGACGCCATTCTCCTGGGCCAGTCTGTGCAGGGGCTTCAGGAGGTAATTCCAGTTGTGGAGCGGTGTGCCCAAGAATTTGTATCTGACCTGTTGAGCGCCTTGCGGGAGCGGCAGCTGGAACTGCGCACAGCCCCGGTGGTGTTTGTGGGCGGCGGTTCCATCTTGCTCAAGCGGCACATTGAAGAGTCTGGCAAAGTAGCCCACCCCATGTTTGTTGAGGACATCCGAGCCAATGTCAAGGGCTACGAGATGCTCTATCGGGTGGCCCGGAACAGCAGGTGATTAGAATGAGTGAGAAAAAGAAACCTGGGCGGTTTACCTTGCAGTTTAACATGGAGGACCCCCAGCAGCGGATGGCGTCGGAGCTTCTGGAACAGCAGGGGCGGCATAAGGCACAGTTTATTGCCAGCGCTGTTCTGTCCTATATCCAGTGTCCGAACCCCCAGGGGTATGGCAGCGATCCGCCCGCGATAGATGAGGCAACATTGGAACGGATGCTGCTCACGATCATGGAGAAGCACCCTCGGTTTGCGGCGTCTCATGCGCCACTTGGGACAGATGAGACTCCAGAACCGGCTGCGTCCGCCAAGGCTCCATGGAAGGCTCCTATGGATGATGACGCCTTGAAGGCCATAACCGATACCCTAGCCGCGTTTCAAACGGGATAACGGCAGATGTACCTTATGTCACAGTAAAAAAGCATGGGGACACAGGCTGTAGCCTATGTCCCCATGCTTTTTGCTATTATGTAGGCAAGTACTGTCATAAAATTAGGGTTTTCTTATTTTGGTCTCGGCTATTTTCTTATTAAAGCCAAAAACAAGAGTCGTACAAGCCTAAATCTGGCTTCTAAAAAAGCGTGCTGCTCTTTTCTCCCGCAATTCCTTCACAAGCCTTGGAGTAACGCGCAGCACTTCATCCACATCCGCCTGTGTATTATTTTTGTTGAGCGAAAGCCGGAGCGCACTAGCGGCCATCTCACATGTTTGGCCGGTTGCCAGCAGAACATGGCTAGGTAACAGAGAGTGGGAAGTACATGCGGAGCCGGTAGAAGCACAAATGCCCTGTTGGTCTAACAGCAGCACCAGGCTTTCTCCCTCAATCCCCGCAAAGGAAAGGTTCACATTTCCGGGCAGCCTGTTTTCTGGATCGCCATTCAAGACCGTGCCAGGAATCCGGGACAGCCCCTCAATCAGCTGGTTCCGAAGAGCGGACACCTTTTGCGCGTTCTCCGCCATGTGGGCACAAGCCTGCTCCAGAGCCGCCGCCATGCCTATGATGGCCGGGACATTCTCCGTCCCTGCACGTCGGCCCTGCTCCTGATTCCCGCCCTCTATCAATCTGGTTACGGGGATTCCTTTTCGGACATACAATGCCCCAGTCCCCTTTGGCCCATGGAATTTGTGGGCGGACAAGGACAGCAGATCAATGCTTTGGGCCTTTACGTCAATAGGAAGGTGACCCGCCGCCTGTACCGCATCTGTGTGAAATGTAACGCTCCTTTCCCGACATATTGCTCCAATTTCAGAGATGGGCTGAATAGAACCTATCTCATTGTTGGCATACATGACAGTTACAAGACAGGTGTCCTCCCGGATAGCCCGCTCCACCTGCGCAGCAGGTATGATACCATTAGACTGAACATCCAGCAATTCAACCTCATAGCCCTCCCGTTCCAGCTTTTCCAGAGTATGCAGGACAGCATGATGCTCAATGGCCGTGGAGATAATGTGCCGTTTTCCTTCCTGTACACCCGCTCGGGCGGCGGAAAGAATTGCCTGGTTATTCGACTCACTGCCCCCTGATGTAAAGATGATTTCATCAGGGGTGGCATTGAGACAGGCTGCGATTTGTACCCGGGCATTCCTCAAAGCGTCTGCGGCTCTTTGAGCCGGAGTGTACAGACTAGAGGGGTTGTACCAAGCATTTTTCATAGATAGAAGCATGGCCTGGATAACTGCTGAGGTCATTTTAGTGGTTGCCGCATTATCCATATAGATCATCTTTTTCACTTCTTTCTTTTACAATATAATTGGGTAGGAAGTGCCGTAAAACGGCGCTCCCAGTCAGTAAAGTTTATCTGCCAGTTCCATGTGGTATGTTTGCCGCACTGCGTACTCGAACCTATACGGCAGCAAAGTCATGCAATCATCTGCTCACCCCAGCGGATCTGGAATTTTCCTTCGTTATCTGTCTCGCGGCGCATCAGGAGTGCCAGCAGGTTGTAATCAATGCCGAACTTCTCATAGATCTGGTCAAGGTCGGTGTCCTGGCCCTTCATGAACAGATTAATCTTCTCCTTTGCCATTATCATTTGCAGCAGATTGGACTCCAGACTGCCGGTGTAGTTGAGGAAATAGATATCCTTATATTCTGTGGAAGTATAGCGGATAAATCGCATGTAAAACTGGCTCATCCCAGAGTTGTTGAAGTGCATTTCTGGAATCAGAATTTTACTGACATACTCAAAATTGACACTGGATGGGAGGCTCTGCTGGGTGCAGAGCAGTATCCCGTTTCCACTGTCCCGCAGGGTTTTCCGCAGGGCCCGCCGTTGGGCAAAGGTTCTGGTAGAGCCAGTGACAGTAAACAGGGGGCGGTCAGGGAGATACTCTTGGATTGCCGCGGCGTAAGCGTTCAGAACATCCTTGTGCCGGACGCCAATAGCCACGATCTCCTGCTCCCACTGAGTTGCCATCTCCACTGCCGCCATGATTTTCAGCGGTGTGTCGCCATAGTATTCCTGTAGCGTGTTGGGCGCGGCCGCTACCCGGAGCATCAATGTGATCTGCTGCATGAGCTTCAGCATGGCGTCCTTACGGAAGTTACCAGTGGAGGTAAAGTATGCCCGCTGTATCCGGTCAAATTCCTTCATCACAATGTTGTAAGCGGACTCTTCTTCTGGGGTAAAGGTCAGCGGCACCTGATGGATACGCCGGATCTCTCTGCCGGTGACCTCTTCAAAGGTGCGGGTGATAACAGTTTTACCCAGAATCTCATTCAGCTCGCCTGCGTTGTATATATCCTGGGTCTTCTCGCCAATTCCGAATACCGTGGGCTTCTCCGGCAGATGACAGGATGAGAACAGAGCGTACCCTCGCTTATAGGCCGGGATGGGACAGCCGTAATAAGCATTGCTGTGGCTGTCCATACACATACTGCCCTTATTATGAAAATAAACCTTCCTGCACCATGTAATCATGTTGATGGAATTATTGTAGAGCAGCTCCAGCTGAGGCGCAAATTCTGAGATGTTGTTCCGGGTGCTGGTGCCAGTAGTCAGCAGCTTTGTCCGGCAGCGGCGGAAACAGGACAGGGTTGACTTGGCCCGCTTGGAGTAGGGATTGGAGATTTCATCGCTTTCATCCAGCACCAACATAACATTCTGGTTCTGCCGCCTGACCCACTTCTTGATATGCCTCTGGATCATACCCAGCTTGTTCATCGTTACCAGAACAAAATCGCCGGGCTTGATACATGCCATATCCTTTAGCTTATCCACAAATACATAGGACAGGCCATAGTTTTGCAGAACCACATCCCAGTTGTTGCGGATAGAGATGGCTGAGGATACCACCCAAGTGGAGTGTATGCCCTCCCTGGTTCTGCATTCGGTACAGGCCCATAGCGATGGCGGCCAATGTCTTGCCGCTGCCCTGCTCCCACTGGAGCATTCCATACCGCTTCTGAAGCATCCGGTTGATATCCCGCCGCTGAATATTATTGAGGTAAATATATTCCTCGTTCTCAGCATCCCACAGGGTAAACTCCTTCAGCCAGGTACCGATGGCCGGGTCCTCTGGCATATTGTCAAAGGCCTGACTCTGATTGTCATACTCTCTGCGCTTCCGCCGCAGCAGGCGTTCAAAACCTGGGAACTGCTCTGGTTCATTGTCCAGCACCGCCTGATATACAGGGACAGGCATTTTCATGTCGTAGGTCAGCATACTGCGGGTTTTGGCACTGTACGCTTTATAGACAAAATCATCGTTGCGTTTGACCAAGACGATGACATCCCGCTCCGGCTCCCGATTCTGCTTACGCAGTGCCCGACGCAGATAGGCCAGTACTTTGGCCTCTGTCAGCTTGCTTCTTTGCCACTCTTTATAATCCATGCCTTTCGGCATTTTCTGAGTGTAGAACCGATGCAGGTACTCACAGCACTTAGCGTATTGAGCCCGGATAGCGGGGTGGACCTTGATTTGGTAAAGCATCTTCTGCGTCTGGTAGGCAAACTCTTTGGACGCATTGTGTTCCTTTGCCAGTTCCAGCAACACATGGGACTTGTTCTTCTCCAGGTCAGCCTTGGGCAGCATCAGCATCTGTTCATAGATGTGCTGTGCCTCTCCCACCGGGTCAAAGCCATAGGAGAGGGTTTTTGTCAGCTCTGTTGTATACCGGCAGGCTTTCCACTCCTTGACCTCGCTTCTTTTCTGCCACAGCTGGAGTTTTGTGGGGAATGACGCCACACCCATACAGGAAAAGGCATCGTCCGGCAGACCGACCTGCCCCAAAAAGCTGAACCGGCGCTCCATATCCCGGATCATTGTCTTATCTGAAAAATCGTCCGCCAGAAAGGACTGGGGGACGATCAGAGCCAGAACGCCCAGGGGCTTCAACAATTCATACGCCTTCTGACAGTAGTACAGCTGGGACAGGACTTCCTTGTTTTCCTCAGTCCACCAGTGGAGGTTGAACGGAGGATTGCCCACCACGTAATCGAAACGTATCTCCGGCCTATAAGTTCGGATGTCGCCAAGGGTGATATTGGCGGCGGGAAACAAATATCGAGCCACCTTGCTGGCTTTTGCTTCAAGTTCACACCCATAGAGATTGGATTCTGTGGGAAAGAAGTTGAAAAAACTTCCCTTTCCACAGGTGAGGTCGGCTATCAAATCAAGCTGAGAGGGCTTGAGGACCTCAGCCACCAGCTGACAGAGACTCGGCGGGGTGAAGAACTGGCCATTCTCAATCTCCTTTTTTGCCTCGCTATAGCTATGATAGCTGTCAAAATCCTTCCGGTCCAGGCCGTGTAGGCCACCGTCTCCGGTATAGGCGTTATAGATGTCTTCTCCGGTGATGCCTGCCTGAGCAGCGGAGCTGCTGTCAATTAGGTACAGCACCTTTTCATTGAGTATCCTGCGGCTCTCCGCATCAGACGGCCCAGGATGATATTCATATTTCATTTTATCACCTCATCAGTACACCGTACCCAGGTATTTGGTAACAAACTGCTCCGCATACTCCGGTGAATGGAATTTCAAATCTACCCAGATAGTTGTGGTAAAAGAGGCTTTTGCTGGCGCCAAGCAGTTCCTGTTGGGTCTGCCGTTTACAGTAGTCTTTGCCCATCCCTGAAATGCGGCAATCTGGTTGGACCTCCACCGCCGCAAACTTTTGTAGAAGTTCCATCATATTGCATTCTCCTTAGACGCACAAAGACCCGGCAGCCTTTCATTGTCTGCCGGGTCTTCGTCTCAATTTGCCGCATGATAGGATGCGGCATAAACGATTCCATTATTGCCCGTCCAATTGCTTTAGATACTTAGGACGGTCCGCTTCGGGCACTTTCAGAGCTGCCATGGCTTGTTCAACCGGCCAGCCTGTACTCTCCATCAGGTTTTTGATGGAATTGAGCATACTCTGCGCTGCGCCTTCTTTTCTACCAGCTTCCATACCAGCTTTCATACCCTTGTCCCACACGCCTTGACTGAAGTTGCACATAACATCCACCTCTCTTATATTAATATTTTAGCATAGTGAACAAGAAAATTCCACAGTATTTTTCAGCCGCTTACCATACCGTTCCGAGGTAGCTGGACACAAACTCCCGAGCATAACTCTCACTGGTAAAGCGGATGTCCATGCGGCCGTTTTTGAACAGCCGGATCTTCTCCAGCTTCGTACAGCCCTCAAACTCCCACAGGTCATACCACAAACGGCACTTTTCCGACAGCAGATCATCTATTCTGTAAGGATACTGACCGAGGGCGCCGGTTTCAAAATAGGCCAATGCCTTCAAGATGTTTCTTCCGCTATCGCTAATATGCCATTGCTCATAATTGTTGTGGCAACCACATCCACAGGCTCCGCTAAAAATTTTCACCAGATTCTTCTTCTGCTCGAAATTGGCCTGACGGTCCTTTTTGCGCCAGCCAGCCTGATGGCATCGTTCCACCAGCTCATAGGGGGCCTGTTCCTCAAACGTCCGGCCATCAAACCAGGATAGAATCAGCTCTACGGCATCCTCGTAGCGGAGGATAACCGGTGTCAGTGCAGACCAATCCAGTGTTTCCTCATGTTCTGAATAGTAGGATTTTTCCGGGAGCAGTCCATCCATCACGTTGTCCACATCCAGGGTCAGATGGTAGGTGTCGTTCAAATAGGACACCACTGTAGAGATAAATTCCCTGTGCAGCGACGAGATGTGTTTCATCATCGCGCCAGCCTTGACCTCCGGCCACCATCCGGACACGAGATATTTCTGTTTCCATTTGCCATCCCAATCATTCTCCGGCGTGGATAACGCAGACTTTTGATTATCGTACATATCTGTCCACAGGACCGCAATCTGATAAAAGCCTTCCGCCGCGTCCTGGTATATCTCCTGCTGCCGCTGACAGAATTGGCGGTCCGCCTCGGTCATGCAGTCAGCAGACCGGATTTCAACCGCCGAAAATTTTTCCAATAGGTCCATGCCGTCTCATCCTCCTGCTTAAAATCGACCTGGAGGGAGCGCCCGCACAAAGCGGACGCTCCTCTCAGGCGTCTGTTCAGATGGCGGCACAAATGCCGCATTGTTGGCTTCAGTAGGGAAAATGTTCCCCGGTGGAGTAGTTCCACTCGATGGCGCCGTCCGCGTACTGGATCACGCCGTGGGCGGTCAGACTCCAGCCGTCCTTGACACGCTCCATATAGGCTACATGATCGCCCAAAGACAACGCTCGCCGCTGCTGTTCATCGCTCATATAGAGCCTGTTGCCGGTGCAGCGGTATTCTCCGCCGCCGCGATTGTGGTATATCCGACCGACAACCGGGATGATGTACTGTTTGTCCAACTTTCTGTACCCCCTCTACAGCTCAAAGCTACCATCCAGGAATTTGCTGGCGGCCTCATAGCCGTTGTCCTGCAAAAACTGACGGATGTCGTCCAAGGCTTTCAGGTAGGGCGGGCGGAACTGACGCACCTCAGAGAAATGCAATGTCTCGCCCTTCGATGGAATGACCTCCACCAGACCGTCCAGCATATCTGGCTTCGCCCTATGCAGATCCAGCAGGGCGTCCATCAGCGGAATGCTGCGGTCGCCCGTTACCCGGAGTACCGCGCCGCCAGACTGGTCAATACGGTCTCTGTTGCTCAAATAATCGTAAAATTGGCCCATGATATATACCAACCTTTCTGTTTTCCGCTGTACCGGGTGGGTACAGCGTTATAAATTCTTTCACTCAGCCGCTTACTAGGCTGTACTGCCACTCATCCTAATCAGATGCGTGCTTGATATAAAGGGATATCCTATTTTTATTGCGTGTACAGTACCCAGCGGATTTTCTCTCCTGTTGGGTATCGGGCGGTATTTCTCGGTCGGGAGGGGCTGTTCCATCCCCAGACAGACGATTTTGTAACGCAGGACATTCATCCGCTGGTCAAAAGCGGCGTCATCCAAAGTAGGAGAGCAGCGGTAGGTACGCCCGTCCAACTGGGCCAAGAACACATGATAGGTCTTTGTCATACGGCGGCCTCATACTTTCTATAGCGTTCCATTGTCAAAATCCTCGTTATCCATATCGGAGCTGAAAATCTCCTGCACCGCTTCCATCAGCATATCCGCTTGCTTCTGAACCTCAGAAAGAGTGGAATTGTTCTTGGGCACCATGCGCTGGGCTTTCATATAGGCCATCACCATCGCCTCGCCGCCCACATCGTCATTACGAGGCTTTCTGCCCCGCTTCCACTGACATGTCTTTACGGCCTTGTCATAGTCGTAGCCAATGCCAGCCTGAAATTTCTTTGAGATTTCTTCCAGCTTATCCGCGTGAAACTCGTAAATGGCCCGATGATAGCCCTGTAAATTCCACTCATCGCAGACCATACGCATTATTTTGGCGTAGTCCCGCAGAGCGTTGACCGTTTTGCAGATGTCACCGTAGCAGGTCTTCATCTCATGGAGGCCATCCAGGTCCTGGATGGATAGATTCAGTTCCGTACTCATAGTGTCCAGTTCCATAGGTTGGGAAACTACCGGTTCAAATTTCTCCCGGGGCAGACTCCAGTTCTCATTGCTCATACACATTCACCTCACAGTGACGCGCCAATATTCTTGGTACTGGCGGCCGTAGGTACACCAGTCGATCTGTTTTTTACTCATATGTCAGTCTCCTTCATTTTTTGTGGGATAGGATTTCCGTGGCCGTCCACAGGTCCCACTTTGTTGTCGATCTCATGTCCGCAGTACGGGCAGACAGGGAAAATGCGGTATCCGCCTGGTATGTCCATTCTCCCGTATTGGCACTCATGCAGTGGTACGGATTTACCGCAGCTCTGACAGCGGCCAGGGTAGTAAATCGCAATTCTTCTCATAGCCGCCTCGCCCTACACTGCCTCGTCCGCCGCCTGGGCTGTAACAGCCTGGATCAGAGCGTCCATGTACTTGTAGAACGTCTTTGATGGCCTGCCATGCTTGGAACGTAAATAGCAGATTCCGCCACACCGGCCTCCCCAAATCGTAATACTGGATAGTCTTTCGGTGATCCAGCCCTGTGTCCGGAGAGGTACATCAATCTGATATTGCCGCATCAGATAATTGACAATGAAATAGGAGTGAGTGTCGTACCGCGTGTGGTAAAACGTGACCCTTGTATTTTTCAGTACGCCGCCCTCCCGAATCGTCTGAAGGGCTTGTGAGACGGTCTGCTGTGCTTTTTTGTTCTGCTCATCGCAGTATGCTTTGTCCTCTGCTGCCCTGTGGACCTGATAGGCTTCATGTTTCGCCTGTTGTTTTGCATGATAGACCGCAGAGAGCTCCACACATCGGGCAAGCTCATTCATCACCAGCGCACCGATAAAGTCCGGAAATGTCTGTCCACCGTTTTCCTTCGATTTGAGGTAGGCGCTGACATGATCGCTCAGGAGATTCTGAATATATCCCACCTGCCGGGCAGGGTCTCCACCAAACTGTATAATTTCTCTCCGCTCTTCCTCTATTGCCGCACAGACCGCATCATTGCCGCCAGATTTCTGGAGGCTGTTGATCCAAGCCACTCTCTTTTCTTTGCCGCCATATAATTTTTGAGCCGCAGGTTCAAAGCCGCAGTTGGCAACCAGGTTAAAATCTGTCATGCCAAGGGAGGCGAGGTAGCCGTTAACTTCTACGCGGAGGATGTACCTGTCATTCTCCGCCTGCGGGTAATCCACAGTTGGCTTTCCGGCGGACCGCCACAGCCGGTAGGTCTGTGTGCCGTCGGAGATCTCCTTTTCCAATACCGCCCGTATTCTGCGGCCCTCCCGGTTGAAGTTGCCGTTATAGAAGAGCGGAGTCATTAACTTACAGCTTGCCATCGCAGTCCTCACTTTCTTTCCGTTCCTGATAAAAATCAAATTGCTCCAGCCCAAGGAAATTGTGTTCACAGCCATTGCACCATGCTGTACTTTGAAGCGCACAGGTTTCACACATTTTCATCTCTGCACATCATCAATGCTTGTAGGTCAGCACAGCGCCGATACAGTATTGGACGCCCGGCTGGGCCTTGCGCAGAAATTCCTCCAGGGGGATGGGTACCAAGTCCCCGTTCCAAAGCACATAATCGTCGTACTTCTGGGTAAAGGTCTCCGTCAGGTCGAAAATCAGGTTCTGCGTCTGGTCATGCTCATGGATAAACTGGACCTCGTTCAGCTGCTGCAACGCAGTCACAGCCTGCTGAAAAGCGGCAAACCGGCTCTCAAAATAGCGGTCTGCGGCCTGAGCGTCGATGGTGAACGTCTCACCGTCCAGCTTACCCAGCCGGTTCTCCTCCAGCCATGCACCAAACCGGGTAATTACGTCGCTCCGGTCTTCTGCCACCTCCACGGTGTCAGCAATTGGAAAAGCGTCCGGGTGCTCATGGTACTCCCAGGACACTGTCCATTCGCTCACCGGGATGGGGGCCTGGAGCAGTTCATAGATATAATTGTTCATATGTTTTCCTCCTTGAACAGCGGTGGACGGCTGATTGTACAGCCGTCCACCATCATCAAAATTATTTGTCGGGAGTTTCCTCCCACACATAGCAGTCGTAGCCAGCGGGCGTGTCAAAGTCAATGACCCGCTCCACCTCCGGCGGCTTGAGCCTGACAATCCGGTAATCTTTCCCGCACTCACGGTAGAGAAAGTCCGTCTTTGCATAGCGCAGACGGTCAAAGGTCAGAATCTGCTCCAGACTGGTGCGCTGCCGATTTGCACCAGGGTCATAGCTGAACTCAGTTCTAAAAACAAATTCATCGGTCACAATATTCTGGATTGCATACATATCACCTCTTCCTCTGCTGGCCTGTGTGCTGATCGCACCTAGGCCGCGTCCAAAGGCCGCTCACCTGGAAACAGGCTTAACTGAGTATCCTTCGGCGGTGCGGTTTTCGATGTTTGCCGCTGCTGGAGCAATTCCTCAATCCGGTCATCGTCCAGCAGCTTTTCCGCCCGGCGTTTCCATATATCCTCCAGGCCATCCCAGCCGTGAGCCAGGACCATCGTCTCCACTTTTCGGATGCGGCGGGCCTTTGCCGCCTCACGCCTTGCCCGCTTTTGGGCCTTCGCTGCTTTCAGGCTGTCGGCCGCGTGAATGACCTCTATGCCATTGGCGGCATCTTGAAGATCCTGCAAAATGTCCCGCTTATCCGCTCTTGCGGCTCGAAGGTTAATGACCTCGATTTCCAGCGATTTGTCAAAAAACAGATCACGTTGGAACTCTGACCTCACACGCTCTTCGATACGGTCCCGTCCATATTTGACAATGGCCTCGCACAGTGTCAGCGACGCGGTACTGCCCAGCAGCTTGCGGCCCTTCTCCACGATAGTTTTCCGCTGGTCTGGAAACAGACCCTCGCCTTTTACAATCCAGGACCTCCGCAGGTCGAAAAACACATTTCCTTTCCGTGTATCCAGCTCTTTTGCCAGGACATCGCAATAGGAGCAGCAGCCCAGGTTGGCACAGTCTATCGGGTCATAGAACGCCCTCCAGGTTTTTGTTGTCCGGCCATACCGGCTCTGCTGACGGCATACGCGCCCATTATGCTGGGCCTTAAATACTTCCCAGCGTTCGCCGGCTTCTCTCCACAAACGGTCGTGGGCCTCATCAATACTGCCCTCATAGGTGTATGGGCGGTCTGTCTGATGGCAGGCGCATTGATAGACCACATCATTCGAGTGTAAGCCGTACCGCTCATTGCACAGAAGCGGGTCCCGCAGCGGGCAGGGAGCGGAGGGAAACATAGGACAGCAAATCGCTGGGTTCCCATTCTCCGGCCGCCAGTCAACGCCCTGGTAGGACATATAGCCGTTCAAAAAGTGTCTGCCGTCAGCCAGCAAACCGCAAGGTGTCTCCCAGACCATGGAGTGTATCGCCTCGCCGGTATAGGTCCAGCCGCCATAGTAGTCCTTGTATGGATGGGTTCCCGGTGGGGTATCCTCTGGAGTCCAGCCCTCCGCCAACAGCCGGCGGGTAAGCTCGTTGACCTCCTTCATATCCCTGGACACGGGATCAGTCCGAAGTGGTTCTTCATGGTGTCTCTCAACTCCTCCACATCAATCCCATATTCTTTTGAAATACAAACCTCACAGAAAATGGCTTTGTAGGCCAGCGCCCGGCTGCACCGCTTGTCCCAAGAGTTCACCTTCCCGCCGCAGGTGGGGCAGGAGATGTCGGGATACCAGCGCAGCTTGGCCGAAGCTGAATAGTTTCGGTCATTCATTGGACGTTCCCAGGGGCCGGTCCGACTGGTCGGTGAAGCTATGTGCGATCAGAAGCGCGGACACTTCATCCGGTGTCGGTATGTGGTTCTGGCTCATTTGCGTCAACTGCTCCAGCACCGATATAAAGGTAGGTGCCCGGAACAGCGGCCACGCCTCATCGAACATCTCCAGACGGGGAGTCGGCTTGTTGCTAATCATGTACCAGCGAATCGCCATCTCACACAGGCAGCCGCCTTGGACACACTGGATACCCAGCATGATTTCATCCACGCCGTCCAGTGGGACAGCTTTGGCATAATCCTGACGGGAAAAGCAGGTAAAGCCCCAGAAGTATTCTCCCCAGTCATCCCCGGGGAACCGGGCGTTCAGCTCTGCGGTGTCCGCTGGAGGCAGTGCGTTGATGCGGCCTGCATCCATCATGAACACCTCTGCCACACTGGGGGGCAGAGGGCGCGCCGCAGCCTCTGGTACAGCAAGATGCTGGCCGCTGTCCGACGGGGCAGGATACGGATTACCGTCCCCATCATGCACATCGTAGTGCTGGTCAAACACCTTGTTGTAGCCTTCCTTGCCAGTAGCTCCGCAGCTGGGGCACGTCCATTCATAGACGCCCCCATCATCCAGCGGTTCATCACCCTCATACTCCAGCTCGCCACCGCAGATAGGACAGAGCCCCTCTTCGTCTGCGTCAGGGTCTTGCATCTCCATACCTTCGCACCGGAGACAGCGGATCAGTTCTGCCGGCTCCAGGCAGGCCAGTTCCTTGCAGATCGCCGCAATCTCCTGGAGCTTTTTCTCCGTATAGAGCATGCCCAGGCTGGACATACAGTCTGCGTTCAACACAGATATGTCCTTGGCCTGGATTGTCTCCCGGCCATTCTGCCACAGCATCGTCAGTGCTGAGAGCAGGGTCACACGGTCGGCACGGGCCAGCTTGTCAAATTGCTCAGTGTTCATTGTCATTCGCTCCTTCTACAATATAGTCATAGTCAATACGTTCATCTTCAACAAAAGGAACCATCACATGATTTCGGTCAACCGTATAGATTTGGCCCCGTATTTCCCGAAATGTCAGCGGGTAGTGGCGAAACCGACGGCGCTTGCAATCTATTGTTTTGCCAAAGAAGTTGCGCACATTATTGATGTCTACATAGAGCATTACTCGCCCTCTTGGTCAGGAAACCGGATGTTCGTTGGCCCATAGATACAGATGGGCTGAATTTTCCAGTGCCAGTCAGCACAGGGGTCAGCCAGCCAGGCAGTGGTCACTGTCCAGCAGAAACAGCAGATGCCTAGCAGCGCCGGACGGAACATTCCTGCCAGCCTCCCACGCCTCCACGGTTCTGACGGAGACACCCAGCACACTAGCGAGAGCCCGCAGAGACTATGATTTTATCCTTTGTCATTGCTTCATCCCGCTTTCTTCAACGGGGCGCTCTCCAGTACCACGCGCCAGTGTTCCGGGCACTCCTGGCCCAGACGAACCCGTTCCAGCAGCTTGGAACTGCCGCAGGTTGCGTACCGGCGCCAGATGGTCTGAGGAGATTTACCCGTTTGCTGAACGGTCTTCTTTTCCAGATGATAGGCCATATTCAACCTCCCCATGATTTTTCTGCGGATTTCATACATTCCCACCGCCTGTCAATTTCCTCAGCTGCTCCAGATTGGAGCGAAACTGCGGCAGGAACGGCTGATCCAAGTCATAGTTATAGTAACGGTAGTAGAGGAACCGGAACAGCAGACCTTGAAATTTCTCCGTACCCATAGTCTGGATTTTCCGGCTGAGGATTGGGAGCACATCATAGTCCGCTTTCAGAGCCTCTCTGAACTCCCGGGTGAAGTTGTCTGAAAGCCAGTTCTGGACCGTCACTACACCATCCGAAAAGTGGTGGTGCTTCTCTTTACAGAGAAAGTAACGAAAGTCCCGGCCTCTCGCTCCTGGCGCAGCAGAAAACGGGTACATCCAGCAGACCCGAGGGCGTGCCTCATAGACCGAACACCGCCCATCCTTCAGAAAAGTGCAGGCATCAAATGTTCCGGCTGTATTCAACAGGAAGATGGGAAAGTTGTCTGAAAGCCATGCTGCGTGGGCGTAGTGAGCCAACACATCTTCTATGCCGGACACTGGCTCCCCTTGGTCCCGCAGATGCCGGGCCAAGTGGTAACAATCCAAAGGCTCCAGCATAATGCCATCCTTTACATAGCGGCAGCAATCGCCGCATAGCCGGCAGTGAAATGGAACTTTTTCATTCAGGGACACAGCCCTTATGGTTTCCAAATGGTTGACCTCCTTCGTAAAATGTGAGAGCGTACCAGGGAAGCGTTCTCCCCATAGTACGCTCTCCATATCTGTCAGGCTGCCACACCCAGGACAGAGCAGCAGCCAGCTGCTTGGCTCCCCGGGTTTAAGAGCAGC
>OFFK01001508.1_pt1 | contig 16240 bp, 14 predicted proteins | sample 1521361 | NCBI WGS metagenome assembly OFFK01 (sample SAMEA3504096, study PRJEB24116) | mouse gut metagenome | biome: mouse gut; feature: mouse-associated habitat; material: faeces | place: Denmark | collected 2011
AGCTACCTCTCCGGCCTGGACGACGAGACCTTCCGGCGGGCCCTGGTTTTCCTCCGCAGGGCCTTTGCCGATTTTTCCCCCAAGGAGAAAAACGACATCGCGGAAAATCTGGGGGAAATCTGGGGCGTGAACCCCCGGCAGGCGGCGGAACTGCTGATGAACGAGGCGACGGAAGCCGAACAGGCGGTGCTGGACAGCCTGTCCGACTTCGACTTTGATGATATTTGAGAGAATCCCTCCACCATGCCTTACGGCATGGTCCCCCTCCCTTTAACAAGGGAGGCTTTACGCTGCGTCCCCTCTAGCCCCCCTTGTTAAAGGGGGGTGTCCCCAAAGGGGACGGGGGGATTCCCCGATCAAGGAGGAAAGTGTATGTCCCAAACACAACAACTCTCCCGCTGGCGGCTGATTCTGGGCGCGGAGACGGAGGAGTCCTTTTCCGGCATGGGGGGCGGCGGGCTGTCCCAGGAAGAGCTTCTCATGGACTCCGCCCTGGGGGCCATCTACGGCGGCCCGGGGGAGGGCTTTGGCGAATCCGGCCGGGGCGCGGGGAAGGGGCCGTCCTCCCCGGTGATCTCCAAGTGGCTGGGGGATCTGCGCTCCCTGTTCGACCCGGAAATGGTGGCGGTGGTGCAGAATGACGCCATTGAGCGCAAGGGCTTGAAGCAGCTTTTGCTGGAGCCGGAGCTGCTGGAGGGGCTGGAGCCTGATCTGAATCTGGCGTCCACCCTGCTGATGCTCAAGGATCAGATCCCCAAGAAGTCCAAGGAGTCCGCCCGGAAATTCATCCGCAGAATTGTGGAGGAGATCAACCGGATGCTGGAAAATGATGTACGCAGGGCGGTGACGGCGGCATTGAACCGCCGGGCCCATTCGCCCCTGCCGTCGGCGGCGGCCATTGATTTCCCCTGCACCATCCGGCGGAACCTGCAAAACTACAATCCTGAGCTGAAGGCCGTCATTCCGGATCGGGTGTGGTTTTTTGATCGCTCCAGCAAGGTGAACCGCTGGCACGTCATCCTGGACATTGACCAGAGCGGCTCCATGGGGCAGTCTATCATTTACTCGTCTGTCATGGCCTGCGTGCTGGCCTCTATGTCGGCGGTGAAAACCAGCGTGGTGGCCTTCGACACCCAGATCATGGACCTCACCCCCCTGTGCGCCGACCCGGTGGATCTGCTGTTCGGCTTCCAGATGGGGGGCGGCACCGATATTGCCAAGTCCATTGCCTACTGCCAGGGGCTGATTGAATCCCCGGCGAAAACCCTGTTTTTCCTCATCTCCGATCTGTACGAGGGGGGAAACCGGGCGGCCCTGCTGCGCCGGGTGGAGGAGCTGAAAAGCTCCGGGGTGAACGTGGTGGTGCTGCTGGCCATCGCCGATGGGGGCAAGCCCTTCTACGACCCGGAGACCGCCCGGCGGATTTCCGCCATGGGCATCCCCTGCTTCGCCTGCGCCCCGGAACGTCTGCCCGAGCTGCTGGAACGGACGTTGAAGGGCCAGAGCCTGGACGGGCTGGCGGCAAACGCAAAACAGTAAACGCAAGGAGAGAAACGCATGGAAGCGAATCTGAACTGGCTGACCGACCCTGCCGTGTTCCAAATCAACCGCCTGGACGCCCATTCCGACCACGTGTGCTATGCCTCGGCGGAGGAGGCGGAGCGGGGGGAAAGCTCCCTGCGGCAGTCCCTGGACGGGGCGTGGCGGTTCGCGTGGAGCCGCAACCCCGCCGCCCGCCCCGCGGACTTTTGGCGGGAGGATTTTGACGATTCCGGCTTCGGGACGATCCTGGTGCCCGGACACATGGAAACCCAGGGGTACGGGCAGATCCAGTATATCAACGCCCTCTACCCCTGGGACGGACGGGCGGAGCTGCGGCCCCCGGAGATGGACTGGGAGGACTGCCCCGTGGGCAGCTACGTCCGGGAATTCGACCTGGACCCCGGTTTGCGGGGGAAACGGGTGTGCGTCAGCTTCCAGGGGGCGGAACAGGCCATTTACGTGTGGCTCAACGGGCAGTTTGTGGGCTACGCGGAGGACAGCTTCACGCCCTCCGACTTCGATTTGTCGCCCTGCGTGCGGGAGACGGGGAACCGCCTGTGCGTGGAGGTCTACAAGCGTTCCAGCGCGGCCTGGATTGAGGATCAGGACTTTTTCCGGTTCAGCGGCATCTTCCGCCCGGTGTTTCTGTACGCCAAGCCTGCCGTCCACCTGGAGGATGTGTGGCTCCAGGCGGGGCTGGAGGAGGACAATGCCACCGGAACCCTGTCCATCCGGCTGGCGCAGGAGAGCGGGCAGGCAGAGGCCCGCGTCTCCTGTACCATCACCTACGGGGCGGGGGAGACGCTGTTTGACGGCCCCCTGAAGCTGCGCCGGGAGGGACGGTATCTGTGCAGCCAGCCCTTCCGCTTTGAGGATATCCGCCCCTGGAGCCATGAGCATCCGGAGCTGTACCGGGTGACCCTGACTCTGGCCGCCCCGGACGGGACGGTGTGGGAGGTGGTGCCCTACGACATCGGCTTCCGGCGGTTTGAGCGGAAGGACGGTCTGCTTCTGCTCAACGGAGAGCGGCTGGTGCTCAACGGCGTGAACCGCCACGAGTGGAACCCGGACACCGGGCGGGCCATCGGCATGGCGGACATGGCCGCCGCCATGGACACCTTCAAACGGAACCACATCAACGCGGTGCGCACCAGCCACTACCCCAACCAGACCCCCTGGTATCACCTGTGCGACCAGAACGGCGTCTATGTGATGGACGAGGCCAATCTGGAGAGCCACGGCTCCTGGCAGAAGCTGGAGGCCATCGAGCCCTCCTGGAATGTGCCGGGGAGCCGCCCGGAGTGGCGGGAGTGTGTGGTGGACCGGGCCAGATCCATGTTTGAGCGGGACAAGAACCATGTGTCCATCCTGTTCTGGTCCTGCGGGAACGAGTCCTACGCCGGAACCTGCATCCAGGCCATGGCGGACTTCTTCCGGGAGCACGACCCCAGCCGGGTAGTCCACTATGAGGGGACGTTCAACTGTCCCGGCTTCGACGGCATCTCCGATGTGGAGAGCCGGATGTACGCTCCGCCGCAGGCCATCCGGGAATACCTGCAAAACGATCCGAAAAAGCCCTTTATTTTATGCGAATATATGCACGATATGGGCAACTCCCTGGGGGGCATGGAGAGCTATATCCGCCTGGGGGAGGAGTTCCCCATGTACCAGGGGGGCTTCATCTGGGACTATATGGACCAGGCTCTGTGGCGCGTCAACTGCAATGGTGAGCGGGTCTTAGGCTACGGCGGCGATTTTGGGGAGCGGCAGACGGACTACGCTTTCAGCGGCAACGGCATCGTGTTTGCAAACGGCACGGAGAAGCCCGCCATGCAGGAGGTGCGGTACTGGTATTCCACCCCGGAGGAGCGGGCAAAGCAGAATGCGGCCGGAGAAAGGGCGGCGAAGGCCCTGGCCCTGCCTGCGCGCAAGGGGGAAAAAGGCCCTCTGGACATCGTCCACGGGGACGGGGCATTGGGTGTAAAGGGAGAAGGCTTCCGGGTGTTGTTCTCCTATGCCGAGGGAGGTCCAGTGTCCCTGCGGGCCGGAGGCCGGGAGTGGTTGTGGCGGGCCCCCCGTCCGGCCTACTGGCGCGCGCCCACGGAAAACGACCTGGGGTGCGGCTTTGCCGTCCAAAGCTCCCTCTGGTCGGCGGCGGACACATGGCAGGTGTGCCGGGGGTGGGAAATTTTGGCCAACGGCCCGGAGGCCGTCTCCATCCGCTACACCTACACGGCCCCCGCCATGCCGGGGCTGAGCACGGAGGTCACCTACACCGTGGACGATACAGGTCTGCTGACCGTGGAGGCCCGGTATCACGGCGGGGCGGGACGGCCCGGGCTGCCCCTGTTCGGCCTGCGGTTCGAGACGCCGGAGCCGTTGGAGCAGGTGGAGTGGCTGGGGCTGTCCGGGGAGACCTACCCCGACCGGAAGAAGGGCGGCGTGTTTGGCTGGCACCGGGAGGCTCCCCACATCCCCGCCTATCTGGTGCCCCAGGAGTGCGGCTGCCATGTGGATACCCACGCCGCCGTTCTGCGGGGGGCGGACGGCGGGAAGCTGACGCTGGAGATGGATGGGGAGCCGTTTGCCTTCTCCGCCGTCCCCTATACCCCCCGGCAGCTGGAACAGGCCGCCCATGTGGAGGAGCTGCCCCGGCCTGTGCGCACGGTGGTGACGGTGTGCGGGGCCATGCGGGGGGTGGGCGGCATCGACAGCTGGCGCACCGATGTGGAGGAGGCGTACTGGGTCAGCGGGGAGGAGGATCACCGGCTGTCCTTCCAAATCCGGCTGAAATGAGGGGGCCGGACAGGGAAAGCGGGCACGGAACCCCCGCGGCATAGGATTCCGCAGAGGAAAAGCCCCCGGATCGTCCGTTGGAACGCTCCGGGGGCTTTTGGCGAACCTTAATCCGCCCTGAGGACAAAGATGTGGGAGTCAAAGTCGCGGGAGGGACGCTGTCCGTCCCGGCACTCCCCAGCGGAGCTGTCGGTGGTGACCAGCCCCACCTCCATCAGCTCGTCGCCGTAGTGGGCGGAGGTCCCGTCCACTGTGTAGCACAGCGCGGGGTCCAGCCCCCGCAGGCGCAGGCGGCGGAAGGGGCCGTTTACCTCGTTAAGGGTCTTGTACCAGCCCACCAGGGCGGTGCGGCGGTCGGGGCTGACTGCCATCCAGGCGGTGTAATTCCCCTGGAAGGGGGACAGGAGGCGGTAGAAATCGCCGAACTGGATCACGTCCCGGTGCTCCTTCATAAAGGCGATCTGGGCCCGCACCTGCTCCCGTTCCTCGCTGGTCAGGCGGTTCAGATCCAGCTCGTAGCCAAAGGTGCCGAAATAGGCCACATTGGCCCGGGTGGACAGGGGCGTGGCACGGTTTACCTGGTGGTTGGGCACGGCGGAGACATGAGCACCCATGGACACCACCGGATAGCAGAAGGAGGTGCCGTACTGGATTTTGAGCCGTTCGGCGGCGTCGGAGTCGTCGGAGGTCCAGGCTTGGGGGGCATAGTAGAGCATACCGGGGTCGAACCGCCCGCCGCCGGAGGCGCAGGACTCGAACAGCACGTGGGGGAAGGCGGAGGTCAGCCGCTCATAGAGGTCGTACACGCCCAGAATATAGCGGTGGAACACCTCGCCCTGACGGTCGGGAGGGAGGGCGGTGGAGTAGGCCTCGGTGATGGAGCGGTTCATGTCCCACTTGACGTAGGACACCTTGGCCCCGGACAGGATGTCCGCCATCATGGCGTGGACGCGGTCTACCACCTCGGGCCGGGAGAAGTCCAGCACAAACTGGTTCCGGCCGTGGGAGGGGGTGCGGCCCGGGGTCTGGAGAAGCCAGTCCGGGTGGGCGCGGTACAGGTCGGAGTCCCGGTTCACCATCTCCGGCTCGAACCACAGGCCGAACCTCATGCCCAGTGCCTCAATGCGCTCGGCCAGCCCCGGGATCCCCTGGGGCAGAAGCTCCGGGTTGGCGATCCAGTCCCCCAGCCCCGCGCGGTCGCTGCGGCGCGCGCCGAACCAGCCGTCGTCCAGTACGAACAGCTCCACGCCGTCCCGCTTGGCGGCCTGGGCGATGGACACCAGCTTGTCCTCGTCAAAGTTGAAATAGGTGGCCTCCCAGTTGTTGATGAGGATGGGCCGGGGCCTGTCCCGCCATTCGCCCCGGGCCAGACGGCTGCGGTAAAGGGTGTGGAAGGTGCGGCTCATGGCCCCCATGCCCTGGTGGGAGTAGACCGCCACCGCCTCCGGGGTCTGGAAGCCCTGGCCGGGTTCCAGCTTCCAGTCGAAGCCGAAGGGGTTGATGCCGAGGGTGATCCGGGTGGTGTCCCAGGTGTCCACCTCGGCCTGGGCCAGGAAATTGCCGGAGTAGACCAGGGAAAAGCCCAGAACCTCCCCCTGATCCTCATCCGTCCCCGGGCGGCGGAGCATGACGAAGGGGTTGTGGTTGTGGGAGGAATGGCCCCGGAGGGACTCCACCGACTGTACGCCCTGCTCCAGCTTCCGCACCTTGAGGTGCCGCTCCCGGCCCCAGGCCCCGGAGAAGTGAAGCAGCTCGTACTCCATGTCCGGCAGATCCAGGGACAGGCTCATGGCGTGGGTGAGGTGAAGCTCCAGCCCGCCCTCGTTGACGATCCGGGCGGAGCGGGCCAGGGCGGGGTGGCTGGCAAAGAGGGTATAGTTGAGGTAGACGGAGACATTGAGCAGCTCATCCCGGAGCCGGATGGTGAGGGTTTCGGCCTCGCTGTCCTGCTCGCAGTAGGTGGCGGGCAGGCCCTTCAGGGCGGGCTTTCCGGGCGCGACGGTGTGGGAGTGGTAGACGAAGCTGGTGATCCGGCTGCCGTTGGGCTGGCGCAGCTCCACGGCGGGGCGGCGGAAGTCGGTGGAGCCGTGGGAGGGGTACTCCTGGCGGCAGTGCTCCAGGGAGAAACAAGGGTTTCCCTCAAAGACGCAGGAGGACATGGGGCGGCTGGCAAACTCCAGCAGGTGGTCGAAATCCTCCCGGTCCCGGATGGCCCTGCCAAAGTAGAGCTGGCCCAGGGTCCCGTTGGGTAGTACCTTCATCAGATAGCTGATCCGGCCGTTGGTGAGGTGGAAGGTCTGGCTTTTCTCGTGGTAAAAAACGCTCATGGGATAGCCTCCTTGGCGGTTCTTAGTGCGGGCAGTCCAACAGGGCGGGGCCGGGTGTCTGCCGCTCCATATTATAATGCGCGAAGCGGAGAAAGGATAGAGAAACCTGCTATCAAAAGCGATGAAAAATCGGGGGCGGAGCGGAAAAATTTTGGGAGGTTGGAGCAGGGAGACTATGATATAATGAAAAAACGCCTGGGACAAGGCGGAGCAGGGGAAAGGGATGGGATCGGTATGGCAATCGAGGCAGTCAAGAAGTATTTTGAATCGTGGGGCATGGCGGACCGGGTGCGGGAGTTCGACGTATCCAGCGCGACGGTGGAGCTGGCGGCCCAGGCGTTGGGGTGCCAGCCCTGCCGGATCGCGAAAACGCTGTCCTTCCTGGTGGACGGGCAGGCGGTTCTGATCGTGGCCGCTGGGGACGCCAAGATCGACAACCCCAAATACAAGGCCCGGTTCGGCACCAAGGCGAAGATGCTCAGCCCCGGCGAGGTGGAGGAGCTGGTGGGCCACGCGGTGGGCGGCGTGTGCCCCTTCGCCGTAAACCAAGGGGTGGAGGTGTACCTTGATGTGTCCCTCCGGCGCTTTGCCACCGTGTTTCCCGCCGCCGGCAGCGCCAACAGCGCCGTGGAGTTCACCTGTGAGGAGCTGGAGCGGTACGCGCAGACGGACAGGTGGGTGGATGTGTGCAAGCTCTGGCGGACAGAGGAGACGACGGCATGAGGGTCCTCCACGCCGCGGACCTGCACCTTGACAGCCCCTTTCGCGGCTTGGGCGCCGGGCTTGCTGTCTGCCACGTTTTTGTCCGAAAAGGGATGCTTGGCTAAGCTGGCGGCTCCGAAAAGCCTTTGCTGAGCGGGCGGATCAAGTTCCGCCTGCCGGACGGTCAGCGGCTGGCCTTCCGCTGGGCTTTCTTGCGGAGCAGCTCCTCCCGGGCCAGCTGGGCGGCGGCCAGAATGTCCTCATGCCGCACGGTATAGCGGCGGTTGACGGACAGCTTGCTGTACCGGCTGCGGAAGCGGCGGCTGTACCGCTCCAGCTGGGCGATCTCCGCACTGTACCGCTGGCGCAGGGCGGCGGATTTGTCCTCCAGCATATCGGACAGCTCCGCCTTGCCCAGGGAGAGCTGGACCTGGAGCTCCTTCCCCAGGGTGGTGACGCCCACCACCAGCCGGGACACCAGGGCCAGATGCCGGATGGTGAGCACCGCGTCCACAATCAGCACCACCAGCAGGGAGCCGCCCAGGGCGTATTTCAGCACCGGGGGGATGCGGGTGAACAGCTCCTCCACCGGAGGGTGGATATAGAAGATCACCAGATAGGACAGCACGCCCCACACCAGAGCCACCCACAGGCAGATCCGGCCCTTGAGGTTGAAGCGGAAGTGGGAGTAGTCCCAGTATTTCACGTGGGTGGTGGTCTCCAGCAGCCAGGCCACGAAATATTCCCAGCTGCTCATCACCACCACAGCCACCACGTAAAACAACAACAAATTCTGTTTCAGCGGGGTGAAGAACAGGATCATCAACAGCACGCCCGCGCCGTAGATGGGGCAGATAGGGCCGTACAGAAAGCCCCGGGGAACCAGGCGGCGTTCGCAGATGGAGCAGTAACAGGTCTCCATCACCCAGCCCAGAAAAGAGTAGAAGATGAAGTAGAGGAACAGGTCAGTGACGGCGTAACCCAGGATGGTCAAACAAGCTCCCTCCTAATTCTGCTCGGCGAGCAGAACGCCGAGAATCCCATTGTATATCCGGTCGGGGTGCTGGAGAAACTGCTGTGCGACGCGCTGGCCCTCCTCCTCGGAGGGGGCCAGCAGGGTGAGGGAGAACAGGCTGCCCTGGTCGTCGTCCATGGCCAGGCGCACGTCGAAGCCCTGGGGTTGTTTCTGCACCTCCGCCCGCACCTGGGCCTTGCGCTTCAGGGCTTGGTTCAGCGGGGCCATGCGCTGGTCGCAGCGGCGGCGCACCACGGGAGACAGGCTGCTCTCCCCGGCGGCGCAGGTGCGGCGGCCCTTTTCGGTGATGGAGTAAAACTCCCCGTCCTGGGCGATGTGGCCGCTGTCCAGCAGCTCGGCGGCGGCTTCGGCAAATTGGAAATAGTCCACGCCGCTGTCGCACATGGACAGGTCGGTGAGGGTGGCGAAGTCGATGGCGGCGGCGGCGCGGTCCAGGATATACAGCACCAGCAGCTTGATGTCCAGCTTGTCATGGATAAACCCGGCCATATGAACCAGCTCCTCTCCCGGCCAAGGCGCGGCGGATTTCATGTATCCGCGCAGGAGATATTATATCCGATTCCGGCAGGAAAGACAAGAATAATTTGCCTGTCGATCAGCCGCGGGTGACAAGGGCCTGGTAAAGCTGCACCAGATAGGCCCAGGTGGAGCGGTCCAGCACGCCGGTGGCGGGCAGGCCCGCCAGCTTTTGGATGACCCGGATGTTGGCGGGGGTCTCGCCGTCATTGCAGCTGCTCAGCTTGCAGGGGGAGAAGTTGGACATCACCTTACTGAGGGAGACGAACATGGCCTGGACAATCAGCACCGGGGGGCACTCCTGGCCCTCGACGGCGGTATAGGTGCCGCAGGGGAGGACGTTCAGCGGGGGCGGAAAGCCGTACTGCTGCTCGGCCTTGAAATAGGCGTCCCGGATGGCGTTCCAGGTGCCCAGATCCACCACCCCGGTCACCGGGGGATGGTACTCCCGCTGGAACACCATGACGGCCTCCAGGGTGCGCTCGCCGAAGATGCCGTCCACCGTCAGCCGGATCAGCTTTGGATTGTGTATGGCCAGCTGGTTCAGCATATATTGCAGGGATCGGACGGGCTGGCCTGTCATCTCCGATCCGCTTGCCGCCGGGTTGTTCATAGGGGAAATCCTTCCTTTCATGCGTTAGAGTTTCCAAAGGTGAGGTTGTAGCCGGGGAACTGGCCCGCGGCCACGGAGCTCTCAATTTCCCGCGCACTGGTGGGCAGGTTTGCTCCGGCCAGGGCGGTGCGGGCGATGCCCAGGTACTCGTCGTACAGCCGCTGCCAGGTCTGCTGATCCACCACGCCGATGGAGGGCAGGCCCAGGCGGGTCTGGGCGGCCTCCACAGCATCCCGGGTGCGGGGGCCGAAAATGCCGTCGATGGCCAGGGGCGGCACGCCGGAATTGAACTGCGCGATGATGGAGATGAAGTACTGCAGGGCGGACACGGCAAGGCCGGTGCTGCCCTCCCGGAGGGTGACCCCGGCGGAGGGGCCCTGCACCTGGGTGAAGGGCTGGCCCTCGCTGACCAGCTCGGACAGGCGGGCGACCGCCCCGTAGAGGGACACCAGCTTATACCAGGTGCCCTGGCCCACAATGCCGTCGGGGGTGAGGTTGAAAATGGACTGGAATTTTTTCACCGCCGCCTCGGTCTGGGAGCCGAACACGCCGTCCACCGGGCTGATGCGGGGGATGGCGGGGTAGTTCTGCCCGATCCGGTTGAGCATGACTTGGAGTACGGTGACATAGTTGCCGGAGGAGCCGTTTTGCAGAGGATAGCCGGGGTAGGAGTAGGTGATGTCCCGGATGGGGGCGTTGGTCACCAGCTCGATGTTATCGCCGTAGTAGTGGCGCAGGATGTCCAGGGTGGAGCTGCCCTGCCGGGCCAGCCGCTCGCTGCCCCACTGGGACAGGCCGTCGCAGGTGACGGTGGTGCCGTTGCAGAATTTGGCGGCCAAGGGTTCCACGAAGCCCTGCCGCCGGATGTAGGTGTTGAACAGCTCATCCACCAATTTGTCCACGTTTTCAAAGGTACTGCGGCCCTTGATAAACTTCTGATCGTTTATGGTAGATCCGGTGATGTCGAAGTCATAGCCCCGGCTGGGGTAGTATTCCGTGTAGATCCGGTTGAGGGCGAAGGAGATCTGGGCCAGGATGTTGGCCCGCAGCGCGGCCTCGGGCCAGGTGGGGTAGATTTCGCTGGAGGCCACGTTTTTGATGTAGTCGATGAAGGGCACCGTCACATTTTCCGCCCACTGGTTGGCGGGCCCGGTGTGGACGGTGATGGTCTGGGGTATGTAGGGTGTGACTGTGATAGGCATAGGAACCTCCTTGCTGAACGCCGCTCACAGCGGCTGGGGTGTGACAACCACCGGGCTGGCGGCGTCACCGTCCCCGCTGGCCGGCTGGGGCAGGGGCATCAGGGGCACGTTCTGCACCGTCTCCACTCCGGGGAACACCTGAAGCTGCTCAAAGGTGGCCAGGTAATAGTCCGGATGCTCCACCACCAGGGCATAGTCGGAGAAGGGGGCGGCCCCGCCGGGTTCCTCGCTGAGGGAGGGATCGGGGGCGGCCAGCTGGACGGGCTTGGTGGTGCCGCTGCTGTCGGTGGTCTGAATGGAAAGCACGTTCCGGCGGCCGTCCTCACTGGGGCCGGAGATGATCACGGTGGCTCCCGGGACGGGAAGCTGGGCCTGGGAGGTGAACGCGCGGACGGTTAAAGATCCGGTCTGGGGCATGGACAACTCCTCCTTTTGGGGATTGGGGAAGCCTGCCATAGGCGGGCCGTGTCCTGGGGCAGGCCCGGGCTTCCTTGCTTCAGCCTATGCGGAGGAGGGGAAAGGGTGCGGCTTTTCAGAAAAAAACAGGGGATATCCCTGTTGAGATGGAAAATCAGCAAAATTTTTCTGCTTTTAATTTATCCGCCCCGGCACATAATGAAGGTCGGGGAAAGTGAAAAAAAGCAGGAGGCATAACGATGAAACAGAGAAGGTTTGCTTTGGCAATGGCCCTTGTGTTTGTGCTGGCCCTGGCGGGCTGTTCCGCCAACCGGGAGGAAAGCTCCGCCCCGGTGGAGCCCACCGACCATATCTCCGGCGGCGGTGTCCAGAACACGCCGGGCATGGGCGGGGCGGATCACAGCCCCGGCATGAACGGCGGGGACAGCGGCAACGATGCCATGGAGGGCGGCGGAGCCGGGGGCACCAATGATCAGAACAATGACGGCCTGCCCGACGGCTCCGCCGGAACCGGCGGCCAGGGCGGGGACAGTGTGATGGACGACATCGGCGACGCCGCGGGGGATCTGGCCCGGGGCGCGGGCGACGCAGTCCGCGACGCTGGGGACGCCATCGGCGATGCGGCCCGCGACGTTGGCCGGGCGGTGCGCTGAACGAAATCAGGGCGGCCGGGAGTACCCGGCCGCCCTGGCGTATTCTGTTACAGCTCCAAGCCGATGTATTGTTCCAGCATGTCGGGCTGGCCGTCCGCTGGGGCGAAGCCGTGGGAAAGGCAGAAACTTCGGAGCCGCTGAAATTCCGGCGGGCAGGACAGCCGCAGGGTCTGCCGCCCCATGGCCCGGTAGGTGCACACCGCATGGCCCAAAAGCTGAACCACCAGCCCTTTGCCCTGGAACTCCGGGGCCATCCACAGCAGGGTGATCCAGCCCGCGCCCTGATCCGCCTCCTTGGCCCGGTCCATCTGGAGCACCCCGGCGGGACGCTCCCCCAGCAGGGACAGCAGGAGGCTGTCCGGCTCCCCCAGCAGGAAATTGTAGGGCTGTATGCCGGCCTCTGTACAGGCGTTGAGATACAGATCCTCCTCCTGGGGCAGGATCAGGGAGCGGTGGCGCAGGGCGTTGCGCTCCATACCGGGGATACCGGAGGCGGCATTGGACTGGGCGGCGGGATACCGCCACTGCTCAGAGGAGCCAAGGTGGCTGTCGTCGTTATAATACTCCACCTGAAATGTGCCGTTTTCCGCCATCAGCTTGGCCACTCCGGTGTTGTTGGACAGGGGAATCCGGCTCATGTCGGCGGCGTCCATGCCCAGGAAGGCGGACAGCGCGGCCCGGATGGCGCAGCCGTGGGACGCCACCGCCACCGTCTGCCCCGGGTGGGCGGCGGCGATGCGGGTCAGGGAGGCGGTCATCCGCTGGCGCACATGGGGGAAGGTCTCGCTGCCCTCAACCTGCCAGCCGGGGTCGCAGGCCAGAAAATCCGCCAGGCTGTCCCGGTGGTCGTGGAGAAGCTGGCCCCAGGGCACGTCCTCCCAGACGCCCGCGCCGATCTCCCGCAGGCCGGGATCCACCCGCAGGGTGAGCCCGCGGGGGCGGGAGACGGCCCCGGCGGTGGCCATGGCCCGGTAGAGGTCGCTGGAGTACATCGCGTCAAAGTGGACGCCCTCGAACCGCTTTTCCAGGGCCTTGGCCTGCTCCCGGCCCTTCTGGGTGAGCAGGCCGTTGTGCCAGCTGTGACAGCGGCGGTAGAGATTGCCCTCCGCCTGCCCGTGGCGGATGAGATAGATGGTGGTCATGGCGGGTCTCCTTTCTGCGCTGTTACCAGGGCCGGACGCCGCCGGAAAGCTCCCGCACGGCGGACAGGCCCTGCCGGGCGGCGATCCCGGCCAGCCCGTCCCGCACCTTCAACGGGGCGAAGGGATCGGCAAAGAGGGCGGTGCCCACCGCCACGGCGGAGGCTCCCGCCAGCATGAGCTGGGCGGCGTCCTCGCCAGTGGACACGCCGCCCATGCCCAGGATGGGGAGGCTGACGGCGCGGGACACCTCCCACACCATCCGGACCGCCACGGGGAGGACGGCGGGACCGGACAGTCCGCCGGTGTTCATCTTCAAAATGGGGCGGCGGGTGTTTACATCTATGCGCATTCCCCGCAGGGTGTTAATGAGGGAGAGGGCGTCCGCGCCTCCGTCCGCGGCGGCCCGGGCGATTTCGGTGATGTCGGTGACATTGGGGGAGAGCTTCACCATCACGGGGACGGCGGCGTGGCGTTTGGCCTCCCGGGTGACCTCCGCCGCCAGATCGGGGCGGGTGCCGTAGGCCAGCCCGCCCGCCTTGACGTTGGGGCAGGAGATATTGACCTCGATCAGATCAACTCCGGCTTCGGACAGCTTCTCGCACATCACGCCGTACTCCTCCGGAGTATTGCCGGAGATGTTGGCGATGATGGTTACATCGTGCTGGCGGAGGAAGGGAAGCTCGTCCCGGATGAAGGCGTCCACGCCGGGATTTTGCAGTCCCACGGAGTTGAGCATTCCCAGAGGGGTCTCGGCGATCCGGGGCGGGGGATTGCCCTCCCTTGGAGAAAGGGTTAAGCCTTTACAGCAAATCCCGCCCAGATCAGACAGGCCAAAGAACTCCCCGTACTCCCGGCCGAAGCCGAAGGTGCCGGAGGCCGCCACCACCGGGTTTTTCAGCCGCACCCCCGCCAGCTCAACGGACTGGTCGATGTGGGAGGCGTCCGGTGTCTCCGGGGCGGGGAAGGTCTGCCCCAGCTTGCAGCCGTTCCCACTGCCGCCGATCACGGCCTCAGACAGATAAGCATCCTGTTCACACATCCCAGTCCACCTCCCTGGCGTCAAATACGGGGCCGTCCTTGCAGACGTGCTTGATGGAGCCGTCTTTCATCGGAAGGGCACAGCCCAGGCAGGCCCCCACGCCGCAGGCCATCCGCTCCTCCATGGACACCTGGCAGGGAATGCCGAATTCCGCCGCCGCCTTGGCAACGCTTTTCAGCATGGGCTTGGGGCCGCAGGCCAGAACAGCTGTAAAGGAAGAATCCTTCGCAAGTACATCCCGCACTTGGGCATCCACAAGGCCGTGGCGGCCCAGGCTTCCGTCATCGGTGCAGAGATAGGTTTTCTCGCAGTGAACGGCAAAGCGGCTGATGACGGGGAGAAACGCCTTTGCCCCGGTGCGGAAGCCCAGCACCGCCGTGCGGGGCCAGCTCAGGCACTCCCCCAGCTCCAGCAGCGGCGGCACGCCGATGCCGCCCCCCACCAGCAGGTAGCGGCCCTCCTTGGACACGTCAAAGCCGTTGCCCAAGGGGCCGAGTACGTCCAGCTTTTCTCCCACCCTGCGCTGGGACAGCCAGCGGGTGCCCTCGCCCCGGACCTCGAAAATCAGGGCGGCGGTATCCTCCGGATCGTCGCACTGGGTACGGGCCACGGAGATGGGGCGGCGGAGAAGCTGATTGTCCCCGCATTTGATATGTAAAAACTGCCCGCCCCGCAGACCGTGCTGCTCCACCAGCTTTCCGGCCTCCAGCACCATCCACCAGGTGTCGGCGTCCAGCTGGGTCATTTCCACAATCTTGCAAACCTGTTGAACCGGCACAGCCGATCCCCTCCTTATAATATGGTGACGTACTGCTTGATTTCGTCCCGCATCTTCTCGGCGGCGGCCCGGGCGGCGTCCTGGTAGTCCGCGCCGTCCTTCCCGGTTTTCTGCCAGGCGCACATGATGGAGCGGGAGGCGTTGACAATGGCTCCCCGGCCCAGCTCGTCAAAGGCGAAGCGCACGTCGGCGGCGGTGCCGCCCTGGGCTCCGTAGCCGGGGACCAGGAAGAACACCTTGTCCAGGCGGTAGCGCAGCTCCTTGAGGACGGAGGGGTGGGTGGCTCCCACCACCGCCCCCAGGGCCTGATAGTGGTACTTGCCCTCGGTGCCCTGGCCCCACCGCTGGATCAGGTCGCCCATCACGGTGTATACCAGCCGGTCCCCGGCCACAATGTCCTGAAGCTCCATGGAGGAGGGGTTGGAGGTCTTGGCCAGCACAAAGGCGCACTTGTCCCGCTCCGTGCAGTCCTTGAGGAAGGGCTTGACGGCGTCGGAGCCCATGTAGCCGTTCAAAGTCACACAATCGGCGTCGAACACGGGGCAGGCCGTCCCGCCCACCTGGGAGGTTCCCAGCCACGCCTCGCTGTAGGCGGCGGCGGTGGTGCCGATGTCGCCCCGCTTTACGTCGGCAATGACGAACAGGTCCTTGGACTTGGCGTAGGCGATGACTTCCTCCAACACCTTCATGCCCTGCCAGCCCAGCATCTCGAAATAGGCGGACTGGGGCTTGACGGCGGGCACCACGTCGGCCAGGGCGTCGATGAGGCCCTGGTCAAATTCCAGTACCGCCAGGGCGGCGGCCTGTAAGGTTTCGCCGTGCAGGGCGGTGTACTTTTTTAGGATATGGGGCGGGACGTACTCCACGCGGGCGTCCAGTCCGGCCACGGTGGGGTTCTTTTTGGCCTTGATCTTGTCCTGTAAAACATCGAATGACATGGTTTAACCCTCCTGATAGATGATGGTTCCCCGGGAAATGGTATATTTGACGCGCCCCCGCACGGTCCTGCCGTGGAAGGGGGTGTTGCGGCCCTTCGAAGCGAACTTGGTTTTGTCAATGATCCACTCCTGATCCGGGTCAAAGAGGATCAGGTCGGCGTCCCGGCCCGCTGCCAGCGTGCCCTTGTCCAGCCCCAGCAGGGCGGCGGGGGCGGCGGACATGAGGTCCAGCACCTGGGCCAGCGGCAGCAGCCCCGTGTGGTACAGCCCGGTGAGGGCCAGGGCCAGGGAGGTCTCCAGCCCCACCATGCCGCTGGGGGCGTCGGGGAGGGGCTTGGACTTTTCCCCGGCGGTGTGGGGGGCGTGGTCGGTGACGATGGCGTCGATGGTCCCGTCCATGAGACCCGCCCGGATGCCCTCCACGTCGGCCTGGGTGCGCAGGGGGGGATTGACCCGGGCCATGGCGCCCTGGCGGAGCACCTCCTCCTCGGTGAGGGTGAAGTACTGGGGGCAGGTCTCGCAGGTGATGGGCACCCCCT
>OFFK01001513.1_pt1 | contig 16199 bp, 16 predicted proteins | sample 1521361 | NCBI WGS metagenome assembly OFFK01 (sample SAMEA3504096, study PRJEB24116) | mouse gut metagenome | biome: mouse gut; feature: mouse-associated habitat; material: faeces | place: Denmark | collected 2011
TTCTCACGTTTGCCCTCATTGCCATCCTCATTAGAAGATTTTAAACAGGCTCTAACATGACCAGTTCCCTCTCTTTTCCGTTTCATGCCGTCATTATATCACCTAACGAGTCCCATATTCAGGACTTTTCTCCGGCTGACTAAAAGGGGTAACCACTATGTTTTATTCCTCGCTGTTAACAGATTCCAGGCTGCTGAAACCGCAAAGCAATGTAGCTATCAGATATGTTTTGCCCTTATTCTCTTTTGCAGCCCTAATATAGACCAATTCCCTAGAAGCAGCGACGTCCATGTATTCCCTCGAGAAAAACTCTACAAAGATGTTTTACGGAGAGTGAACTGATCGTTACTGATTATTCATCTGTTGCGTTCGACTTTGCATATTTACGAAAACCGGTTCTTTATTATCGACCAAACAACCAGGTATTTACCAACGGTATGCACACATATACTCGAGACTATTTTCTTATCAGAATGATGGCCTTGGCGAAGTCACGGATGACTTAAAGGAAACATTCAACCAGAATCATACTATATATGCGAAACAGCTATTTACTGAAGGCTGAATACAGAGAATGAATCAACAATTTTTTTACATATAACGATAACAACTACTGCCTGCCGCTATGGGAAAAGTTAGAGGGAAAATATGCCAATGGCAATTCCGGTTCACTCGCTCCACTCGAATAAAGGATAATTCACTAATTATCTGTTACAACATAGGATAATTATGTACTATCATTCGCTTAATCCACATTATAGCATAACAAATAAAAATTACCATACCCATTTAAGAAAAATGTCATAAAATGAGTGAAACATTATCCGTGTAGGGAGGAGGTGCTTTTAACTGCTGACATAAACCTCCCTGTGTTATAGGCATCACAACATGCATTACTCAATTTGATTGAGTTAGGGATTGTTTAAAAAACAAATATTGCACAAGTCGTGCGTAGGTGTGAAAATAGGTACATGAAACGGTATGAATTAACAAAAGAACAATGGGAACGTGTGAAAGCGATGCTTCCGCCAGAAAGGACAGGGCAGCGGGGCCGTCCTCGGAAAGATGATAGAAAAATGCTCAATGGGGTGCGTTGGATCGCCCGTAGCGGAGCACAGTGGAGAAAACTGCCGGAGGTGTATGGCCCATGGCAGTCTGTGTACGCCCAATTTGCCAAACGGCGGGACGACGGCACATCGGAAGCTGTGTTTGGTGCATTGTCCGCAGATGCTGATATGGAAAACCTGAGCATGGACTCTACTTGCATCAAAGCTCATGAAAGTGCCAATGGAGAGAGAAGCGCGGCAGATAAGGCAATCGGACGAACCAGAGGCGGGTTGAATACAAAGCTGCACACTATTGTGGATGGACTGGGGAACCCGGTTGAGTTCATGCTGTCTGCGGGGAATGACCATGATTCAGTCCATGCTGTTGAATTGCTGGAAAAGGTTGAGAGCAGCGGCAGCAATGTATTAGCAGATCGTGCTTATGGAGCAAAGACGATTCGAGCTTATATTTCAGAACAGGGCGTCTGCTATGTGATCTCGCCACAGAGCAATGTTTCTGATCCGTGACCGGCAGATTGCTGGCTGTATAAAGAGCGCCATTTGGTTGAGTGCTTCTTCCAAAAGTTCAAATGGTTTCACAGAATTGCCACAAGGTATGACAAGTTGGATGCTTCCTTTTTCGCCTTTGTTTACCTGGCCTCTATCGCTATTTTGTTGATTTAGCACTACTTCCACGTTTTTTCAAACAAGTCCTAAAAGAATAGTTGAATGGAAGGTTCTTTTTCTGGCTGATTAGTGCGTTGCAGTTTCTTCTGCTGGGCCTCCCTAAATATCTCATCAGAAATAATGGCCTCATGGGAATCAGAATAGAGATACCGCTCCATAAAGCCATCATTTTTGATTTGGGCCCCGCCGACGCTGATGGTTTTTTGGCGTAGCACCCTGCCTGTATACTTTTCGTTGGAGATCAGTTTGCTGATAGCCTCCCGACTCCATTTGGGCTTGCCGGTAGGGGATAGAACGCTCTGGGTCTCCAGTCCAGCAGAGATTTTGCCCAGACTGTCACCGATGAGATAGCGGTCAAAAATCCACCTGACAACGCTCGCCTCATTGGAGTTGACCACCAACGCACCATCCGCTCCAAGGTCATAGCCATAGCATTTGCGTTGGGCCATCTTGGAGGTGCCATCTTGAAAACCTTTCCGCAGACCAGCACGGATGGATTCGCTTTTTTCAATGATGTTCATGAAGATCTATCCTTTCACAAAATTAAAACCACAGTGACAGGAATCACTGTGGTTTGCTAAATGTATGAACTTTATATACAAAATTGACAGGCCACCTATTTTGGTGGCCTGTCAACCTATCTTGGCTTACCACTACGAAACTACTATTTTCCGGAAAGCCTTGCGGCGCAAGCGTTTCGTAAACCCCAGCACAAATAGGGGCACTGCAAACCTAAGCCGGAAGCGTATTCCCCGCCACAGGATGTCAATACGCCACGCTTCCGGTATACTTCTCGTTCACCACGTAATAGGCTGTGCGCTCCTCCGGCTTTACATACAGCTTCAGGCCGGTGATAAGTGTACGCTTTTTTGCCTGATGGAAATCGGCTTTCGCTGCCTCCACCAGCGCGTCCAGATCCACTTCGCTATCCTGAAACTGCACGACAACTGTGGGTTTGAGATTGTCCGCCTTGGCCTTGCTCTCGGCGCGGGCCTTTGCTGCGGCTACCTTTTCCTCCGCTGTAAAAGGCTTCCTGCCAGCTTTCTTTTTTACCTCCGGCTCCACGGTCACAGCGGTCGCTTTATCCTTGTCCATGGCTAACACCTCTACATCATTTGTAATTGGTAGAACCAGGTCATAACTGAATTATATATGCTATTGGGAGAAAAAGCAAGCAATTATTCCGCTTTATGTCACTGAATTAAAGAATGAACTACATACCAGATCCCAGAATCGTTCGGATCTCGATTTCCAGAATATCCTTAATGGGGATGGCTGTCCGATCTGTGAGGATGACCCGCCCTTCCAGCGGGTCAATTTTTTTGATGGTTCCCAGTTTGGCAACGTAGGCCCCGCCGTCCTTCCGCTCATCGGGAAGAAAATAAGTGATCATGCCCTCCCCGCCCGTTTCCAGCAGCAGGCGGAGTTTTTCGTCCAGAACGGTCTTTTCCTCCTCCGTCAACTCTATCCTTCGGTCTGTGAGCCGGGCCGTTTCCTCAATAGCGGCCCCGTGGCCTGTGAGGGCCGCGAAGGGACTGAATTGAGCAGCCCGGTCGCTCATGGGCATACGGGGATGCTTGGCGGAGCTGGGGTGGGGCAGGTTAATGATATCGTCATAGGCTCCCATCAGGCGCGGTGCCCTCCAATCTTGTCGTTGCGCTCGGCGGCGGTAGCACCATCCAGCAGGTTTGTCCCCTTCAAAATGGCGTTCTTGCCATATTTGCTCTTGATGCCCAGCATGGCCTCCTGGAGCTTCCGCTCCCGGGCCAATTCCGCCGCTTCGCTCTCCTTCTGTACCGGGTCGGCAAACAGATCCATCTGCTCCATAGCGGGTTCAGCGGGAACGTCAGCTTCAGCAGTCACCCGGTTCGCGGTGAGGTACATCCGCCGGATCAGCAGTTTTTCGTCCACGATGCGGTCATACAGCTCCAGGATTGCCGCCGTGATCCGTTTAGAGGATGCGGTATACTCCTCCAGGTTGGCAGTGCCGTGAGCGTGCTTGGGGATCTGCCGCCCATAGCGGTCTGTCTTGACCTCGCCGTGGTACTGCTTACGCCGCTTCGGATCCCGCAGATTGTCAATGTCATAGCCCACGGTGAGGGTGAGCTGGTTCGTCACAAAGCGTTGTGCCACCAGATCCAAGGCAAGCTGGTCGGCCATCTCCCAGGCCACCATCCGGGCCTTGCCGAAGGTGTAGGGCGCGGTGAGCACCTGACCGGAACCGATGCTTTTGGCCTCGGGCTTGTACGCCTTGATGTCCGCCATTGTGGTCGGCTCATATCCCCAGGCATGATCCACCAAGATTTCCGCGTTCACACCGAACATTCTGTAGAGAAGCTCCTCGTTGTAGTAATCCGTGGGCTTGCCGATGGAGCACCGGGCGATATCCCCCATCGTGCAGAGGCCCTGAGCCTCCAGTTTTTTGGCGTAGCCCCTGCCCACCCGCCAGAAGTCGGTAAGGGGGCGGTGATCCCACAGCCGCTGACGGTAACTCATCTCATCCATCTCAGCGATCCGCACCCCCTTCTCATCCGGCTGGATGTGCTTGGCCCAAATGTCCATGGCCACCTTTGCCAGATAGAGGTTGGTGCCAATGCCCGCCGTAGCGGTGATGCCGGTGGTATCCAGCACGTCCAGGACGATCTTCCGGGCCAGCTCCCGGGGAGTGAGCCCATAGGTGGGCAGGTAGTTGGTCACGTCTATCAGCACCTCGTCTATGGAGTAGACGTGAATATCACTGGGGGCCACATACTTCAAATAGACATTGTAAATCCTCGTGCTCCACTCAATATAATGGGCCATTCTCGGTGGGGCCACCAGGTAGTCCAGGGCCAGCTCCGGGTGTTCTTTCACGTCCGGGTCGTGCCAGGAGGAGCCGGTGAGCTGCCGCCCTGGGGCCTTCTGCTGCCGTTGGGCGTTCACCTCCGCCACCTTCTGCACCACCTCAAACAGACGCGCCCTCCCGGAGATGCCGTAGGCTTTCAGGGAGGGCGTGACCGCCAGACAGATGGTTTTGTCCGTCCGGCTTTTGTCCGCTACCACCAGATTGGTGGCCAGGGGGTCAAGATCGCGCTCAATACATTCCACCGAGGCGTAAAAACTTTTGAGATCGCAGGCAATATAAACGCGGTTCTTCACAACCGGCTCCTCCTACATGGTCAGACGAATTCCCTGTCTGCCCGTTTGCTCTGGACTGATCTCCTCCATCATCCCCGCTGTCAGCGTAAATTCCGGCAGGGCCTTCAGAAACCTTTCCGCGCCGCGGTAGCGGATTCCGTCCTCCGCGTCCACGTCCTCCCCGAGATAGAGCACATACCGCCCCGCCAACTCCCCGAACCGCCGCTGGGTGAGGGCCTGTTTTTCCTCATCCCGCAGGTGCCGGGCCTGGGCGGGAACCGCCTGCCTGCTGTGCTTGATCTCGAAGGCCGCGCAGCGGTTTTCCGCCCGGTCATAGATCAGCATATCAAACTCCCCGGCCGCGAATTGCAGCTTGCACACCTTATACCGGCGGCTGTCCAGCGTCTTTGCGGTTTCCAACAGAACAATGTCCTCCAGCATCCGGCCCCGAACCTCCTTCAGGATACGGCCTGTGACCATATCCTTGTCCCGTTCGCTCAGGGTTTGGAACAGCTCATCCCTCATCAGCGAGTGGACGAGGGCCTGCGCCTGGCAGTACCGCATACCGGGCTGGGTAAACAGGATATGCTCCAGCGGCTCCGATCCTGGCTGGGTGGTTTCGATGGGGCAGTCCACAATCAGCTCCAGGGCGCGCAGGTACTCCTTGATCTCCGCCACATGGGCCTCCGTAACGGTTACGGCCTGTTCCCGCTGGTTCCGGATATCCAGGATGTCCATAAGCCGCCGTGTCACGGTGCCGGTGTCAATCTCGTCCAGGACGCTGGTCCGCTTTGCCGGGTCGCGCTCCTGACGCAGGTTCCGCGCCGCCAGCCCCAGATCGTGGGACAGGAAATCCCGGGTCAGCACAGAGACCAGGAAGGCGTGGTTCATGTCCTCAATGATGCGGTTAATGGCCCCGGTCAACTCCCCCGCCTCATACAGCGGGCGGAGGTGGCGGAAATGCCCGCCGTCCTCACAGCAGGCCAGGGTGTGCTGGATGTTTTTGCAGATGGCGGTGTCGATGTACCTCCGGGTGGATTCGTCGTCCCGGAAGGAGGCGTCCTCCGCATTGACCCCGGCGTCCTCAAAGGCCAGTTCTCCGGCCCGGAGAGTGCCGCCATAGCGGATGTACTCATCAATCCCGCTGATGTCCAGCAGGCGGCTGTGTTCCCGGTAGGGGATAAAGGTGGTGTGGATGGCCCGGGCCCGGTCATACAGCTCCTGATGGAGCGCGAACCAAAAGCCCAGGGAATCCGTGCCGGACAGGACGATCTTCATGCCCTGGGCGGCATAGACGTCGGACAGCAGGGCGGCAGAGTCGATAAAGTCCCGGATCAGCGTCACCTCGTCCAGCAGGATATAGCGGAAGCCCAGGGAACGGAGCTGTTCCATGTCCCGGTTCAGGTTCGCCATGGTGTCCGCCGCCGTAGCCTTGACGTAGGCGGTCCGGGCCGCGTCCTCCGGCGCCATGTCCAGCACCGCCTGACGTAGCAGGGTGGTTTTGCCCGTCCGCCGCAGGCCGTACAGCAGGCACACCCGGTCGCACGCCGGGCCGTAGAGGTAGTCTGTCAGCTGGGAGAAGCAGTCCCGCCTCCGCCACCCCCGGACATTTTCAGACAGGGCAAGCAGGGCCGGGCCGGTCACGACACTGGTATGGAAGCTGGGGTGATCCATGATCCCCACCGCCTTTCTGATCATGTTGGAAGTATTGCCGGATCCGGTTCCATTTACACTTGAGGCACCGCGACCATAGGCGGGTATTTGGAACCAGGAAGGCTCCCCCTTAAAACAGCGTCATGCCCTGTTCAACCGGCCCATCAGGCCGCTGCTCCCTTGCCCGCAGAAGCTGCTCCATCCCGCAGTCCAGAATCTGTTCCTTCCGCGCCCGGATCATGATCCCATAAAAGTCCCGCTGTATCGGCAGGAGTCCCGGAGTCTGCTGAATGAGCGTTTCAATCCGCGCCATATCGATCCTCGCGGAGATCCGCTCCAACGCCTGAGTACAGTCCTCATTCTGGAGTGACGCGATGAAGCGGGGATAGGAGATTTTCGCCCCCCCTTCCATAATCGCGGAAGTGGGGTATTCATGAATGCGTCTGTTGATCTCGGACTCATCATTCAAAACGGCCTCCATTTCCTGGCTCCCCAACTGCGGGTACAGGCAGGATCCGCAGTCATAAACCGGGGCAATTTCCGCCGTTTGCTGTTCCTCATCCACCAGAATACCCCAGTTCCCATTGTGACGGTCAAAGTTCCCCAGCAGCGCGTCCACAATAAACATATCCCAGAAATGGGCCTTCAGCTGGTCTGCCGGGATGAGCGTCTGCTCCTCCATTGCTTGGAGGATAGAAGACAGCTCTGTCCCATAACCGTTCTGGGAACTGTTGATACAGGTATTTTTCAACTGGGCAAACTCGATCAGCCGCTTTCCCCCTTCGGTAAAATCCTTACAGGCCACCACCAGCTTTTCACAGCCCCGCTGATCCGTATAGGTTCCTAAAAGGGTTTCCTGCGCCCTAATCCCAAGCAGCTCGAAAATATGGCAGCACAGGTATTCGCTGATACAGCTGTTGGTGTAGCTGATGGTTTTACTCCGGGTGGGAGCAGGGGGAAATTTCAGCATATACCCCTCGCCCTGGTAGCGGACGTTGATTTTATTCCCGTTTGCCCCGCCATAAGCGCGGAACTTGTTTACCTCACAGTGGGTAAAATCTATCATATGTCCTCCTCATCTCCACTGAACAGATACTTTTTCCGCAAATAATCCGCCTGCTCCCTGGTGATCTCTCCGCCCCACTGCGCCGCGTTGATGGAGCCGTACAGGTCATCGTACAGGCAGTCCAGATAGCTCACCTGCTCTAATTCCCCTTGGAGCAGGCTGTCGATAGACTGCCGCAAGAACCTGGGCAGGCCGCTTTCAGGATCCAAGGCCAACTCACGCGGGCCGGTTTCCAGCTCCAGCATGGCCTGTCTGGAAAGCCCCATCGCTTGGGCCAGCTTCTCCAGCGTCTCATCCCCGCATTGGGAAAGGGGTTGCTTTCCCGTGCAGAGGTCAGACACCTCCGCCCAGGACAGGCCGCAGGCCCGCGCAAGCTGATACCGGGACAGATTCATTTGATCCAGCCGCTCCCAGATGGTCATACGCTCACCCCTTGCATGGTCAGTCAAAGTCTTTCAGGAACTATGATTCTAATTTAGGAAAATCTTCCGGATTTCCTCAATTTGAACTGTCCAGTATTTCTTGACAGCTGCCCTGTCCCAATACAGCCCGCTCCCTGCTACCACTCCCGCTGGATATCGGCCTCACCGATCTGGTACTGGGCAAGGAATTCCTCCAGATCATCCCGATCACGGATCAGCATCAGCTCATGGAATTTCCCGCTGATAGGATCCTTGAACCCCGCCACCTGTTCCCCGGTGCAAATGCTGGAGCGGATGACAGGAACCTGCCCGGCTTTGTCATAGAGCGGAGGCGTATGCTTTTTTCGTCTGAACAACATCAAAGCTGTCCCTCTGTTACCGCCCGCAGCAGGTCCTCGCACCCTGCCAGCACATCCCGCCAGGTGGTCTCGAAATCGTCCGTATACCACGGGTCGTCTACATCTCCGGGGTGGCCGGTGTAATCCATCAACAGGTGCAGCTTTCCCGCGAAATCGCCCCCGCAGATGCGGTGCATATTCCGCAGGTTAGCCCGGTCCATCCCGATCAGGAGGTCGAAAGCGTCATAGTCCGCGTTGGCGAGCTGCCGGGCCGTCTTGCCCGCGCAGTCGATGCCGTGCTCCGCCAGCTTCCGCCTGGCCGGGGGATAGACCGGGTTCCCGATCTCCTCCGTGCTGGTGGCGGCGGACTCGATGTGGAATTGGCTCTCCAGCCCCGCTTTCTTCACCAGATCCTTCATCACGAACTCAGCCATGGGGCTGCGGCAGACATTGCCGTGGCACACAAACAGGATTCTTGTCATCGCAAACACGCTCCGTCATTTTTTCTCAGTATAGCACAGATGCCCCTCCAAGTCGAGAAGGCTTTTGCGGGCTGATTGATATTATTAGAATCGGCGGTGTTCAAATCCTTTAAAATTGTATTTGTCAGCCGCCCCTGGTCATGGTATACTGCACTCAGAGAAAAGGCGGTGACAGCCATGTGCGCAAAGAAAAAGGCCGCGCCCCGCAAAATGTGGAGGCTGGCGGGGGAACCGATCCGCTCCCAGCCCCTCAGCGGATTGGAGCGGGAAGCATTTGCCGAGGAATTCTCCATCTTCCGCCAGTTCCGCAGCGGCACGGAGCTTGGTTCCGGCTGGGTGAGTCCTGCCGCCGCGCGGATCCACCAGGGTGCCGCTGAGGCGGTGGCTTCGGCCCTGTGTGAGCGGTACAGTGACCGGTACGGGCGGGAGGCCGTGATCAAGGTGGTGTCCGCCGCAACGGCGGTTCCCGCCCCCATATCAGAACGGGTGGCGAGGAGCGCGGACTTCCTGCTGGGTGCCGCGCTGTGGTTGCTGGATTATTGGGAGCTGCACTGCGGCAGCGAGGAGGAGTATCTGTCCCTTCTGCCCCCGGAGCCGGACGAGCTGTTAGAATACGATATTCCTTTTTCGGAGGATTTGGAACATTCCCGTGATGTCCTGCTGCGCACTCTGATGCTGCTGCGCGGCAGGGATGGGGCATACCGCAGAGAATTCCGTGCCCTGCTGGAGCTGCTGGACGATGATGCCGCCACGGGACTCCGTCAGCGGTTCAAAGCGGCGTTTCTGGACTACGTGGAACGGGCCTTGGAGGTCTATGATCGTCTGCAGCCCACGGTTTCGGAGCCGCCGTCCTTCTGGGGTGAAACCCTGCCCGACCGGGACTTTTTGCAGATGGATGACCTCCCGCCATCCGAGAACCCGGAAACGATAGCCCTGCTCATGGGGCCAGAACTGATCTGCCGCCCGGTGGCGGAGGTTCAGGCGGAGCTGGGTTCCCGGAAGGCGGCGGAACTGCTGTCTGGCTACGGTACGGATGACCCCTACGCCCTGTGCGCCGCCTATCTGCTGCTGGAGCGGGAAAAGGACGCGCTGGCGAATTTAAACTGCCTGACCGCCATCGTGATGATCTGCGCCGAGCGGCACCTGCCTTGGACACAGGACGATTTTGACGCCAGAGCCGGCCTGTTCGAGCCGGGTGGGCCGGACTACCGTCTGCGGCATGAATATCATATGTTTTCCGAAGATGAACCGGACGGGGACGATACCCCGGACTGGCTGGTTTCTGAGGCGCAGTTATTTTACATCGCCACCGGGGTGATACCGCCCCGGGATCAGCAGTTGTCAGGGGAGCTTGTCCGCTGGTTTACCGGCCACGGCATTGGGGCGCAGCGGGCCCGTGAGCTGGCTTACGGGGCCATGTTCGCCTACTACACCGATGCCGGGGAGCATGGCTGGAAGCCGGTGGACTGGGCCGGTTTTGAGGGTGATGACGGGAACGATCCGCCAGCGCAGGCAGAGGAGATCCCACCAGCCTCAGATCCCGATGAAGATCCCGGCGCACGGGCCGAAACGCTGGCCCGGAAGGTGAAGGAGCTGAGGGGCGCGCTCCACGACGCGGAACGGGCGGCGGGCCGCCTGCGGGAACAGCTCCGGGAGACAGAACAAAGGGGCGATGCGGAGCGCGGGGAACTGGCCCAGCTCCGTGAGACGCTCTACCGCCTGCGCTCCGGGGAAGATGCGGATGCCGAAGAAAGCGGGCCGCCGGTGGCTCTGCCCTGGCAGGTGAAGCGGCGGGTGGTGGTGTACGGCGGCCACGACAGCTGGCGCAAGTTGATCAAGCCCATGCTGCCCGGGGCCCGGTTTTATGACCGGGAGGAGCTGGCGGATCTGAATGTTGTCCGCGGGGCGGACGTGGTGTGGCTCCAGGTCAACGCCATGTCCCACAAATACTACTGCCGCATTATTGATGCCGCCCGGAAGAACGGTATCCCGGTGCGTTATTTCGGGTCAGCAAGCGCGAAAAGATGTGCCGTCCAGCTTGCACTGGACGAACTCGCGGCGGAGAAAGCGGAATGAAGTTTAATACTTTTGCAACATCTCCACACGAAGTTCTGTAATATCATGCCGCTATCATAACACTTGCAAGAGACATTCTTTCTTTTTCATTCTATCCTCCATCCTCAGAGGGCCGGGACGGCAGCGTCCCGGCCCTTCCTCTGTCTGTGGGGGCTGCATTTATCCAATCTCCGATATCCGCTCCCACCGGGGGAAATACTTCTGTTCCAGTGCCATCTCCCGGTGGTAATGCCCCAGGTACCAGGCGGAGAACCGGCACCGCTGGCGCACTGTCTCCAGAAAATCGGTGAGCGCGTCCGGCCGGTAGCCCCGGTCGATCTGCGGCAGGATGCCGCTGGGGGCGCAGTGGGTGAGGATATGATCCACCCGCCAGCCCGCCCGCTCCAGATTGGCCTCCGCCTCCGCGTACTCCGCCCCGCTGGGCATTTCCTCCGGCCACCAGGAGTACCCCAGCACCCGGAACCGGGCGTTCATCCGCCGCAGCACCCAGTACCGCCGCTCGAAGTCCGGCAGGGCGGGATCCAGGATGCCGTCCTGGATATCGTGGGAAGCGGCCCCACCCATGGCAAACCAGGTGGAGCCGCCGATGTCAAATATCTGCCCACGCATCAGGTGGAGGACGTGGGGGCGGATTTCGTGTACCCGGCCCCCATGCCACTCCTTTTCCGGGTAGGCGTTCAGCAGGTCAAAGTTCTCATGGTTCCCATCCACAAACAGGGTGGTAAACGGGCGGTTCTCCAGCCAGTCCAGCTTGTAGCCGTCCGCCCGCTCCCCGGCCCACACCCCGCCGTGGTCGCCGCAGATGATCATGTAGTCGTCCCGGCCCATCCCCTTCTGCTGGGGAAATCCCTCCAACGTGAACCGATGAAAATCGCCGTGACAGTCTCCTGTAATCCAGACACTCATGCGGTGTCCCTCCTTTTTCTGTATTCTACAGCCTGCTCGATCTCCGTGCCGTCCTTGAACCGCACGGACACGCGTTCCTTGTCCAGCACCGTCACCCTGCTGATCATCTGGAACACGATGCCATCGTCAAATCCTGTGATGGCGCTGTCCGTCCGCTCCAGGACGCCGGTGATGGCCTGCACCCGGCCATCATATACCGGGTCTGCGCCGCCCTCCCGCTCCAGCTTCGTCTTGCGGGTCAGCAGCTCCGTTATCGCGGCGTTGATCCGGATGAGCTCCTCGTCAAATCCAGTATTCCGCGTGTCCCCCATGGCCAGCTGGAGCAGCTCCATCTGCCTGCCCTGGAGTGCCCTCAGCTGGGACTCCAGGTTGGGCAGGGAGTTGCCGTCCCCTGTCCCCGCCAGGGCGGCGGCTACGCACTGGGCCAGCGTTTCCCGCGCCGATCTCTGCCGGAACATTTCATTCAGGGCGGCGGTGACGGCGGCCTGGAGCTCCCGCTCCTCCATGGTGGCGGAGTGCTTGCAGATCCGCCTGCCGTGTTCGATGCGGTTGAGGCACCGCCACACGAACCGTTTTTGGCCGTCCGGCATATAGGTGATCCTGCGGTACGGGCTGCCGCATTCGGAACACACCAGCAGCCCGCTCAGCACATATTTCCCGCTGTGCTTGCCCTGCTCCGTCCTGGCCTTTGACGAGGTTTTCCGCAGGCTGGACCGCCGCGCCAGCTCCTCCTGCACCCGCTGGAAGGCGGCCCGGTCGATGATGGCCGGATGGGCGTTGTGGACGTAATATTTGGGGAGCTGGCCCTCGTTCTTTACCTGGCGGCGGTCAAACAGGTCCTCGGTGAAGGTCTTTTGCAGAACGGCGTCCCCCACGTATTTTTCGTTTTGCAGGATGCTTTTCACCGTGCTGCCGTACCACTTCTCGTCGCCCTGGGCCGTCCGGACGCCGTCCGCCATCAGGCCGTCGCAGATCTGCTGGAAGCTCTGGCCCATCAGGCACCGGGCAAAGATCCTCCGCACCACAGCCGCTTCCTCCGGGTCGATCTCCGGCCCGCCGTCCGGGCCCCTGCGGTAGCCCAGCAGGGTGCCGTAGTGGTAGTACACCACCCCATCCTGGAACCGCTTGCGGAAGCCCCACTTGATGTTGGTGGACATGGACTCGCTCTCGGACTGGGCCTGGCTCATCAAAAAGGTGAGGATCATCTCGTTGTCCATGGTCAGGGTATTGGTGTGATCCTTCTCGAAGTAGACGCCCACCCCGCACCGCTTCAGCCGCCGCACATACTCCAGCCCATCCAGGGTGTTGCGGCAGAACCGGGACACGGACTTGGTAATCACCAGGTCGATCTTTCCCTGTTCCGCGTCCCGGATCATCTTCAGAAACTCCGGGCGGCGTTTGGCGGAGGTGCCGGAGATGCCCTTGTCCGCGTACATCCGGGCCATGGTCCAGCCCTCGGTTTCCGCGATGCGCTGGGTGTAGTATTCCATCTGGGCGGTGAAGCTGGTGAGCTGCTCCTCATTGCCGGTGGATACCCGGCAGTAGGGGGCCACCCGCAGGTGCTGTTTGCGGATGTCCTGCTCGGTATATTTGGGGTCTGGCAGAGTGACGGTAACCTTCCGCGGGGTTTTCCGCTGGATGCTCATGGGCTTTCCTCCTTTTCCTCTGTGATGCTCCTGCCGCTGGCCAGCTCCAGCTTCACGGTGCCGCCGGGACTGAGCCGGACGGCCCTCACCGCTGCCTCCAGCAGGGCGGACAGGGTTTCTCCATCCGCGGAGCCCTCCTCCAGCCGCGCCCGGAGCTGTCCCAGCTTATGGGCTGGCGTGGGGTCCGGGATCTGGCTGTACCGCTGGGCGGCGGAGGTTAAAATCAGTGATTTGATGTACTCGGGGTCTTCGCCGCCCCGGTTCAGGGCCTGGGTCAGCTCGTTCTGGCGCCGGATGGCGTCCAGGCCGGACGCGGCCCGCTGGGGTTCGGGGGCAGTAATCAGGTGCGGGGCCTGGGCCAGCTCCCGGAGCCGCCCCTCCACCAGCTTCGCCAGGGCCTCATCGCTGAGGGGGATGCTCTGCCCGCAGTCCGGGCCCAGGCATTTCCAGTGGACGCGGCCATGGGTACGGTGGCCCCGGATCAGCTTTGCCCCGCACAGGCCGCACACCGCCTTGGCCTGGATGGGCCGGGTTTCGGCGGGGAGCGGGGCGTAGGTATTGCGCGCGCCTCGCTGATCCTGGACGGCGGCGAAGTCCTCCCCGGACACCAGCGGAGGGTAACCGTCCGCGCCGGTGTACCTGGCGTTTTCCAGGACGCGCTTCACCATGTGCTTGTTCCACTCCGGGGTGTGCTGGTGGTACCGGGGGCCGCGCCCGGTCATGCCCTCCGCGATGGTCAGGAGGGAGGCCCCGGCCAGATACTGCCCGAAGATGTGCCGGACCGCCTCCCCCTCCTGGGGGTGGGGCCGGATCTGCCCGTCCCGGATCTCATAGCCGAAGGGGATCTTTCTCTGCCATGCCATGGTTACACCAGCCTTTCTGCCAGCTCCAGCCCGTTTGGGAGCCGGAAGATCACTTCCTCCGCGGACGCCACCGTGATCCGATCCACCAGGTTTCCGAACCATTCCGGGTCAGCTTCGTCCTGCCACCGGGCGGCCTCCAGATAGTCCAGCATGGCTTCGGTGGCCCGGATCTGCTCGTCCCCACTGGCGGTCTCCAGCAGCTTTCGGCGCAGGCGGCGCAGGTCCCGGAGCTTCCGGCTCAGTTCGTCCGCCTGGGATAAGGCAAGGGCAGAATCAATGCACCCCTTGCTTTTCAGCCGGGAGAGTGCCAGATTCTGCCCTGATATGTGAGCGATTTCCTTGTCGATGTCGGAGAGCTTGGAGTTGGAGCGCAGCTCCCGCTCTCGAACCTCCCGGAGCTGCTCCAGCAGGGGCTGGAGCAGCTCGGCACCGTGGAGGAGCAGCTTGTTGTGGAGCCGCAGGACGGCGGCGGTGAGGGTTGCTTCCGGGATCTGGGGGATGGGGCACAGGTCTTTGCTGTCGTCGCGGCGGTTGCAGACCCAATGAACCGCTCCCCGCCTTACCTTCCTGCGGCAGAGACAGCCGCAGTGCCCGCAGAAGATATGCCCGATGTAGGTCGAGTCAGATGGTGCGGAACCCCGGTAGAACAGCTCTTTCCGGACCGCGATCTGCTCCTGTACCCGCTGGAACTCCTCCCGGCTGATAATGCCGGGGTGGTCGTCCTCCACATAGTATTTGGGCTTCTGGCCCCGGTTCTTCACCTGCCGGATGGGAAGGGTGTCGGTGGCGCAGGTCTTGTGCCAGTCCGAATCCCCAGTGTAGAAACGGTTGGACAGGATGTATCTGACCATTGAGCAGTGCCACCGCTCCCAGCCATGGCCCCGCTCAACACCCGATTCATTCAGCCATTTGGCGATGTCCGTGTGTCCCCGGCCCCGGAGTGCCAGCCCGAAGATCTGCCGCACCACCTGGGCCTCCTCGGGGACGATTTCCGGATCCAGCCCGTTCAGCCGGTAGCCGTAGGGCATGGAGGAGGGGGTGAAGATCCCCTTCTCCATCCGCATCCGGACGCTGGCGCGCATATTGCCGGAGTGGGCGGTGGACTCCATCTGGGCGAAAGCCGCGTAAATGGCGGCGGTCTGCTCGGTGGACAGCTTCCCGGTGTCCACATTCTCCTTCTCGAAGCGGATGGTGACGCCCAGCCGCAGCAGCTCCCGCATAAAGTACAGGGTGTCCTGGGCGTTCCGGGCGAACCGGGAGACGGACTTGACCAGGACGCGGTCGATTTTTCCGGCCCGGCAGTCCGCCATCATCCGGTTGAACTCGTCCCGCTTCCGGGTGCTCAGGCCGGAAATGCCCTCGTCCGCGTAGACGTCGGCCAGCTCCCAGTCCGGGTTCTCCCCGATATGGCGGGTGTAGTAGTCCACCTGGGCCAGATAGGAGTTGAGCTGGTCCGCCGAGTCGCTGCTGACCCGGGCGTAGGCGGCCACCCGGAGCTTGGCCTTTTCCTGGGCGGCGGGGCTGATGACGGTCACTTTTACCTGGTTCTCCATGGGGCTTCCTCCCTTCCAGCAACAACAATACCACAACCCCGGCCACATAGCTATTTGGGAATAGCAACGAGAAGCGGGGCCGGTAATTGTGCAGTTTACAGTGTGGGTTTCAGGGCAGAAACAGGGTGGGGCGGAGCCTCCGCTCCAGCTCCCGCCGGGTGCGTTTTTCCTCGTCCGCGGTGAGAAGCCCCTGCTGGACGAGCTGCCCCAGCATTTGCAGGGCAGACACAAAGGTGAGGTTGTCGGCGAGCTCGGCTTTGGTCATGACGCATTTCTCCTGTCTGTATGTTTTGTGCTTGAGTGCGGAAAAACAGGGGCCGCCCGTCTGTGGCAGGGCGGCCCCC